>Ga0316222_1003222_pt1 | contig 16259 bp, 16 predicted proteins | sample TBH18011metaG_FD_206008 | JGI IMG/M metagenome (GOLD analysis project Ga0316222, IMG submission 206008) | Freshwater microbial communities from Trout Bog Lake, Wisconsin, USA - TBH18011 | ecosystem: Environmental > Aquatic > Freshwater > Lake > Hypolimnion/Profundal zone | place: USA: Wisconsin...
GCGGCCATGTGCTAACTGACGGCACGCCCTAGGGTTTGCGAGGGCAACACCCCGAAGAATTGTTTGTAGATCTTGGCGAAGGCACTGCCGTTGTAGAAACCCCAACGGGCGGCGATATCGCCCACGGTCTCGTGTCCTGGTTGGGCGGCGAGGAGATCCTCGTGGACCCGGCGTAACCTCACCTGCTTGAGGTAGGTCATGGGGCCGACGCCGAAGCGCTCGTAAAAGCCCAGTTGTAGCGAGCGCAAAGACGCTCCGCTGGCCTGAACCAGATCGGTTGCCCCAATTTCGTCGTCGCAGTGGGCTTCAATGAATTCAACCGTCCGGGCAATGTAAGTCTGACGGCTGAGGTTGGCGCGGTGGGGCAATCGCGGCAATTCGCCCAGTCCGGCGGACAGCAGGGATAGCAGCAACGCTTCTTCCAGAATCCTGGCGGTGAAGCCACGGCGGAACGCCGAGCCCTTATCCGTGCACTCGTGGCATATGGTTCCCAGCACATTGGCGAAACTGCGGCCACAGCCGGTGTTGAGGTCCAATTGCCGGTGAAGCCGCAACGCCCTGAACTCCGAGGCGGGAGAGACCTGGCGCAACAGCCCCGCCAGCTTCTCGGCCTCCAGCGACAGAACCAGTGCGATGCAATCGTCGCTCCAATAGGTGTCCAGGCTGTCGGAAGGGGAATAAATCAGCGCGGTACCAGGTCCGACGACGATGGGAGACTTGGTGGAACGTCCCCGCAGCGCGCCACGCAAGGGGACCATCACCTGGAACGAGCGGATGGGGTCGGACATCACATGGATGGAGGCGCCGTGGCGGACTCCAAACAAATGTCCCGCCGACATTTCCACATGACTGATCCGGATGTCGGGCGTCGCGCCGGGATCCGAATAGACAAAATGGCGCGGTTCGATGATGTCGCTGACCGTCTTTTCGGCGACCTCCATATCCTGGGAGTGCAACATGGTTGCAACATCCATGGGAAATCCGCTGAGCCCTGGGATGACTTGCGACACCGTGTCTCTCCGCGCCGGATAATTTGATTGAGAATGCATATTGTTTTGCGGGGAGTCGAGGGGCTTCCGCCCATGCCGGGGTGGGGGCGCTTCCTTTCGCGACGCTGGAAAGAAATAGCCCTCTGCCTAAGCGCTCGCTCCGCTCGCTTGGCCGCGCCCTCAATGGGCGCTGAAGCCGCCCCGTTTCATACATCGCGGGTCGGTCAGGCCGGTGGGCGGCTAACCACGGAAAAAACGCTCCGATTGCGCTGGCGCGTCAGGCGATTGCGCGCCCCCGTTACCACCCCTTCAGGCACCGTGGTAATCTTTCTCAGCAATGTCCAGGGATCATTCCCAGGTAATCGAGCAAGACGGCAAAAGGGATTTTGACCGATGACGCAGGACTCCATGACAACAACTCAGAATCATCCGGTTGATCTTTGGATCGGCGGGCATCGGTTGGCATCCGCAACTGGGAAGTACTTCATTGATCGCAACCCAGTCGATGATTCCGTATTGGCCGAGGTGGCGGAAGCCTCGATCGAGGATGTTGATCTCGCCGTGAAGGCGGCTCACGCCGCGTTCCAGTCGTATCACCAGACTCTGGCCAGTGAGCGTGAGGCCTGGCTATCCAAGGCCGCCGCGATCATGGAGCGCCGCCGTCAGGAATTCGTCGACCTTCTGATCGACGAGGTGGGGTCTCCCTTCGGCAAGGCGCAATTCGAGGTGCAATACGCCATCAACTGCCTGCGCGCCTCGGCCGGAGTGGCGCGGCGTGTCACCGGGCAAACCCAGCCCTCGGATACCCCGGGACGTTTCAGCATGAGCATCCGCGAGCCGGTGGGAGTCGTCGCCAGCATCACGCCCTTCAATGTGCCGTTGCTGAAAAACGTCAAGCTCAGCTCCACGCCGCTCGCCACCGGCAATACGGTGGTGATGCTGGCCTCCGAGGAGGCGCCGCTGGTGGCCCACCGTCTGGCCGAGGTCTATCACGAGGCTGGTATTCCCGTCGGCGCGTTCAATGTGGTGAGCGGTTTCGGCGACAAGATCGGTGACAGCCTGACCGCCCATTCCCTGGTGAGGGTGGTGATGTTCACCGGCTCCAGCCGGGTGGGGCGGCATATCGGAGCCCTGTGCGGCCAGCACATGAAGCGGGTGGTGCTGGAACTGGGGGGCAAGAATCCGCTGGTTGTGATGGCCGATTGCGACCTGGACGCGGCGGTGGAAGCCGCCGCCTTCGGCCAGTTCTTCTTCCAGGGGCAGGCCTGCATGGCTTCCAGCCGGATCTATGTGGAACGGGAGATCGAGGCCGAATTCACCAAACGCTTCAAGGCCAGGGCGGAAAGCCTGGGGATGGGCGATCTGCGCGATCCGGCCACCTGGGTCGGCCCCGTCATCTCGACCCGCCAGCGCCAGCGCGTGCGTGCCCATATCGAGGATGCCAAGGCCAAGGGGGCCACGGTGGTTACCGGCGGCGAATGGATCGGGAACCGATGCCGTCCCACCATCCTGAGCGGAGTCGCCGATGGCATGACCGTCTGTCGGGAAGAGACGTTCGGGCCGGTCACCTCCATCTATCCGGTCGCCGACCTGGAGGACGCCATCCTGCGGGCCAACGACACCACCTATGGCCTGAGCGCCGCCATCTTCACCAGCGACATCACCAAGGCCATGACCTTCGCCCAGCGGGTGAAGAGCGGGATGGTGCACATCAATGCCTCCACGCTTCACGACGAACCCCATGTCCCGTTCGGCGGCGTCGGGGATAGCGGCTTCGGGCGCGAAGGCACCGACATCGATATCGACACGTTCACCGAATGGAAGTGGGTGACGATCCAATTGCCGCCGGCATGACGGGGATATCCGAGAGGAGTGATTGCGATGATTGATCCGTACAACTGTGTCGGCCTCATTCCCACGGTGTGGGGAATTCGCAGGCGCGAAGACATGATGAAGAATATCGAGCACTTGAAGCACCTGACCAAGGCGGCGGCCTGGCTGTCCAGCCTGGACATTCCGGTTCGGCTGCTGGTGATCCCCGAAGGCGGCCTCCAGGGCTTCAACGACGAGGTTCTCGACGTCGATCATGTGGACTTCGCCAAGACCTGCGCCATCGATATTCCCGGCCCCGAAACCGAGGCCCTGGGCGAGATCGCCCGCCAGTACAACGTCTTCATCATGGCGCAGTCCAAGGCTCGGCACCCGGATTGGAAGGACCGCTTTTTCAATGTCGGCTTCATCCTCAACCCCCAGGGTGAGGTGATCCTGAAGCACTACAAGCTGGCCAATCTCTATCCCGTCGAGCACGGCATCTCGCCCCACGACATCTACGATTGGTGGATCGAGAAGTACGGCCGCACCCTCGATGCCTTCTGGCCGGTGGTGGATACGGAAATCGGGCGCATGGGAATCATGATGGCCAATGAGGCATCCTACCCCGAGAACGGCCGCGGCCTCGCCTTGAACGGCTGTGAAATCGCCTATCGCGCCTCATTCCCCCATCCCGGAACCGGCAACGACTTCTTCGAGATCTCGTCACGGGCGCGGGCGTTGGAGAACAACATGTATGTGGTGGCTCCCAATATGGGCACCTATTACCTGTTTCCCGATTCGGAGACCCCCATCGATACCTTCGGCGGACGCTCTTACGTCATCAACCATCGCGGCGCCATCGTCGGACGTCAGGAATATGGATGCGGCTCCACCTATGTGGCCGGTGTCATCGATATCGAACAACTGCGGCATCATCGCGCCAGCGCCCAGGTGTCCAACTGGCTGAAGGATGTCCGTACCGAATTGGCGCAGATCATCTACGACCGCGAGATCTACCCCAAGAACCTCTACCTGGATCGGGTGCCCATGAAGCACGCCGAATACAAGGAGAAGGTCATCGACCGGCAAATCGCCCTCATGCACGAGCAGGGTATCTGGAAAAAGCCGTCCCGGTGACGCGCGACGGCGAGAGCGAGGAAACGAGATGAAAATCAAGGCAGCTTTGATCAGAGAGAAATCGGGCCGGTTTGACATCGCCGAGGTCGAACTGGGCGAATTGCGCGACGACGAGGTGCTGGTGCGGGTGGTCGGCGTCGGCGTGTGCCACACCGACCTGGTTTGCCGCGACCAGCTCTATCCGGTTCATTTTCCGGCGGTGTTCGGCCATGAAGGCTCGGGCGTGGTGGAACGGGTCGGGAGCCGGGTGACCAAGGTGGTTCCGGGCGACCATGTGGTGATGACCTTTCGCAGCTGCGGCCGATGTCCAGCCTGCAAGCGGGGCGATCCCACCCATTGTGCGAACATCTTCGGCAGCAACTTCGCCGGGGTTCGCGCCGATGGCTCGTGCACCATCCATCACCACGGCGAGCCGGTCTTCGCTAACTTCTTCAATCAATCGTCCTTCGCCGCCTACGCTCTGTCCCACGAGGCGAATACGGTGAAGGTGTCCAAGGACGCGCCGCTGGACTATCTGGGGCCGCTGGGCTGCGGCATCCAGACCGGGGCCGGAGCGGTGCTCAACACCCTGAAGCCATCGGCCGGCTCCAGTATCGCGGTATTCGGCTGTGGCTCGGTGGGACTGGCGGCGGTGATGGCGGCTAAAGTGGTCGGCTGCACCACCATCGTGGCGGTGGATCCGCAGGAAAGCCGTCGCGCCCTGGCCAGCGAACTGGGGGCGACTCATGTGGTGGACCCGGCCGAGGGAGGCTCCGTCGAACGGATTCAGGCCATTGGCGGCTCTGGGGTTGACTTCTCGCTGGAATGCACTGGTATCCCGGCGGTGTTGCGTCAGGCGGTGGATTGCCTGACGGTGCCGGGGGTGTGCGGACTGATCGGCGCGGCGCCGTTGGGCACCGAAGTGTCGCTGGACATGAACAGCATCATGTTCGGGCGCACCGTTCTTGGCATCATCGAAGGACAAAGCGTTCCCGACCTGTTTATTCCCACGCTGGTCGAGCTGCATCGGCAGGGGCTGCTGCCCATCGAGAAGATCATCACCTTCTATCCGCTGGACCAGATTGACCAGGCGGTGCGGGATTCCGAGTGCGGTCGTGTCGTCAAAGCGGTTCTGCGGCCCTAACAAAAATAATCCGGCGCCGGTCAACCGCGCCCATGCATTGTTGGAAAAGAGGAGGCGTTCCAATGCCCAAACACGTCCGATTCGGATCGGTTGGTCTCTGGCTGCTGGTCGGATCCCTTGCCGGCGTAACTCTGCCGGCGGAGGCTGGCGGCGATCCCGTTGCCGGCGCAGCCAAAGCCGGCGTCTGTGTGGCCTGCCATGGCGCCGATGGCATTGGCAAGGCGCGGCAGTATCCGAACCTCAGGAGGCAGAAGGCCGCCTACCTGGAAAAACAGCTCAAGGCGTTCCGTGACGGCGAAAGGAAGGATCCTTTCATGAGCGCCATGGCCAAGCCGTTGTCGGATAGGGATATTTCCAATCTGGCCGCCTACTTTGAACGCATTCGATAGGCGCCCAGTCGCGCGGAGGACAGTATGAACAAGCTGCGATCATCCCGCCGCCAAACGCTCAAGCAATTGGTCGGCATGACCGCGCTGGGGGCGATCAACGCCTTGCGCGCACCGCGTGCACTGGCGGCGGGCGGAACCGCATGCTCGCCGATTCCCGGTGTCGCCGGCAGGACCATTTGCCGTCAGGATCCGGATTACGAGGTCTGGCGCCAAGCCATGGTCTGGCACATGTCCAAGCCGAAGCGCTATCCGGATATGATCGTGCAGGCAACGTCCGAGAAGGACGTGATCGCCGCGGTCAAGTATGCCGCGAAGAACAAGCTGAAAATAGCGGTTCGGAGTGGAGGCCATAATTCGAACGGTTCGTCACTGCGTGATGGTGGTCTGCTGATCGATGTCTCGGCCATGGATGCCATCCGGATCGACGAAGCCAGGCAGATCGCCTCCATCCAGCCCGGCGTCCGAAGCCTGGATCTGGTCAAGGCGGCGCGCGAGAAGGGGCTGAGTTTCCCGGTGCCGCACTGTCCCTCGGTCGGGCTGGGAGGGTTTACCCTGGGCGGCGGCATCGGCTGGAATTGGGCTCAGCGTGGCGGGATGGCGACGTTTTCCATCGTCGGGGCCGAAATCGTGACCGCCGATGGGCGTCTGCTGCACGCCTCCCCGAAAGAAAACCCGGATTTGTACTGGGCGGTGCGTGGTGTCGGACCCGGGTTCTTCGGGGTCGTCACCCGCCTCCACCTGAAACTTTATCCGGTGCCCAGGGCGATCATGGCCAGCTCCTATATTTTTCCGCTGGCGGAGCTGGAGACGGCGACCTCGGCCCTGGATGCGATCCGTAAGGAACATGATGTCGGGCGGGTGGAGTTGATCATGGTGTTGATGCACCATCCAGAGGCGCCGGCGGATGCTCCGCCCGAGAAGTCGAAAATCTGCTTTTTCACGGCCTTTGTGTTCGAAGATAGCGAGCAGCAGGCGCGTCAGGCCCTGCAGCCATTCGCACAATCGGCGTTGGCCACCAACTGTCTGGTCAAGATGGAGAACCAGCCCTTCGACTTCGAGGGCCTTTACGAACACTATTTCAGCCTGAATGATCCCGCCGGCCGCTGCGCCCGTTACGCGGTGGATAATGTGCTGACCAACCAGGGAAGCAAAACGCTGGCGGCGCTGGCGGAACATTTTCGTGAAGCGCCCACCAGGGATTGTCATGTGCTGGCGGGGTTCAATCTGAATACCAGGACGGCCCCGGATTCCTGCTTCTCCTGGGAGGTGGACTGCTATGTCGGCTGCTATGCGATCTGGGATGACGAACAGGACGACGCGCGTAATTTCGCATGGCTGAATCAATCGCTGCCGCTGATGGATCCCTTTGCCGAGGGACACTACATCAACGAGGTCGAGGGGCGCGGCCATCCGGAGCGCTTCCGGCAATGTTTCAACGATGCGAACTGGTTGCGGCTGCAGAATCTACGCCAGCACTACGATCCTCAAGGATTGTTCCATCACTATCTGGGATATGGGTGATGCCGTCCTGCCGCTTCGGTCGGATGGCATATCCCCGTGTCCTCAAGCATCCGGTTCGCCACGCGGGTCATGGTGCCGCTGATCTCGGGGAACAACCCGGCAAGGCGGGTCGCGGTGCTGTACGCGAAGTGATGATCGAAGTCACGTCCCTCGATCTCGGCATCTAGAATCTCTTGGAGCTGATCAATTTCATCGAAGCTGTATTTCATATCGTTCTCCACAGTTCAGCGAAGTGCCGTGCGGATATCATCCGGCCACGCAATCGCCTTGTGAGTATCCAGTGAGGTCGCGACGATGGTCTGGGTCGCGGTCCAAAGCAGGAGGTCGTCATGACGGATGTCATGTTCCAGGACCAGCGACGATCGTTTGACCGCCAGAATGCGGACATGAAAGGTCAGGCGGTCGCCGAAGTGACCGGGGTTCCGGAAATTCAGGTCCATCCGTACCGTGGGGCAGCCGATCCTCCGGGTTCTGATCAGGTCGGCCCAGGGGATGCCCCGTGCGAGGAACATTTCCTCGACCACTCCCACCAGGAGGTTCAGCAGGGATGGGAAATAGGCGATCCCGGAGGGATCGCAGTCGCTGAACCTGAGGGTGCGCTCTGCGGCGAAGCATGGTGGAGCGTCCGTGATCGTGGCGCGAACGGCCTGGGGACGTTCAGAATATGTCATCACCGCTTCACCGCGCCCGGGTGGGATCCGAGGCCCGCGCCAAATTGGCCTCGTACTGCCCCTTGCCCGACAGGTATTGCCGAGGCCATGGTGTCGCCTTTTCCCCGATCCTGGCGGCCCCGATCCTGACGGCTTCGTGCAGGGTCCAGGCCGGATCGGCGAGGTGGGGCCGCGCCACGGCGCAGAGATCGGCCCGTCCCGCCGCGATGATGGAATTGGCCTGGTCGATGTCGGAAATGGCGCCGACCGCGATGGTGGGAATCCCGACTTCGTTGCGGATACGGTCGGAGAACGGGGTCTGGAACATGCGGCCGTAGACCGGACTTTCGCCGCTCCATACCTGGCCGGAGGAGCAGTCGATCAGGTCGGCTCCGGCCTCCTTGAACATGGCGGCGAAAATCACGGCGTCGTCGGGCGTGTTCCCGCCCGGAAACCAGTCATGACATGACAAGCGGACCGAGATCGGCTTATGCGAAGGCCAGATCGCGCGGATGGACTGAAAAACCGCCAGCGGGAAACGGGCGCGGTTTTCGTGGCTGCCGCCGTACTCGTCCTGGCGCCGATTGGTCAGCGGCGACAGAAAGGACGACAGGAGATACCCGTGGGCGCAGTGAAGTTCCAGGAGATCGGCGCCCGTCGTTACCGCCAGTTCGGCGGCCCAGGCAAATGCCGCCTTCACCTGTTCCATGTCGCCCCGATCCATGGCGCGTGGCGTGGCGCTGTTGCTCAGATAGGGCAGGGCCGATGCCGAGACGAGCGGCCAGCCTCCGGTCTCCAGCGGCTGGTCGATCCCCTCCCAGGCGACTTTGGTCGCCCCCTTGCGGCCGGCGTGGCCAAGCTGAATTCCAACCTTCGCCGGGGAATTGGCATGGATGAAATCGACGATTCGCTTCCATCCCGACGCCTGCTCCTTGTTCCATAGACCCAGGCAGCCGGGGGTGATGCGCGCGTCCGGGGATACACAGGTCATCTCGCCGAACACCAGCCCGGCGCCCCCCATCGCCCGGGCTCCCAGATGAACCAGATGAAAGTCCCCCGCAACGCCATCCTGGGCCGAATACATCGCCATGGGCGAGACCATGACCCGGTTGGCCAGGGTGAGGTTACGGATGCCGAAGGGGGTGAATACCGGAGGCGGAGGGCTTTGCCCGTCGGGCACCGTGACGCCATCCCGGAGGGCGAAGCCGCGTTCGAAGCGGTCGAGCCAGTCGCCGTCGCGCAGCCTCAGATTTTCGTGGCCGATCCGTTGCGAGCGGGTGAGCAGGGAATACATGAACTGTTCCGGTTCCAGCGCGTCGGCGTAGCGACGGCCCACCACCTCGAACCATTCCATGGCGTTGCGGGCGGCGTTCTGGATCCGCGCGACATCGACCTTGCGGGCGGTCTGGTACCCTTCCAGGGCTGCCGGAATCGCCGCCGCGCCATGCCCAATCCGATCAAACTGGCGAGCCAGCTCGATGGCGTCGTCAACCGCCAGCTTGGTCCCCGACCCGATGGCAAAATGTGCCGTATGGACCGCATCGCCCATCAGGGCCACATGGCAATTTCCGTTGTGGTGATGCCAGGTCTCGCAGATGAGGCGGTTGAAGTTGAGCCATGCCGACCCGCGCAGGTGCCGGGCGTTGGTGACCAGCTTCTCTCCCGCCAGCGTTTCGGCGAACAGCGCCTCGCAAAACGCGATGGACTGGTCCTGATCAAACCTGTCCATGCCGTGGGCTCGAAAGGTTTCCTCGGTGGTTTCGACGATGAAGGTCGAGGTGGTGTCGTCGAATTTATAGATGTGGGATTGGAACCAGCCATGCTCGGTTCGTCTGAAATCAAAGGTGAAGGCGTCGAACAACTTTTTGGTGCCGAGCCAGATGTAGCGGTTGGGGCGAACCAGCAGATCGGGCTTGAAGACCTCGGGATAGCGATTGCGAATCTTGGAATTGATTCCATCGCTGGCGATGATCAGGTCCGCGTCGGGGAATTCGAGGTCGGACTCCACGTCGCGCTGAAAAACCAGTTCCACCCCCAGCGTCTCGCATCGCTCCTGCAGGATGTTGAGCATCTTCTTGCGCCCGATGCCGACGAAGCCGTGACCGCTGGAGCGCATGCGTTGTCCCTTGAAGCGAACCTCCACGTCGTCCCAGTGATTGAACGCCTGCTGGATGACGTCGGCGCTTTCCGGGTCCCATCTCCGCATTCCGTCCATGGTGGCATCGGACATGACGACGCCCCAGCCGAATGTGTCATAGGCACGATTCCGCTCGACGACCGTGATCTGATGGGCCGGATGCAGCTTCTTCATCAGTAGGGCGAAGTAAAGTCCGGCAGCGCCGCCGCCAATACAAACAATACGCATGGCAATGCTCCTCAGAATGACGCGCTACCGCCGCAAGTTCAACGACAATATTGGTTTTTGGTCATTATCTATAACGATATATTACCTTTCTAGGTTTGAGGTATCATTGTTCTCAGGTAAATGATGTTGCCGTTTCCCGCTGTGACGCCCAAGCCTTGTCTTGATATCTCGGTCAGTTGTTTTCCGATGACGTCGGCGCATCGCTTCAGGGCTTGGGCCTGGATGGTTTCCGGGGTGTCCATGACGTCCATGGGAATGCGAACCGTCATGGAAATGGTTTCCGCGGAAATCGGCGTGACCGGGTCGCCGATGGAAAGGCTGACCAGCATTCCATTCCGCTCGGGCGGACCGACGCGCATCTTCGTGATCACCAGTTCATCCAAGGCGGCATCTCCAACGGTCACGGTCAATGTGGAACGCATTTGTCGATGGTCAGCGCAGCATGAAGCGCTGCAACTTTCCGGTCGGTGTGCGTGGCAGGTTTTCCTTGAATTCAATTTGTCTTGGGTATTTGTACGGGGCGATCTGCGACTTCACGAAATTCTGAAGTGTGACGATCATGTCCTCGGAGGCAAGGGACGGCGTTCTCAGAACGATGAACGCCTTGACCAGGTGGCCTCTCTTGGGGTCGGGAACGCCGATGACGGCGCACTCGGCCACCTCGGGATGTTCAAGCAGCACATTCTCGATCTCGGGACCGGAGATGTTGTAGCCCGACGAAATGATCATGTCGTCGCCCCTGGCGACGAACCAGAAATAGCCGTCCTCGTCCATCCGATAGACATCGCCGGTCAGGTTCCAGCCATGGTGGACATAGGCCCTTTGACGATCGGGATTGTCCAGGTAACGGCACCCGGTGGGGCCGCGCACCGCGAGGCGCCCGGTGGAGCCTGGCGGCATCGGGTTTCCGTCATCATCGAGGATGCAGGCGTGGTACCCGGGAATCGCCCGTCCGGTGGAACCGGGACGGATGTCGTCGCCGGCGGCGGAGATGAAGATATGCAGCATCTCGGTGGCGCCGATGCCGTCGATGATGCCCAGGCCGGTCACCGCCCGCCATTTCTCCCAGGTGGCCTGGGGAAGGTGTTCCCCCGCCGAAACGCAGATGCGCAGGCTCGACAGGTCGTGGTTGACGGCGGTGTCGGACATGGAGCGATAGGCGGTCGGCGCGGTATACAATCCGGTCACGCGGTGTTTTGCAATCGTTTCAAGAACAAAATCGGGAGCATTGTTTTCCAACAGAACAACCGATGCGCCATGGCTCATCGGGAAGAGGATCTGCGCCCCGAGGCCAAAGGTGAACGCCAGGGGAGGGGTGCCGCAGAAGCGATCATCGGGAGTGATGTTCAGGAGTTGCGGGAAGCACTGGCAGGCCGCCATCAGATCCCGGTGGAAATGCATGGTTCCCTTGGCCGGTCCGGTGGTTCCCGAGGTGAAGGCGATGAGGGCCACTTCGTCCGCCGCCGTGTCGACATTGGCGAATTCCGGCCGCTTCCCGGCCATGGCGGCGTCGAGGGAGGCCTTGGGATCGGTCCCGTTTCCCAGCGCCGAGAAGCGCAAGGCATGGCGCAGCCCCGGCGCGGCAGTCTTTGCGGTCTCGACCTCGTCTCCCAGACGGGAGTCGCACAGCGCGTGGGTTATCTCGGCCTTGCCGCAGATATAGGCCAATTCCCGGGCTCGCAGCAACGGCATGGTGGCGACGCAGACCCCGCCGGCCTTCAGGATGGCGAACCAGGCGGCCACCATCATCGGGGTGTTGGCACTGTGCAGCAGGACCCGGTTGCCGGGAACGAACCCCAGATCCTCGGTGAGGATATTGGCGATCCGGTTGGCTTTTTCGAGCAGATCCCCATAGGTCCAGGTGCTGTCGCCAAACAGGAATGCCGGCCTGTCGCCCAAGCCTCTTTTCACCGCCCCATCCAGGAGTTCCACACCGGCATTGACCCGCGGCGGGATGGCGGACAAGGGAAACTCGCCCAGATCCATCCGCGGCCACAACTCCGCAGGCGGAAGATGCTGGCGCGCGAAAGGATCGGTATGGGCTGGGTCGACCGGATCGGATCTCATCTTTGCCTGTCTCCTTCGCGCGATAGCGGGTCCGTGTCGGCCGGACCGGTTACTCCGTCCAGAACTTGCGGCGACAGGCTGCTCCACCGCCGGGAATGGTCTCGACCGTGGCGAAACGGATGCGGGTGCCAAGGGTTGCATTGACCTCCTCTGCGGTTTTTTCCAGCCAGAGGTCGCAGCCGAACTGGTCCTCGGGCAGGAGGCCCAGTTTCTTGTGCCAATGGAACCAGGGACAGTCGGTGTGGGCGACGGTGTGACAACCGGCATCATCCTGGCCGGTATAGGTGCAATCCTCGTCCATGGCTTGGCTGCTACCTACGAACAGTTCGGCGAATTGCCGTGCCACGTCGCCCTTCGGATCGATGTTCTTGATGTAAAACTTGGCGGTATCCGTCGCAACTTCGGTCCAGAACTGCCGTACCAACTCCATCGGATCGAGGCCGGGGGTCAGCTTCAGCGCGGCCCGCCTCCATTCGAAATGCGAGGCCCTCATGATGTTTGAAAGCAGGTTGATCTTCTTTTTGTCATCCATCATGGCAGCCTCATTCAAGGGGGGGGGGCGCCGAGCGGCGCACGATATGGTTCATGTATAAACATTATTGCCACATTGCGTCAATATGGTTTATGTGTAAATGAGGACGTCTGGTGTGGCGGTCCTGGGGTGTGCAGCCCCCATTGGGAGGGGGCATCGAAAATTTCCGGGGGTCTACAGGGGGAGCATTTATAAAATTTTATGCTTGAAATTATTTTTTGATATGATTTATACGTGAACTATGAAGTTCGCAGCGTTTGGCTGCCCGGTGGATACAGTTCGGGAGGAGTTCGGCCCAATGTCCGTTGCCCCCATCGTTAAGTCGTTGGCCAATACGTGCCGGACGGGGAGGTCAAGGGAGAGGTGCCCGTGGGGACGTCGGGCGTCATCGACGCCCCCCCAACGTCTGCGATCCGGCCCCGCCGGACCGCCCCATGATCTGACCGAGGCGGGCATTCCGCACGTCAATTTCAAATACGCCGAAAATTCGGGCCAGATGCAGCCGATCCGCGAGCAGGCTGGCACCTTCGCCGATTCCATCAAGCTGTGGAGCTGACATCATGAGCAATGAGAAAGACGCCATTAAAGAACAGTCGATGATCAAGCAGAAGGGGATGATCGCGCGCAATTACGATCTGATCACCGGCAAGCACAGCAACGGCCGCAAGGTTTGCTCGACCTTCGTTCCCGGCAATCTCAACGAGCTGATCATGTCGTTCGGCATGCTCAATAATCTGCCCGAGATCAACGCCATCCAGGGCGGCCTGCGCAAACAGTCCGGCGCCTACATCATGGACGCCGAGAAGAATGGCCATTCCGAGGATGTCTGCACCTATGTGAAGGCCGATATCGGCATGATGGGGCGCGGCAATCTGGCGCCCAACGGCAAGCCGTTTCCCGCCCCCGACATGCTGATGCTCAGCTACACCGGCTGCTACACCTTCATGAAGTGGTTCGAGCTGCTGCGTGAGGAGTACAAGTGCCCGACGGCCATGTTGCACGTCCCCTACGAGGGCGATGGCCACACCACCCAGAACATGCGCGACTACATCGTCAAGCAGTTGAAGGAGGTGGTCATCCCCATGATGGAGCAGGTGTCGGGCGTCAAGTTCGACATCGACCGTCTGCGCGAATATATGCGCCTGTCCGCCAAGGCCGAGGATGATCTGGTTTGGGTGCTGCAAAGCGCCAAGAATAAGCCCTCGCCCATCGATGCCTATTTCGGCGCCGTCTATTATGTGGGACCGATCTTCACCGCCTTCCGCGGCACCCAGGACGCGGTGGACTTCTACAGGATTCTGCGGGGCGAGGTCGAGGAGCGGATTCGCCTGAAGAAGGGGCCGATCACTCCCGATGGCGATATGGGGCCGGAGCGGTATCGCCTGGTCACCGAAGGCCCGCCCAACTGGACCCATTTCCGCGAATTCTGGAAGATGCTCTACGACGAGGGCGCGGTGGTGGTTGCCAGCTCCTACACCAAGGTGGGCGGCGTTTACGACTATGATGGCTTCCGCCACGATCCCGACCATCCGCTGGAAAGCCTGGCCGACTACTGCCTGGGTTGCTACACCAACCGCAACCTGCCGGAACGGACCACCATGCTGGCCAAATATGTCCAGGATTACGAAGCCGACGGCTTGCTGATCAACTCGATCAAGAGCTGCAACAGCTTCGCCGCCGGCCAGTTGATGATCATGAAGGAAGTGGAGAAACGGACCGGCAAGCCCGGCGCCTTCGTCGAAACCGATCTGGTCGATCCCCGCTACTTCTCGGCGGCCAATGTCAAGAACCGCCTGGAAAGCTACTTCCAGATGATCGAGCAGAAGCGCCGCGGCGGCGGTTCCGTATCCCTTTCCGCAGCCCAGTGAGCGATCGGTCATGCGTTGTTTCATCGGCATCGACCTGGATTCCGGCGGACACAAACCATCACCCTATATCGGGCATTGTCCGGAAAATGAAGGCCGCTTGGTGGGGGCGGCCCTGTAACGTGTGGGAAGGATAGGGAAAATGAATCGCATATTGCTGCCGGACGGATGGGCCAAGCCGCGTGGATATTCCGAGGGGATCGCCGCCAACGGCACCGTCGTGACCATCGCCGGACAGGTCGGGTGGGACGGACAACATCGATTGGCGGGGCCGACATTTTCGGAGCAGGCCGCCCAGGCCCTCCGGAACATTTGCGCCATCCTGGGCGAAGCTGGTGGCCGACCTCAGGATATCGTCCGCATGACCTGGTTCGTTACCAGCAAGGATGCCTACCTCGCGGATCGGGAACACTTGGGGGAGGTCTATCGTTCCATCATGGGGAAGCATTTCCCGGCGATGACGGCCGTACAGGTCGTTGCCCTCATGGTTGGTGACGCCCTGGTCGAAATTGAAGCGACGGCCGTCATTCCTGATAATGCCGGGTAGAGGGATGGCAAGAAGAGATGTTGTGATAATGATATTAGTTAAATAATATTACGGCATCTTGATGGTTATTAAAAATGCAGGCTCCTCCCAGCCTGTTAGACTTGGGCCGAGCGGTATTGCAAGAGGTCGCGCTCGGCCCAAACTTTTAATATGATGATCCGTGCCGATCCGGTTGATGCCGCCACAACCCATATGTTGTTTCCAGGCTGAGACCCAGCGACATGGCACCTGCCGCTAACGGGCCGGAAGCCACAAGTTTATCTATAAATCACATCACAAAATGACAATATATGGTCGGCCGGTGATCCGGCGACACACCGCAAATCAGCTTCCCCTTGCCGGTTCCGGCTCGCGTCTCAGAGAGTAACTGCGGCGGCTTGTCCAAAATTTCAGCGGGAATGAAGGGGGGGAATCCCATTGCCCTTCGGCATTATTATATGTATAAAATGTCTTGCGCAGATGGTGCCGCCTGGGAGTGAGGGATTGGTAAAATGCGGACCGCCCCACCCGTCGACATGCTTCTTTGAGGTGATCCGGGCCGCGGGCTGTCTGTCGCTGGGCATATTCGGTGGCAGCAACCAGATCGAAGTACTTATGCGTGAGAGGGGGATACGGTAATGGCCAAGATCAAGAAGATCGCCAAGTACATCACCATCAATGCCAAAAACTGCATCGGTTGCCGGGCATGCGAACTCGCCTGCTCGGCCTTCCACGCCAAGCCGCGTTACAGCAGTAGCAACCCTAAACGTGCGCGTATTCAAATCGTGCGCGATCCGGTTAGGGACATCTACCTCCCTGTCTATGCCGGAGAATACACGGCGGCGGAATGTGCAGGAAAGAACAAGTATATTCTAGATGGTAAGGAATATAATACCTGTGACTTCTGTCGTGCTTCTTGCCCGTCACGAGGCCTGTTCAAGGAGCCTGATTCCGGTCTGCCGCTGAAGTGCGACATGTGCGAGGACACCCCGGCGTTGGCCATGCCGAAATGCGTCGAGTGGTGCCCCAATGACGCGCTGGTCTACGAAGAGCGCGAGGAGGACGTCGAGGAACAGAAAACGTCGCTGGGTGATGTTGAAATCGGAATCGAGGCGATGATCGACAAGTACGGCCTTCATAAATTTCTCGAAACAGTCGCGAGAATAGCAAAGCCATAATATTCATCTCAAGGATGGGTCAGGAAGCATGGAGACGGTCGTTCCGCAACCAGAGATCATCGAGGCCATCAAGGCTAACGGGGGCGATGCGTTCAAGAACTGCTA
>Ga0316222_1003224_pt1 | contig 16254 bp, 22 predicted proteins | sample TBH18011metaG_FD_206008 | JGI IMG/M metagenome (GOLD analysis project Ga0316222, IMG submission 206008) | Freshwater microbial communities from Trout Bog Lake, Wisconsin, USA - TBH18011 | ecosystem: Environmental > Aquatic > Freshwater > Lake > Hypolimnion/Profundal zone | place: USA: Wisconsin...
TGTCCGCCGGACAGCAACCCGGGTAGCCGTGGGTGAAACCCACGGAAACCGGCAAACCAAAATCACGACCCCAACGGGGTCGCACCCAATCGCCGGTTAATTGTGATTTACAACAAATATTTTTCATCGAATTCGACCTCCGCCGAGCACAGCAGTTTGCGGTATTCATCCAAATAATCCACGCGCCGATGATGTTCCTCCTGATTTTTGATGTATTCAATCAGCCCATCCTTTTCCCGCACGGAGTGGGTGAACGCGCCATAACCTTCCTGCCAATGGCCAAATTGCGGAAAGACGTCGTTCTCCTTGATCCATTTGGCGCTGCCGGTCTTGATGGCCTTGACCAAATCCGCCGGCGACACCGTCGGATGAATCGAAGTCAAAATATGGACATGGTCTTCCACGCCGTTCAGCCGGAACAGATGGCAATCATGGTTTTTGACGATGCCCCAGATATAACGGAACAAATCCTCGCGGCGCGGCTTGGCCAGCACGCGCTCGCGGTGTTTCGTGGCAAACACGATGTGGTAGATGATTTGTGTGTAGGTGGCCAAAATGTTTTCCGCGTTGTGTTCGACCCCGTCGGGGTCGTGATTTTTTATCATTGTTAACCGCAGGTTGCACCTGCGGCTATCCAGGTTTTGACCCTGCGGGTCAAAGACAAAATTTGCCGCGTTGTTTTCATGCGACAGTTAGTCCGCAAAATTCCGGCGATGCAAATCTTTTCCTTCTGCCCAAAGGACAGAAACATGATTAGCCGTTGGTGAAACCCACGGTGAACGCCAAACAAAAATTACAACCCTGCCGGGGTTGCACAAAATCACCGGAATATCACACCGCAATCGGCGCTTTGATGCCCGGATGCGGGTCGTAGCCTTCCAGCGTGAAATCCTCGAACTGGAAATCGTGGATGTTCTTCACCGCCGGATTGATTTTCATCTGCGGCAGCGGACGCGGCTCGCGCGTGAGCTGGAGCTTCGCCTGCTCCAGATGATTCGCGTAGAGATGCAGGTCGCCGAAGGTGTGGACGAAATCGCCCGGCTTCAAATCGCACACCTGCGCCACCATGCGCGTGAGCAGCGCGTAGCTGGCAATGTTGAACGGCACGCCGAGAAACAGATCCGCGCTGCGCTGGTAAAGCTGGCAGCTCAACTCGCCGTCCGACACGAAAAATTGAAACATCGTGTGGCACGGCGGCAGTGCCATCGTGTCAATTTCGCCGGGATTCCACGCGCTGACGATAAGCCGGCGGCTGTCGGGATTCTTTTTGATGGAAGCGATGACGTGGTCAATCTGGTTGAGGCTGCGGCCGTCGGCGGTTTTCCAATCGCACCATTGCGCGCCATAGACGCGGCCGAGATCGCCGTCCGGCTTTGCCCATTCGTCCCAGATGGTCACGCCGCGCTCCTGGAGCCAGCGGACGTTCGTCTCGCCGCGCAGGAACCAGAGCAGTTCGTAGATGATGGATTTGAGGTGGAGCTTCTTGGTGGTGAGGACGGGGAAATTCTGGCGCAGATCAAACCGCGCCTGCGCGCCGAACACCGAATAAGTGCCGGTGCCGGTGCGGTCGGCCTTGAACTTGCCGTGGTCGAGGACGTGCCGGAGCAAAGCGAGGTATGCAATCATGCCGGAAAAAGTTAGACACGAATTACACGAATTGTCACGAATTCAATCCGTGAAAATTAGTGTAATTCGTGTCAAAAGTTTGTCACATTGTCGCCGCAATGAGAATCCTCGCCCTCGACCACGGAACCAAGCGCATCGGCGTCGCCGTCAGCGATGAGACCAAGACCATCGCGTTGCCGCTGGAATTTATCCTCGCGGAGCCGTTCGCCCCGTTCCTGGAGCGCCTCAAGAAAATTCTCGCCGAGAAGGAGATTGACCTCATCCTCATCGGCCACCCGCGCAACATGGACGGCAGTTACGGCCCGGCCGCGCAGAAGGTGGAGACCTTCGTCGGCGTCCTGAAAACCGCCATCACCGTCCCGATAAAACTGTGGGACGAGCGCCTGACCAGCTCGCAGGCAAACAAGATCCTGATTCAGGGCGGCGTCCGCCGCGACCAGCGCAAGGAGAAGGTGGACAAGATGGCCGCGGCCATCCTGCTGCAAAGCTATCTGGACGGAATTTAATTTTTGCCACAGATTTTCAGATGAAACACAGATTGAAAAAATCATCTGTGTGAATCTGTGGCTTTATTATTTTGGCAGAACCACGTTGGTCCATTCCATCGTGCGAATCGGGCGCGTGCCGACGATGAATTTAGCGACGTCAGCCAGCGGGCCGAGGGTATAGCGCATCCGCACGGTGACGCGACCGGGCGGGTTCGCCCCGCTTACGGCTGCCTTGCCGGGCGCACGGCCAAGACTGCCATGCACGCGGGCAAGCCGGTGCCTTCGCTGGGCAAGTTCGGCCGTCACGAGGGCAACCTTGGCCTGCGGTTGGCGGCGCGAAAGTTTTCTGCTTGGCGTCCGTGATGGTATCGGCCACCGCGCCCACTTTGAGCAGGCAGGCGGGGCAAAGCCCGGCCAGCGCGCCGGCGGGGAGCGGCGTGCCGCATTGCGGGCATTGGTTGGCATCGGACATTGGCGGGTTTATTTTTACGGTGTCCATGCCCGCTTCAGAAGGAAAACCGCCGGGACGTTACCGGAAAAATTGAAAAACATTCAACATTGAACATTCAACGCCGAACATCGAAGAGGTTTGGGCGACGGTTCATTGGGCGTTCAAGGTTGAATGTTGAGCGTTGAATGTTTCCCCACCTCACCGCAATTTGAACCCGCCCTGGAAAATCACTTCCGCCGCGACGACAACCAGAAAAATTATTCCCACCAGCGCGTTTAGCCGGAAGAAGGCGAGGTTGATCCAGTTCAGGCTGCGCCGTCGCGCAATCCAGTGTTCCAGCACGAGGCAGACGACGATGATGAGCCAGCCGATGAGATACGCGATGCGGAACCGGCACAGCAGCCCGAAGCCGAGCAGCGCGCCGCACATGACCATGTGTGCGAGGAACGCGGCGGCCAGCGCATTCGCCGGCCCCCACGCCACGACCAGCGAACGCAGCCCATGCGATTTGTCGAACTCGTAATCTTGCAACGCGTAAATGATGTCGAAGCCGACGAGCCACAAAACCACGGCGAACGCGAGCAGGGTCATCTGCAAAATTTCCAGCGGCGAAACATTGCCGCCCTTCACCGCCAGCCACGCGCCGACGGGCGCGAGCGCCAGCGCAACGCCCAGAAAAACGTGCGTGTAATCCGTGAACCGTTTCGTGAGCGAATAAAAACAGACCAGCACCAGCGCCACCGGCGAAAGATAAAAACACAGCGGATTTAAAAAATAACTCGCGGCCAGCAAACTCGCCGCCGACAGGGCGCACAGCAGAATTGCGCTCGCCAGCGAAATTTGTCCGGCAGGCAAATGGCGGTTTTTCGTGCGCGGGTTGAGCGCGTCAAACTTGCGGTCCACAATCCGATTGAACGCCATCGCGCAGGTGCGCGCGCAGACCATCGCCACGAGAATCAGCCCGAAAGTTTTCCAGCCCGGCCAGCCGCGGTGGTCGCGCGCGGCCACGAGCATCGCCGCCAGCGCAAACGGCAGCGCGAAGACCGTGTGCGAAAAGCGCACGAACGAAGCCCACTTGTTAATTAAGGAAAACATTCAACATTTAACATTTAACGCCCAACCTTCAGGGTAAGTAGCGGACGGGGACGGGTGGTTTGCGGACTTCGGTTTCGGCATTTCGTTTCGCGGTCTGGATGCTGGCATGAAAAATTCGGATCAGTTCCTCGCTTTCACCCAGCAGGAACAAAAGCGTGGTTTCGTTTTTCACCCAGGCCTTGTGTTTGACGAGCCGCGCCCAGCGCCGGGTTTCCCGCAGCTCCTTGAGGCAGATTTTGAGCTTGTGGATGAAATCTTCGCGCGATTCCGCCGCCTCCGCCTCGCCGTGATTGGGAAAGGGCGACGTGCCGGAACGCAAAACCTGCCCGGCAACATGATTGCCCGCGCGGGTGGCGGGCAGGCTTTCAGACAAATCAATCACTGCGGATGCGAATACCAGCAGCCGGTCTTCGAGGTCGAACTTCCGGTTTTCGCTCCCGCCTTTCTTGAACTCCCAAACTTCCACCGCCAAATCCTTGGGCGTTGAGTGTTGAATGTTAAATGTTGAATGTTTCCCCTTTTTCATTCCTTCTCCTCTGCCCAGCGCGGCGCAATTTTGTTTGGCAGGCCAATGTGGTCGAGCACGCGCGCGACCACGGTGTCCGCCAGCTCGACGATGGTTTTTGCGCCGGAATAAAAACTGGGGTTCGCCGGAATCAGCGTCGCGCCGGCGAGCAGCAGCAGTTCCATGTTTTTCACATGAATGAGATTCAGCGGCGTTTCGCGCGGGACGAGAATCAGCTTCTTTTTTTCCTTCAGCACCACGTCGGCGGCGCGCTGCAAAACATCCTCGCTGTAGCCGTGCGCGATGCGGCCCATTGTGCCCATCGTGCAGGGAATCACGACCATCACGTCGGGCGGATTCGAGCCGCTGGCGAAGGGCGCGTTCATGCTTTTCAGGCCGTGCGGTTTCACTCCGGCGGGCAGGCGAAGTCCGCCCGGCAGTTCCTCCGCGACGACTTGTTGCGCGTAATGGCTCATCACGACGTGGATTTCGTGTTCGCGCGGATCCAGATTGTCGAGCAGCCGCTGCGCGTAAAGCGCGCCGCTGGCCCCAGTGATGGCGACAAGTATCTTCACTTTTTCAAAATAATGGCGGCGCGATGTGGTGGCGGCAAGCTTAACAAAATAGCGGCGGCATATTTACGATTTACGATATGCGATTTACGCACGGCCAGATTGAAGGCTCGTCAATCGTAAATCGCATATCGTAAATGCTTGAGTCCGCGTTTTGCTTCCGCACAATTGGCGCGTGTTCAAATGCGCGGCAATCATCTTTGGCGGACTACTTTTGCTCGCGGCCGGCTGCACCAGCGTCCATCAGGGCTCGGAAGCGCAGCCGCCGCCGCCAGAATGGTCGGCGACCAACAATGCCGCCCAAACCGCGCTGACACCGCCCAAAAAAAATCCGCCCATCGTCAATCCCCGGCCCGCGTCCACCACCCATTTGAATCTGCCGCCCAAGCAGATTTCCCCGCCCGCGCCCATTCTGACTTGGACTTCGCTTGATCGTTGGGCGACGGAAAATCGGCTGGCCGCGCCGCGCAAGGTTTCCAATTCGCCGGTCGCCAGCTACGCCGTCAGTTCGCCACGCGGCAAAATGGTTTTGGAAATCGGCAGCCGCGAGGCGGTGTGGAACGGCGTTGAAATCAACCTCGGCTTTGCGCCGGAGATCATTGACGACCAGGTTTTCGTCTATGGCCTCGACCTGCAAAAAAACCTGGAGCCGCTGCTGCTCGGCGGGCCGCTGGCGTTCGGCACGAACCGCGTCATCGTGATTGACCCCGGCCACGGCGGTGCAAATGTCGGCACGCACAGCCTGGTGGACGGCCGGTTTGAAAAGGAATTCACGCTGGACTGGGCGCGGCGCGTCAAACCGCTGCTGGAAACCAACGGCTGGAAAGTTTTTCTCACGCGCACGAACGATTCCGACATTGCGCTTTCCAACCGCGTCCATTTTGCCGAGGCCCACCACGCGGATTTGTTCATCAGCCTGCATTTTAACTCCGCCGCGCCGGACAAAATTCAGAACGGGCTGGAAACCTATTGCCTGACGCCGACCGGCATGCCCTCGACGCTCACACGCGGTTACAGCGATTCATGGGGCGACCGCTATCCAAACAACGCCTGCGACGCGGAAAATCTCCGGCTCGCCATCCGCCTGCACACGGCGCTGCTGCGCGCCAGCGGCGAAGAGGATCGCGGCATCCGCCGAGCGCGGTTCATGGGCGTGCTGCTGGGGCAAAAACGCCCGGCAATTCTGATTGAAGGCGGCTACCTCTCGAATCCGCACGAGGCGGAAAAAATTGAAAACGCCGAGTTCCGTGAGAAACTGGCGGAAGCCGTCGCCAACGCGCTCAAATGAAAACTGGTAAACACATTCTCGTCACCGGCGGCGCCGGTTTCATCGGCGCGCACCTGGTCGAGCGGCTGTTGAAGGATGGCAAAAGCGTTGTCGTCATTGACGATCTGTCCACCGGCAGCCGGGACAACCTGCGCGCGGTGGCACAGCACCGGAATTTCCGCTTCATCCAGACGAAGATTTCCGCCTACGCCGAACTGCCGGAGCTGGCGGCGGAAGCGGAATTTATTTTCCATCTCGCCGCGACCGTCGGCGTGGAGCTGGTCGTCAAATCCGCGCTGCACGTTTTGGAAGCCAGCTTCAACGAGATGCAAATCCTGCTGCGCGCCGCCGCAAAAAATTCCACGCCGCTGCTGCTGACCTCCACCTCGGAAGTCTATGGCAAGAGCGCCAAGCCGGCGTTCGGCGAGGACGACGACCTGCTCATCGGGCCGCCCGGCCAGTCGCGCTGGAGCTATGCGAGCGCCAAGCTCACGGACGAATTTCTCGCGCTTGCTTACGCGCGCGAAAAAAACCTGCCCGTCACCATCGCGCGGCTGTTCAACACCGTCGGCCCGCGCCAGACCGGGCGCTACGGCATGGTGCTGCCGCGCTTCATCGCGGCGGCCAAGGCCGGCGAGCCGTTAAAAGTTTTCGGCGACGGCGCGCAGTCGCGCTGCTTCTGCCTTGTCCACGATGTCGTGGAAGCCTTGGTGCGTTTGCAAAAATGCGGCGCGGCGCGCGGGGAAATTTTTAACATCGGCGGCACGGAAGAAATTTCCATTCTCGAATTGGCCAAGCTCGTCGTAACCACACTCGGCTCGAAATCCAAGATTGAACTGATTCCCTACGACCAGGCTTACGCGCCCGGCTTTGACGATATGCGCCGCCGCAAACCACTCGTGGAAAAATTGGAACGCTGCGTGAACTTCAAGCCGCAGACGACGCTCCGCGAAATCATCCGGCTGACGGCGGGTTGACCGAGCCTGCAATCCCAACCCGCGGCTACGACTTGCGCGGCGCGCCGTATTTCAGGCCGATGTTCTGTTCATAGACGCCGAGCTTCACGCCGGGAGTTTCCGTTTTGGCCTTGAATTCCAAATTGATTCGCGCGAGCCGGCGTTGCGCCAGCCCGGCCGCGGGCGAATCCGGAAATTGCGCCACGATTTTCTCCAGCGTGGCCGTCACCGTTTCCACGTCCGCGCCGAGTTCCACCTGAAAATTAGCGAGCAGGTTCAGCCAGCGCGCAATCTGCTTTGGCGAATGGCGCGGCTCGTTGATCAGCTGCGCCAGCTCCATCGTCGCCAAATCCAGCCGCTGAAAATCATGGGCGTAAATCTGCGCCAGCTTCTCGCGCACCTCCGAATCGTGCGGGTGCTGTTCGAGTTGTTTTACATACGCGGCGGCGAGCTTGCCCGGCTCGATTTCCTTCGGGCGCAAAAATTCCGTGGAGTCCAGCAGGCCGATGTTTTTCACGCCTTCCGGCACGGCCAGCGCCTGTCGGTCATGCTGCGCGAGAATAATTTTTTCCGTCTCGCCCAAATGCGCCAGCCGCTGCTCGGCGCGCAGAGCGACTTCCGTGCCGGGAAAGCGCGCGACAATTTTTTGCAGCGCCGCGCGCGCCGCGTCAATGTCCACGGTTTTTTTCAGATGCCAGTCCGCCAGTTGCGTGAGCGCCGCGACCACCTGCCGGTCGGGCGCGTCCGGCAGATTGCAAAAATGATTCAGCGTGTTCTCCGCGCCGGGCACGTCGTTCATGTCCTCGGCCTGGATGTTGGCGAGCAACATGACGCCCTCGAAGTCCGTGGGGAATTTTGCGATCTGCTCGCGGATGGCGACGATGGCCTCCAGCGGGCGGTTGGATTTCCGTTTCGCCAGCGCGATGGAATAGAGCGGCTTCGGTTCCGGCGGTTCGCTGCCGCCGTCAAAGATGTTGGTCAGCGGCTTGGAGATAATTTCAATGATGCTGTGCCGCCACAGGATGTTGAAGGTCATCGCCAGCGCGCCCGTCAATCCCAGCCCGACAAAAATCGCATCGAAACCGCCGCGCGCAAAAGCTGGAATGGCGACAAAGAGTTCCGTCCAGCCGATGCCCGCCGTCAGCACCCATTTGAAGATCAACTTTGCCGGTTCGTCGCTTTGTTTCAACGCGCGCCAGAAAAGCCAGCCAATGAATCCCAGCGCGAACAGCGACAGGAAAACATTCCGCGCAATGATCAAGGCGTGCATGGCTTGAAGCAAGCTCAACCCGTCCGCGCACCGGCGCAAGCAAATTCACGCGTAGCGATATGGCCGGGACAGCGAAAACGTGTTCGGCAGATGCCGCACTTCGCGCACCGCGCCGTCCGCCAGCAGCACCTCGACGATGTCGAAACGAAATTTCACTTCGGGATTTTTTAGCCGATGCAGATAATCCAGCGCCGTCTGCGAGAGCAGCTTTTTCTTCCGCGCATCCACCGCCGCCGCCGGCCGCGTCCAGGCTTCCGACGAGCGCGCTTTCACCTCGATGAACACAAGGCAATCTTCATCGCGGAAAACCAAATCTATCTCGCCGTGTTCGGAACGGAAGTTGGCCGTGAGAAATTTCAAGCCCTGCTTTTGCAAAAATTTCTTCGCCGCGCGCTCACCAATTTTGCCGCGCCGCAAATGTTCCGGTTCCGCCTTGCCAGCGAAACTTCCCTTGAGCTTGGCGAGGAGATTCACAAGGCACTGATTGAACACCAATCAGCAGCGGAAACAAATCTTTTCCCGTGCCGGTGAAATGGCTTTTGCTTTGCCGCCGCTTGCGGTTTAATGGGTTGAATTTACATGGCCGAAGCCAATTCCATCTTTCAGAAATCCAACCGCAACCTCGCCATCATCGCGGCGGCCGTGTTCATCTTCGACCAGTTCACGAAATGGCTAGTGCTGAACCTGCTTGAAAAAGGCGACGAGAAAATCATCATCCCCGGCTTTTTCAGGTTCGTCCACTGGGGCAACACCGGCGCGGCGTGGAGCCTCTTTCGCGGCAACAATGGCGCGCTTGCGCTCGTCGCGCTGTTCGCCTTTGTCGCGCTGTTTCTGACGCGGCATCATTTCAATTCCCACACGGTTTCCGGCCAGATCGCCTTCGGCCTCATCTTCGGCGGCATTGCCGGCAACCTCACTGACCGCCTGCTGCCGGGCCGCCACGAGGTCATTGATTTCATTTATTTCTATATGCAGCAGCGCGGCGGCGGCGAGATCGGTTTTCCCGCGTTCAACGTCGCCGACACCGCCATCTGCACCGGCGTCGGGCTGATTTTTCTTATTACCTGGCGCAACGAACATTCGCCGAAGCCGCCGGCGAATTGATTTCATGGCCACGCGCACGGAACATTTCACCGTCGAACAGTCGCTGCCCGGCGAGCGGCTTGATATTTTTCTGCGGGCAAAATTTCCTGCCGTCTCGCGCGGCGCGATGCAGCGGCTCATCGAGCAAGGCCACATCCGCGTTGATGGCAAAACCGTCAAGCCGACGCACTCGCCGCGCGCGGGAGAAAAAATCGAGATTCATTTTCCCGAACCAAAACCCGCCGCCGCGCAGCCGGAGGAAATCCCGCTCGACATTTTGTTCGAGGACAAGTCGCTGCTCGTCGTCAACAAGCCCGCCGGCCTGGTCGTGCATCCCGCCGCCGGCCACGAGGAACACACGCTCGTCAACGCGCTGCTGCATCATTGCCAGGGTTCGTTGAGCGGCATCGGCGGCGTGGCGCGGCCGGGCATTGTCCACCGGCTCGACAAGGAAACCAGCGGCTGCCTCGTCGTCGCGAAAAATGACGAAACGCACATTGCGCTTTCCGAACAATTTGCTAATCGCGGTGTTAAGAAAATTTACCACGCCATCGTCTGCGGTGAAGTTCCGCGCGAAGCCGGCGAGATTCACGCCGCCATCGCCCGCCATCCCACGCACCGCAAACGCATGGCGGTGCATGACGATGATGACGGCCGCGCCGCGCACACGAGCTACCGTGTGCTGGAGAAATTGCATCACGCCACGCTCGTTGAGGCACAGATTCACACCGGCCGCACGCATCAGATTCGCGTGCATTTTCAACATATTGGTCATCCTGTCGTGGGCGATGACACTTACGGCGCGACGAAGAACAAGCGGCTGAAAGAACTGGCCAACTACGCCGCGCCGCGCGTCCTGCTGCACGCGAAGGAATTATCTTTTATCCATCCGCGCACGCAGGAGCCGCTGAAATTTTCCGCGCCGCTGCCGGACGATTTCAAGCAGGCGCTGAAACTGCTGCGGGTGAAAAACCGGAAATGAAAAAATCCGTCCGCTTCAATCCTGCGATAATTCTGTTTGCGCTGCTGGTTCTGGCCGGCTGCGCGTCACCGTCCGGCACGGTCAGAAATGCCAGCCCAGTTTTGACCGGCCAGCCGGTCTCCTTGGATCATATCTTTGTGGAAACCTCCAGTTCGCTGGCCGGCCTGGTGGCGGAAAAAAACCTGCTGAATGATTCGATCATCACGAACCTGAAGGAAACCGAACTGTTCGAGACCGTCGGCGGCAACAAGGCGGCTGCCGTTTCAGACGACGGCATCGAGGTCGCGGCCGACATCCGGAAAATCAAAACGGTTTCCGATAACGCGCGCGCATGGGCCGGAGCCTTGGCCGGCCAAGCGCGCATCGTCGTTCATGTGACGGTTTCCGATTTGAAATCGGGCGACCAGATCGAGTCCTTTGAGGTCGAGGGGAAATCCGGCAAATCCGCTTTTGCCGGCACCACGGAAGAGGCGATTGAGCGGGCGGCGGAACAGGTCGCGGCGGAGGTGGTCAGGTTGAATGCCCGGACGGGCCAGTGATTTTATTTTGACAGGGCGTAGCCGATTTCACCGAGACAATAGCCGACATAAGCGAAATACAGCGACATCCCGACCGGATCCTTTTCCATGGCGGATTCCTGCCGGGCCGCCGCCTGCTGCTGTTGCGCCTCCCAGGCCTCACGATCCTGTGCCGGAGGACGCAGCGACGCGCAGCCGCAGCCCACCAGCGCCATTCCGGCCACAACTGCTGTCAGCACGCCGAACTTCATGCGAATTGGCGGTAAAAAAGGCCGCCGCTTGTGGCGACGACCTTTGGTGAACTGGCTTATCGGCGAAGGCCGCGGAGATACTGGTCGCGCTCGATGTGCTCAACGCGATGCTGAAACTGGACCGGATGGTTCACCGGGAAGCCATACCCCGTGGCATAGCCGGCAGGATGATAGGACCAGCAGCCGTTCACCCAGACATAATCAGGGCCGGGGCAGACGGGGACGGTTTGCACGAACACCGGCGGGGCGGGCGGCGGACAAGGTGCCACATACACCACCGGTGGCGGCGCGCACACGACAGGTGGTGCGCAGACCACGGGTTGCGAGTAAACCACCGGCAAGGGCAGCCCGATGGAGATGCGCCAACTGACCCCGGCTTGGGCCGAGGCGGCGGCCACTCCGACAAGGGCGGCTAGGAGAAGCGTTTTGGTTTTCATAGTTTTATTTTTTGTTGTGCCTTGCGAGAAGGCGGTTTCATTTACACCACCACTAGACCACAACGCCGCGCCGCCGGTTAATTGATAAAAAAATGGCGACATTGATTTGCTCAATGCTCGCCGGTGGGCGGTGAAACGGCGGCTCACGCAAAACTGGCGCGCGGGAAAAACTGGAAAGAGGCCGGCCGGCCAGAACCCCACCGGGGAAAAGAACGGCCAAGCGAAGTCCGAAAGAAAGATTGGTGCCGGCGGACGAAGTGATGCAACGCGCCAAGGACGCGCCCGGTGGCTATGACATCGAATTCATCGGTGATTCCATCACGCAGTTCTGGAAAAGGTTCGGCACCACCGTCTGGCAGGAATATTACGGCCATCGCAAGGCCATCAATCTGGGCGTCGCTGGCGACCGCACCCAGCACGTCCTCTGGCGCTTTGACAACGGTCATCCATCGTTTTAACCGTCTTAAACTCGGTTTGCGCGATGTGGAGCAGTTCGTGTTTATTCATTAATAAAACATGCAGTTTTATCTTGGCGTGCGGTTTTGAGCCATGTTTAATGGGCTTTCGGTAAACATTCATCAACAACACACAATAAAATATGGCCAAAGCTCTGACCAAATCACAAATCGCCGCTGCAATCGCGGAAAAGAACAGCCTCACCAAGAAACAAGCCGTGGAAATTATTGAATCCATCGTTGCCCTGGCTTACAAGCACGCCAAGGACTCGTTCACCATCCCTGGCCTCGGCAAGCTCGTCTTGGTCAATCGCAAGGCGCGCGTCGGCCGTAATCCTGCGACTGGTGAAACGATCCAGATCAAGGCCAAGAAGGTCGTGAAGTTCCGCGTCGCTAAGGCGGCGAAGGACGCGATTCTCGGCGTGAAGAAATAATTTTGGATTTCTCGCAAAGGCACTCTGATTATTTCAGGGTGCCTTTTTTGTTGGCTTCGGTGACAGCTTCAGAACTTTGGCCTTCATTTCTTTGCCAGCCTTGAACTTGACCATTGAGCGGGCAGGAATAGGCACGTTGGTCTCAGGCTTGTGGGGATTGCGACCGACACGAGCTTTGCGGATTTTCACATCAAACACACCGAAGTTCCGCAGTTCCACTTTGTCACCTTTGGCCAATGATTCGGTGATGTAGTTCAGGGTTTTCTGCACCACTTCAACAACCTGGGTCTGAACCAGCCCGGTTTCTTCGCTGATGCGCATTACGAGATCGCGTTTGGTCAGGGTCATAGACAAGTGATTGATATTCGATCTGTCTCAGGTGCCTGGCAAGCGGAATAATTCATTGGCGGTTCAACACCCACCACGGTTTCGCCAGAGGCGTGAAAGGCTGTCTTTTGGATGCACCGGGATCCGGATTTTGGGTAAAATGTGTGTGGTATGATATGCGGTATTTTGTCCGGGATATTTCAGGATGTCTCCAGATGTTTCAAAAAATTTATGGCGCTCCAGCATGATTGAATCTGACCAATAAAAACGGCCATGAAATCAGTGTTTCATGGCCGTAAATTGGTTGCGGGGGCTGGATTTGAACCAACGACCTTCAGGTTATGAGCCTGACGAGCTACCGGGCTGCTCCACCCCGCGATCAAGGAACGAGATTATTGTCACACCCGGTTTCATAAGGCAAGTTTTTTCCGGCAGCCTAAATGGTGCATCATCGTAATCGCCTGATGCCGGCGAGCGAGGCGGGGGTTGGGGAAATCAAAACGGGTTCACGCCATACCGCAGCCAGTAGCCGGCCAGCTTTAAAAATTCTAGCCGCATCCGCCGGCCGGTGCCGTGGCGCGGCCAGTCCGCGCGGTCAAAGTCGCCATATGATGGGCGCGAATAAAATTTCAGCCCCGGCGCGAAATGCTCAAACGTCTTCAGCGCCCGCCGCGCGTGATACCACGACGTGACCAGAATCACGCGCCGCACTTTTTCCGCGCGCAGCCGTTTGAATGTGAATTCCGCATTCTCGCGCGTCGTCGTGGAATCGCCCTCCATCTCGATGACGCCGGCGGGCACGCCGTTCTGGAGCAGGATGATCCGGTTAATTTCGTCATCACCCGCCCCGGTGATGAGGATGCGCGGCGCGGCGCGCTGCCGGAACAGTTCCGCCGCGCGTTCGGCGCGCTGTTCATGGACGCCGCCACCGAGGACGACAATCACGTCCGCCGCCACCGGGCCGCTGTCCACGCACAGGATTTTTTCCGGATAGAAATACGCCATCAGGACCACCGGCGCCAGCAACAGGCAGCAGCCGATGACCGCGCGGAAAATCAGCTTGCGAATCACGGCCAGAGGCTACAACAGGCCGGCGGTTTTTGAAATCAAATCGGCCGGTGCTCCGCTGCGCGGACAAAGGACGAAAACACCATGGAGAAAACGCGACAAAAGATGTTTAGCCCAAACCACCGCTTTAGCGTAAAGTCACATTGAATGAATTTGACCTTCATTCGCCTATGAAAAGCATCCTTGAAAATCTCCTGAAACTTCAAACCCTCGAATCCGCCGGAATAGCGGGCGCGGAAACCCGGAAACAGCTCGCCGAATTGCGCGCCAAAATTCCGGCGCAAATCCTCGGCCATTACGACCGGCTGCGGGTGCGGGGCAAAAAGGGCATCGCGGTCATCCGCCATCAGGTCTGTAGCGGATGCCATGTGCAGGTGCCCCGGAACACGGAGCTGACCCTGATGCACGGCGCGGATATCCAGATCTGCGAAAGCTGCGGCTGCTATCTTTGCCTGCCGGAACATGCCAACCCGGCCACGTCACCGGTGAAAATCAAGAAAGCGAAATCCAAGCCGGCGGCCGCGCCGGTGCAAACCGCTTAACCAAGACCGCCCAGAAAAAAACGGCGCGGAATGATTTCCGCGCCGTTTGGGTTTCCAAATTATGGCCGCCGGATTTTACGCGTAGAGCGGGCCGAAGTTTTTGCACGCGCGATAATCCGCGCCTTCCACATCCGCCGTGCCGAACGCCGCCCAGGTGCTCGGGCGGAACACTTTTTCCGCCGCGACGTTGTGCATATAAACCGGGATGCGCAACATGGACGCCAGCGAAATCAGATCCGCGCCGATGTGGCCGTAACTGATCGCACCGTGGTTCGCGCCCCAGTTGTTCATCACCGAATAGACATCACGGAACGCGCCGTGGCCGGTGAGCCGGGGCGCAAACCACGTCGTTGGCCACGTCGGGTTCGTGCGCTGGTCAAGCGCGTCGTGAACTTTGGCCGGCAAATCCACCGTCCAGCCTTCGGCGATTTGCAGCGCCGCGCCGAGGCCTTTGACGAGATTCAAACGGCACATCGTCACCGGCATGCCGCCTTTGGTAAGAAAGCGTGTGCTCCAGCCGCCGCCGGGGAAATATTCCGTGATGCTTGGATGCCACGTCGTCGCGGCGAGACATTTTTTCGCCTCGTCCTTCGAAATTTCCCAGAACGGTTTCATCGTCGGCTGGCCGTTCAATTCCTGCTGGCCGGTGCCATCGAGCGTTGCGGGACCGGAGTTGATGAGATGCAAAATGCCGTTCGCCGCCTCGCCTTCAAGTTCGTGCCCGGAAACACGCTTCACCGATTCGGGGCTCCAGTAAGTCCGCACGTCGGCAAAAATCTGCGCGGTGTTCGTGAGCAGATGACCGAACAGCATCGAGGCGCCGTTGAGGCAGTCGTTTTCCGTCGCGACGATGTAAGGCGCGCGGATGCCGTTCCAGTCGAAGGAGGTGTTGAGGATGGCTTCGAGAAAATCGCCATTCGGCTGGTAATCCGTCCACTGGCGCTGGCCTTGGAAACCGGACGCGATGGCGTTGTGGCCGTGCGCCTCCTCGCCAAAGCCCATTTCGGCGAGCTTGGGATTGCCCACCATGAGGTCGCGCGCGATGAGCGCCATCTTAACGGATTTTTCCCATTCGTTGTCGAGCTGCGTGCGGGAGCGCGTCGTCTTGGGGGAGTTGTAATCCTTGCCTTCGGGGCAATTTTCCTTGGTCCACTTAAGCGCTTTCTTGTATTCGGCTTGATCAAAAATGCCTTTGTCCATGCGGCGCAGGAATTCCGTCATGTCAATCGTCTCAACCCGCATGCCGAGATAATCCTCGAAGAACGGTTGGTCCACGATGGAGCCGGCGATGCCCATCGAGACGCCGCCCATGCCGAGATACGATTTGCCGCGCATCAGCGCCACTGCCAGACCGGCGCGGGCGAAGCGGAGAATTTTTTCCTGCACGTCGGCGGGAATGGATTTGTCCGAACCGTCCTGCACATCGCGACCGTAAATGCTGAACGCCGGGATGCCCTTCTGCGAATGCCCCGCCAGCACCGCCGCGAGATAAACCGCGCCGGGACGCTCGGTGCCGTTGAAGCCCCACACGGCCTTCGGGACCTGCGGCGTCATGTCCATCGTCTCGCTGCCGTAGCACCAGCACGGCGTGACGGTGAGCGACACGCCGACGCCTTCGCGCGCGAATTTTTCCGCGCAGGCCGACGCCTCGGCCACGCCGCCGATGCAGGTGTCGGCGATGACGCACTCGACGCGCTTGCCGTTCGGGTAGCGCAGGCTGGACGAAATCAGCTTGGCGGCGGACTTCGCCATGTCCATCGTCTGTTTTTCGAGCGACTCGCGGACGCCGCCGAGCCGGCCGTCAATGGTCGGACGAATGCCGATTTTTGGAAGTGAACTTTCGAAGACAGATTGTTTCATATGAATTTATTGATGTGTTTGCTTTCAGTTTGATTACCCGAACTTTTTGCCGTCTGATGATGGATGA
>Ga0316222_1003231_pt1 | contig 16225 bp, 5 predicted proteins | sample TBH18011metaG_FD_206008 | JGI IMG/M metagenome (GOLD analysis project Ga0316222, IMG submission 206008) | Freshwater microbial communities from Trout Bog Lake, Wisconsin, USA - TBH18011 | ecosystem: Environmental > Aquatic > Freshwater > Lake > Hypolimnion/Profundal zone | place: USA: Wisconsin...
GCGGACCACGCCTCGCAATGCTCGCTCCACCATCTGATCGTATCTCAAAACATCTTCGGGCATCTGGACCCCTGGCGCCCCTGGGAGGGTAAATGAAGTGGGGGGCTTCTGTTGCCCGGTGCCCCCCGAACCGCGCTTACCGGCAATTAAGCGGCAGCGGCAAGAGCAACGTTGTCGTTGGCACTTGTTAGGGTTGACCCGATAACGGTGGTATCATGCCGAACGCAAACCATGCCTTTATTACGCGCGTCGATCCTATTTCGCCCCCATGGGTAAATGGTGGAGGCGCCGGGTACCGCCCCCGGGTCCGCAACGTCTATTCCACATGGCGTTTAGCGCCATAGTCGGGCGAACCCGACGACCTCAGTATAGTGCAGGCCGTCGCGTTACGCTAGTGGCGGGTTGCCATCGGCTCTTCGGACTTCGAGCCGGGCCAAATATCATAAAATTCACACAATTGCGCAGCTTTCAGCCTCGACACGGGTTGGGGTGGCGGACTATGAAGGGCCGTCTCTTGCCCCCGGCAAATCAAGTTTTTTCGCAAGGCCATTCCCATGCGCCTCACGCTTCCCACGGTCGCTGTCGCCCCCAATCTCAAACCAAATTTTTGGGATTTGGCGCTGATTCCTGTGATCTTCGCCATCCTGGCAATGATGGCCTATGGCGGCGCCCAGATGGCCACCCCCTATGATGTGGGCGAGACACTGCCGCTGTCGCTGGATCCCTCCGCGCTGCCCTATTACCTGCTGCGCAGCGCGTTGCGCATGCTGGCGGCGCTGGGCGCCTCGTTGTTCTTCACCCTCACCTACGCCACCTTGGCGGCCAAGGTGCCGGCGCTGGAAAAGGTGCTGATCCCGATCCTTGACGTGCTGCAATCGATTCCGATCCTGGGCTTCCTGTCGATTACCGTCACCGGCTTTATCGCCCTGTTTCCCGGCAATCTGTTCGGGGTGGAATGCGCGGCTATCTTCGCCATTTTCACCTCGCAGGCCTGGAACATGGCCTTCAGCCTCTATTCGTCGCTGAAGACGGTGCCCAACGACCTGATCGAAGCCTCCAACATGTTCCATCTGTCGCCGTGGCAGCGCTTCTGGCGGCTTGAGCTGCCCTGGGCGGTGCCGGGCCTGATCTGGAACATGATGATGTCGGTGTCGGGTGGCTGGTTCTTCGTGGTCGCCTCCGAGGCGATTACCGTGTCGGGCCAAACGGTGATGCTGCCCGGCGTTGGCAGCTACATCTCGCTGGCCATCGTCAACAAGGACCTCGGCGCCATCGGCTGGGCCATTCTGGCGGTGCTGGTGGGCATCCTGGTCTATGACCAGTTGATGTTCCGGCCGCTGGTGGCCTGGGCCGACAAGTTCAAGGTCGGCTACATGCCGGGTGAGCAGATCCCAGAATCCTGGTTGCTCAACATCATGCAGCGGGCGCGGTTCTTCCGGGCCTTGTCCCACGTTCCGGCGGCTCTGTCCGCCGGTTTCGTCGGCCTGATCCGCCGTCGCGACCACAGCGAGCGCATGTTCCATCGCATGCCGGGGCCGATCTTCGTGTTTCCGGTATGGGTCGATTGGCTGTGGAATCTGGTGCTGATCGGGGCTGCCGTGGCGGCGCTGGTGCAAGTGGCGCTGTTCATTCAGGGTGAGGTGTCGCTCCACGAGGTCGGCCGCGTCTTCCTCTACGGTCTGGCCACCACCGCCCGCGTGGTGGTGCTGATCGGTCTGGCTTCGCTGGTATGGGTGCCGGTTGGGGTGTGGATCGGCCAGCGTCCTTTGGTGGCGCAGAATGTTCAGTGGATCGCCCAATTCCTCGCCGCGTTTCCCGCCAACCTGATGTTTCCGGTGGCGGTGCTGCTGATCGTCCATTTCGACCTCAATGTCGATGTTTGGACCAGCCCGCTGATGATCCTGGGGACCCAGTGGTACATTCTGTTCAACGTCATCGCGGGCGCTTCGGCGGTGCCCCAGGAAATGAAGGACGCCGCCGGTAATATGGGCCTGAAGGGCTGGCTGAAGTGGAAGCGCTTCATCGGCCCGGCGATCTTCCCTTCCTATGTCACCGGCGCCATCACCGCCTCGGGCGGGTCGTGGAACGCCTCGATCGTGTCCGAACTGGTGAGTTGGGGCGACACCAAGCTGGAAGCGGTGGGTTTGGGCTCCTACATCGCCAGGGCGACCGCCGATGGCGATTTTCCTCGCCTAGCGCTGGGGATCGCGGTGATGTGCCTGTTCGTGATGGCTTTTAACCGCTTCTTGTGGCGGCGGCTTTATATGATCGCCGCCGAGCGGCTGCGTCTGGATTGAGGAGGTTCGGCCAATGAACAATGTCACCCCGGCCGCCAACGGCACTCCGCTGTTGGATCTGAAGCAGGTTCGCAAAAGTTTCCGCACGCCGGACGGCAAGGAACGCACCGTGCTGGAGGGGGTCGATTTTCGCCTCAAGGAAGGCGAGATCGTCGCCCTGTTGGGCAAATCCGGTTCGGGTAAATCGACCTTGTTGCGCATTATGGCCGGGCTGATCCGTGCCAATGGCGGCGACATCCTCTATCGCGGCCACCCCATCGTCGGGCCGGCGCGCGGCATCTCGATGGTGTTCCAGTCCTTCGCCCTGTTCCCCTGGTTGACGGTGCAGGAGAACGTGGAATTGGGTCTGGAGGCGGCCGGCGTGGCCAAGGACGAACGCGAGAAGCGGGCGCTGGAGGCCATCGAGCTGATCGGCCTCGACGGCTTCGAGGGCGCCTATCCCAAGGAGCTGTCGGGCGGCATGCGCCAGCGGGTCGGCTTCGCTCGCGCCTTGGTGATGCGTCCCGACATCATGCTGCTGGACGAGCCGTTCTCGGCACTCGACGTGCTGACCTCGGAGACTCTGCGCGGTGATCTGCTGGAATTGTGGCAAGAGCGCCGCATCCCCACCAAGGGCATCCTGCTGGTGTCGCACAACATCGAGGAAGCGGTGTCGATGGCCGACCGGGTGCTGATTTTCGCCAGCGATCCTGGCCGGGTGCGGGCCGAGATCCCGGTGGGACTGGAGCATCCACGCGACACCGAAACCGCTGCCTTCCGCCAGATCGTCGATGAGATCTACGGGCTGATGACCTCGTCGGTGCGTGGCGGCGCCGCCGCTGGCGAGCAACTGACCATGGGCTACCGCCTGCCCGATGCCACTCCTGGCAAGATGACCAGCCTGCTGGAAACCGTCGCCGAGCCGCCCTTCGACGGCCGCGCCGATCTTCCCGCCCTGGCTGAGGCGACCGAACTCCCCGACGATACCTTGTTCCACCTCTATGAAGGCCTGCGGGTGCTGGGCTTCGCCCGCCTGGCGGCCGGCGATATCTTCCTCACGGCAGCGGGGCGCGCCTTCGTCGAGGCCGAAAACGACGAGCGCAAGCTAATCTTCGCCGAACACCTGCTGCGGACCATCCCGCTGGCCTCGCACATTCGCCGGGTGCTGGATGAACGGCGTGGCCATCGGGCGCCGGAAGACCGCTTCCTCCAGGAATTACAGGACTTCCTGACCAACGACGAGGCCGAGCGCGTGCTGGAAGTGGTGATTAGCTGGGGCCGTTACGCCGAGATCTTCGACTACGATTACAACACCGGCCTGTTGATGTTGCCGGAAGAGGAAGAAGACGAGGACGAAGACGGCGGCAAGGATGCCAGCCCGGCCGAAACGGGCGAGCCGGTCAGCCCTGCGGAGTAGGGGTCACTCCGCCGCCTGGGTCAGTCGCGCGGCGGGAACGGCGATGACGAAGACGGTGCCTTCGCCTTCGGCCGATTCGATCCAGATTCGCCCGCCATGGTGCTCGACGATCTTCTTGCACACCGCCAAGCCGATGCCGGTGCCCTCGTATTCGTCCTGGCCGACCAGCCGTTGGAAGATGCCGAAGGCCCGGTCGCGGTCTTCGGGGGCAATGCCGATACCGTTATCGGTGACGGAAACCAGCCATTCGCGGCCTTGGCGGCGGCAGGCGATCTCGACCCGGGGCGGGCGGTCTGGGGCGCGGTACTTGACGGCGTTGCCGATCAGATTCTGGAACAGCCGGGTCAGTTCGGTCGGGTCTCCGACAACCGAGGGAAGGTCGTTGGCAACCACGATTTCGGCGCTCGCCTCGCGGATCGCCACCGTCAAATTGAGGCGAGCGCGGTCGATGGCCTCGCCCAGCGGCACGGCGGCTTCGGCCTTGGTCTTGCCGGTGCGCGAATATTCCAGCAAATCGAGGATCAGCCGGTCCATCTGCTTGGCGCCGCCAACGGCATAGCCAAAGAATTGCTTGAGGTCGTCGGTCAGTTGGGGGCCAAGCCGCTTCTCGATCAGACCGAGATAGGAGCTGACCATGCGCAGCGGCTGGCGCAAATCGTGGGAGGCGACATAGGCGAATTGCTCCAGCTCGGCATTGGTCTGGCGCAATTGGTCGCGCAGATGACGGCCTTCGGTGACGTCCTCTTTGATGGCGACGAAATGGGCCACCTTGCCTGCGTCGTCGAGGACCGGCGCAATGACCACCATTTCCCAGCGCAGCTCCCCATCTTTGCGCCGGTTCAGCAGTTCCCCTGCCCAGCGCCGACCGGAGGTGATCGTCGCCCACATCTCCTGGTAAATTTCCACCGGCGTTTCGCCCGAGGCGAACAGGCGCGGGTTCTCGCCAATGGCTTCCTCGGGGTCGTAGCCGGTGGCCACGGTGAAATGGGAATTGGCGTATTCGATGGCGCCCTGGGGATCGGTGATGACCACCGACACCGGCGTTTGGTCGATGACGGTGGACAGCATCTTCAGGCGGAGCGCGGTATTTGCTTCGGCTGTGATGTCGGTCGAGCTGCCGCGATAGCCCAGGAATGTGCCGTCGTCCTCGAAACGGGGTGTGCCACTGGCGCTGATCCAGTGGTCCTCGCTATTTTCGGCGCGAATCCAATAGCGGAAATCGCGGAAGGCGCGATGGGCGTCGAGATCCTCCATATGCGCCCGCCATAGCGGCTCGTCGCTTTCGTTGGCGCGGGCGAGGTCGCGGCGGCGCTGGCCGATCATCGATTCGGGAGGGTTGACGTAATCACCATTGCTGGATGTCAGCCAAGAAAGGCGATGCTCGGCGTCGGTCTCCCAAACCCAGTCGGTCGTACCCTCGGCTAGGCTGCGGAAGCGCTCTTCAGAGCGCCGCAATTCGGCATCGGCGGCTTTGCGCTCGGCCTCGTAGGTCCGCTCGCGGGTGACGATGGCTCGGCCGACCAGACCGGCCAAAACCAGTGCCAGGGCCACCAAAGCCGCACCGGCTGCCGCCACCACCGCCACCATGCGGTGGATCGGTGCGTCGATCTCGCGGGCAGGAATCCCCATCGCCACCGTCCAGCCGGTGACCGGCGAGCGGCTGAACACGGTGTAGACCAGGTCGCCCTCTTGGACGTGGCCTTGGAACATGCCGCTCTCGGCGGCGGCGATGCGCTGGGCCAGGGTTGGTGTGGCCTTGCGGCCGATGAATAGTTCGGGCGAGCGATTGCGGCCGGCGATGTGGAGGTCGGCATCGATCGCGGATGCGGTCCAACTTGTGGGCAGGTGTTGTTCGGCGAAGATGCCGTTGATTACGACCGGATCGAGCACGACCGTCATGACATAGCGAACCACGCCGTCGCGGATGATCGGGGCCATCAGCAGAATCATCGGTTTGTCGATGATTTTGCCCTTGGCGAAAGCGCCGACGATCAGTGGCTTGGCGGTCGCCACCACGGTGTCGATGGCGGCCGGGGCGCTGCTCATCGGAGGTGGATCGGGCCGGGGCAACGCCCCCTCGACGATGAGGTGGGAGCGCGGATCGACCAGGACCACGTCGAGCCAGGCGGGATGCCCGGCCATCACCCGGCGCGCCCGTTCGACAAAATGGGTCAGATTGCCGCTATCCAGGCTGTGGCCGGTGGCCATGACCTGCATGGCGGTGATTTGGATTTCCAACTCGCGATCAAGCGCCACCGTCAGCGCCCGGCTGGTTCCACTGAGTTGCGCTTCCGCTGCGGCCTTTTCGCGGTCGATCAGCAGCCACGACATTCCGGCGGAAAAGGCGATGATCGGCAGAACGCCGACAAAAACTAGTGCCGCTAGGGACAGGCCAATGCTTTTACGCGCGCGCAGAGGCATGGCCAAGCTTATACATAAGAAGTGAGCGCCGGGGAGCCGTCATATGCGTATCAACCCCAGGTCATGTCAGCGTTCCTGGAACGCTTGGGTGGCGGCCAGGTAAATTGGCTTGAGCAGGTATTGAAGAATGGTCTTCTCGCCGGTGATGATATCAACCTGGACGGTCATGCCCGGCAGGATCAGGTTATGCCCAGGCCGGTCGCCGACATAGCCCCGGTCCAGCGCCACTTGGCCCTTGTAATAGGGGGCCTTCTTCTCGTCGAGGAAGGTCGAGGGCGACACCTGGAGCAGCTTGCCCGATACCGCGCCGAAGCGAGCAAAATCGTAGCTGGCGACCTTGATCCGCACCGGCTGGCCCGGCTTGACGTGGCCGATATCGCGCGGAGTGATCTGGCTTTCGACGATCAGCGCGTCGTCCACAGGCAGGATCTTGGTCACTTGGCCGCCCTGCTGGATGACGGTGCCGGGGCTGGTCACCGACAATTCCTGAATGATGCCGCGGATCGGCGCAGTGATTTCCAGGCGGGCCACCCGGTCCTCCAGCTTGGCGCGGGCTTCGCGCAACTGGGCCAATTCGGCGGTGACGGTACCCATCTCGTTATAGGCATCGTGGTCGAGCTTGCGGTTCTGGTCGTTGAAGCGGCTTTCCGCCTCGGCCAGCGCTTCTCGGGCGGTGGTGGCCTGGCCAAGCAGGCGGGCGCGGTCGCCTTGCAGGCGCTCGTATTCGCGGACGTAGGAGAAATAGGACAGCTTGGTGGTCAGACCCTCGTTCATCAGGTCTTCGCGCAGCTTCAATTCCTTGGCCATCACCTCGATCTGGCGGGTGACCGAACCGACCTGATCGGTCATCAGGCGGATGTCGGCCTTACGCTGGGATATCTGCTTTTCCAGCACGTCGAGGGCCGAATCGCGCGCCTTCTCCTGGGCGGCGAAGATGGTGTTCTGGTCTAGGCTCTGCGGTTGGCCATCGCTGCCCTCGCTGGCGGCGGCAAAATTAGGGATGCGGCCCTCGGCAAAGGCCCGCAGCCGTTCGGCCCTGAGCGCCAGTCCGGATTCGCGGGCGCGGGTCTGCTCCAATTCGGACACCGCCTGGGCTGGATCGAGCCGCACCAACACGTCGCCCTTTTCGACCAATTGGCCCTCGCGCACCAAGACCTGGGTAACGATCCCGCCTTCAAGATGCTGAACCGAATGGATCAGGCTGGTGGGAACGACCTGACCGTTGGTGACAGCGACTTCCTTGACCGGGGTGATGGCGCTCCATCCCACCAGGGCCAGCACGGTGAAGATGGTGGTCAGCATGGTGCCGCGCACCAAGGTATCGACGCCACCTTCCTCGAACACCACTGCCTGGGCCAGGTGGCGGCGGAACCTGTTGATATCGCTGCCAATGGCGGCCAAGTTGGTCTCGCGATCGTAATCGCCCTCGGGATAAAGACGAACCAGAGCGATGCCGATCAATTGCAGCATGGCGACGTATCCCACCGTCGCCAGAGGGGTGACCACGGCGACGGTGGCGGCGCCTGTGACATGGGCCAGGGTTTCCAACAGGCGCAGGGCGAGAATGCCGGCCAAACCGCCGACGACCGTGACCCGCGCCCGACCATTCGGCTTCAGCACCAGGGCGGCGCGCAACCGGGTGACCCAGCGGGTGGTGGCCCACAGGCCAACCATGGCGACGATGGCGCCCCACGCGGTTTCCAGATGGATCGGCCACGATGCGCAGGCGTCGGCCTCGCAATTGCGGTTGACGATATAGGGAATGATGGTCAGGACCACTGCCGGCAAGGCCAGCAATGCGGGCAATCCCTGGCGGCCGGTGTCGGGCAGGCACAGCACATCGCGGCTGAACACGATCGAGGCGGCACAGGCCAGCACCCAGAACAGCGCGGCAATCCTGGCCGCGTCATCGACCGGCAGGCCAAGCCACGTCATGACGTTGTGATCACTGATCATGCCGATCGCCATGGCCGAGAACAGCAATGTGTTGGCGCCGACATTGGCGAAAGAGGTGCGCCGCCGGAACAATAGGTAGCCCAGCACCACCAGGCATTGACCGGCGGCGAGCAGGGGGAGGAGGTCGAAAATTCCCATGGTCACGTCTCCGCTCACGCCAGTTTGGCCCTGATTTCCGCCGCCGGACCGGCCGCCCGCACCGCGCCCTTATCAAGGACGATGATCTGATCAGCTAGCGACAGGTGGCTGGGCCGGTGGGTAACCATCATCACCGTCGCCTTGCCACGCGTCGCTTCAACGAATTCGCGGAAGCAGCGGTCGCCGTCGAAGTCGAGGCCGGTGACCGGCTCGTCGAGGAGCAGCAGGGGGCTCTTCTTGAGGTAGGCCCGAGCCAGGGAGATACCCTGGGTCAAGCTGGTGGAAATGCGATTGGATGCCGAGTCGCCGACCTTGGTTTCCAGCCCTCGCGGCAATTGCGCAACTTCCTGCCAAACGCCCGCCAGCGCCAGCGCCTCGCGCAGATCCGCTTCGGTGGCGGTTGGTTGGGCCAGACGCAGGTTTTGCGCCACCGTGCCGAAGAAGAGTTGCGGCACCTGGGGCGCATAGCCGATCGCTTTGCGCAATTCGATCGGATCGATTTGGCGAATGTCCAGGTCGTCGATCATCACGTTGCCGGCCTGGGGCGAATAGAGGCCGGCAATTAGCTTCAGGAGGGTCGATTTGCCGGAACCGTCGGCGCCGACGATGGCCACCACCTCACCAGGCTTGGCCTCGAAGCTGACGCCCAGCAAAGCGGGATCCGCATCATTGGAATAGCGCAGCGAGACGCGGGCGAAGGTGACCGCGCCACTGAGCTTCAGTCCACTCGAGGCGGTCGGCCGTCCGTCGATCTCAGTGCGGAACGAGCTAAGGGCCTCCAACTGACGGATTGAGGCGCGGGTCTGTTCGATTCGCTGCACCAGCGAAAAGCCGGTCTGGATCGGGGCCAGGATGCGCCACACCACCATCATCGAGGCGATCAGCGCGCCGGCCGTCATGTTGCCGCCTACCACCTGATAGACGCCCACCGTCATGGTCGCCATTCCGGCCAGGACCACCATCGCCTGCGATAGCGTGGCCAATCCGCTGGAAATCAGCGACGAATCGTACCCACTCATGGCCGCCTGGGCGGTGAGATTGCGGAAGCGCTCGGCCCAGGACGCCTCCAGCCCAACTTGACGCAAGGCCTGCATCTTCAACAGGGATTCGACGATGAATTCCTGGCGGCGGGTCGAGGCGCGACCGGCGGAGCCAATTTTGCGACGGACCACCGGCATCATGGCGAAGACGATGAAGGCGAAGAGCGCCAACGCCACCACCGGCACCAGCGCCACCGGACCGCCCAGCAACACCATGACGATCAAATAGAGCACCACGAAGGGCAGGTCGATCATCACCATGGCGATGCCGCCACCGAAGAATTCGCGGAAGCTTTCCAGGTCCTTGAAGCGGGCCAACTGACTGCCGATGCTGGCGCGCTCGGTCAGGCCCAGTGGCAACAGCAGGGTCCGCTCGAACACCATGGAGGCAACGATATAGCTCACCCGCGCGCCGACATAGGCCGAGGCCTTGGCGCGCAATTCCCGCAGCACTTCGTCGCCCGCGACGACGATCAGGACGCCGACCACGAAGGCGACCAGCATGGAGATGTCGCCGCTGCCAATGACCTTGTCGTAGACCGACATGGTGAACATCGGCACGCCGAGAGACAGCAGGTTGATGATCAGGCTTTGGCCGAGCAAGGCCCAGAACAGCCCATGGAATCTGCTGACGATCTGCTTGAACCAGCCGCCGACACTCGGGGTCTCGATGGCGAAGAAGAAATAGGCCGTGCCGTATAACTTGGACGGATCAACCACCTGAGTCTCACGGGTGACCGGGTCAAAGGCGACCACACCTTGGTCACCGCCGTCACTGAGGACACGGGGATTGCCGTCGCCATCGACGAACAGACAGGGCAGGACCCGGTGATCGACATGCTCGCCCCGCCATTCCTGGGCGCTGTTGGTGAAGCCCAAATGGGCCATCACGTTCTGGAAGGCGACGGTGTCGAGGGTGTTCTGGAAGTGAGGCATTGCCTCGGCGAAATGGCGGCCGTCGCCGGCCCAGCGCATCGCCGTCAGCAACGACGACAGACAGCGACCAAAGGGTGAGGCGCTTTCCACTTCGCTCAACAGGTCGGACCGACCGATTTCACCACCGGCCACCGGCCGTGGTTGGCCCACCACCGTTGGCGTCGATGCGACGTTTTGCAGAGCTGCCACCTGGGCAAGCGCGATTGGCTCAGCCGCGCCCGGCTTGGGGGCCGTGGCCGCATCGACCACTTGGCCATCCAGCAGTTTGAACTTGCGGTCGGCCAAACTCAGCATCGATGGCCGCGAGGTGATCAGCACCACCGTGGCCTTGCCCTTGAGGCGCTCGAACGCGGCGCGAATGGCTTGATCACCGGCGCCATCGACGGCGCTGTTGGCCTCGTCGAACAGGACCAGGCGCGGATCAGCCGCCAGGGCGCGGGCGATGGCCACCAATTGGCGCATACCGCGCGGCAGCGATTCTTGAGCCCCGTCGCCGATCGGAGAATCATAGCCGAGCGGTAAGCGGGCGATGAAACGCTCAATGCCCAGTTCGCGGGCCAGTTCTTTGGCCCGATCGGTGCGCGACGGCGCGAACAGGGTCAGGTTCTCGATGATGGTGCCGCGAAACAATTCCGGGCGCTGAGGAATGAAGGCAATCGCTTCATGCAACGCCTCGTGGGTGAGGGTGGCGGCATCGACGCCATCAATCAGAACGCGGCCGGCGAAAGGTGGCAACATTCCGGCCATTACCGTCAGCAGCGACGTCTTGCCGCTGGAATTCTCGCCCGAGATGCCGATCAATTCACCGGGGGCGACGTCAAGATCAATGCCACCGAGCAGCGGATCGCCATCTTTGAAACGCAGAGTGACGCCTTCCAGGCGCAGCGAGATGGCCCCTTCGCCAGTCACCTTAACGTCGCGAGCCTTTTCGGCTTCGGCCTCGGTCAGGATGTCGGTCAGGCGGCCTTCGGCCAACCGCGCCGTCTGAAAGCGAGTCCAGCGGTCCAGCGCCGATTGCATTGGTTGAATGCAGCGCCCAGCCAACAGCGAGCAGGCCGCCAGCACACCAGTGGTCATCTTGCCGTCGATGACGGAGACGGCGCCAAAGGCAACCACCAAGATGGTGGTCAGATGGGAGAACAGCAGGGCCAGCGACTGGCACTTGGCGGCCAATTCGGTGACGGTAAAGTCGGCCTGGGCGCTGGTTTCCAACAGTCGCTCGTGGCGGCGCGACATTTGCGCTTCCATGCCGAACGACTTAATCGTCTGAATCCCGGACAGCGTCTCGACGATGAAATTGATCTTGCTGTCGTCGCAGCGCATACGGTTGGCGATGGCCGTGTGCATTTCCCGGCCAACCACCAGTGCGGCGACCGAAAACGCCGCCATCAGGACCATCGGCACCAGCACCAGCCAGCCGCCAAATAGCGCCATCAGGGCCAGGAACACCACGGCGAAGGGCAGGTCGAACACTGCCAAGAAAGCTTGGCCGGAATAGAAATCCTTGAGGGTGTGGATCGCGCTGATCGCCTCAAGGTGGGCGCCGGTGCCCTTGCGCTCGAAATCGCCAAGCGGGCAATGGAGCAGCGAGTGAAAGGCTCGGGTGGTGGCCAAGTGCTCGAAACGACCGCTGGTCCAGCCAGTGACCGCCGAGCGGGTGGCGCGCAGCAGCGATTCAAGCGTCACCGCCACCACGATGCCGACGGCCAGGGCGGTCAGCGTGTCGGTGGCGCTGTTGGGGATGATGCGGTCGTAAACCTGCAGCAGGGTGAAGGGCAGCGCCAGTCCCAGCAGGTTCAGCACCATCGACGCCGCCACCAGGTCAGGCAGGTAGCGCTTCAGGCCGGACATAGCGGCCATTTGCGGCGGCAGGGTGAAGAATGCCCGCCGCAGGGCCGCCAGCTCACCCGGCAACCACTCGGTCCAGCGAGGCTCCTTCGCGGTCCCTCTCACACCACCGGCACCGGGTGACACGCTCACGGTTTATCCTTAGAAGGCAATCTGATCGACGCCATTCAAATGTATCGCCTCATTCCCAACCGAAAGGTTAACCGTGACGTGGGTCGCCGTCGCAAAATCCGTCGTGCTGGCGACCCCATTCAAATGGACGCCCGACGAATCGATCGTTCCGTGTTCGGTGGAATTGGCGGCGATGTCCAATATGACGGCTCCGGTCGAATCGGTGAATTTCAACTCGCCGTGTCCGGTCGCGTTGAGATTGGCGACACTGACATCGTGGACGCCGTTCAGGCTGCCGAACACAAACTCGCCCAGCACGTCGTGGGTCGGCGGATTGGGCAGGTTGGCGAGGGTGCCAAAGGTCAGCAGGTGGCCGCTGCTGTCGAGGGACGCGACATTCTGTCCCGCGCTCGAACTAAGGATATCGGCGGTAATGCTGGAGGTGGTCGAGGTGTGAACGCCATTGGCCTCGGTCGAGGTGGCGGTGACGGCAAGGGTGAAGATGCCGGCCGCCAACCCAGTCACCGTCACATTGGCGGCATCGGCTTCGGTTCCGGTCCAGGTATGGGTGGTGGCGTTGTAGCTGCCGTCGCTGAAAGTGACACCGCTGGGCAGGCCGCTGATGGTCAGGGACAGGGTTTCCGATCCGTCACTGGCCGCCGTTGCGCCCTGGAGTTCCAAATGCAGCGCATCGCCGACAGCGGCAATGTCGTCGCCGGTCGATAGCGTCGGAGGCTGGGCCACATGCACGGCGAAACTGCCGGTGGTGGTCGCGGTACTGGTGGCGCTGGAATCGGGGTCGGAGGCGGTCGAATTCAGCGAGACCGTCAGCGACATGCCGCTATCGTGATTGGTCGAGTTGTCGTCGCTCCAATTGGTCGGCGGCTGGAGATAGACGCCATGGCCACTCGCCTGCATCAGGGCAACGTCGGCCGACGAGAAGGTCCAGGTGCCATTGCCGTTGTCGGTGCCGATGGCGATTCCGCCGCTGGCGGCATCGTAGAAATGAGAATTGGGCTGTACGCCGCTGATAGTCATCCCCAGCGTTTCGTTGCTCACTCCCGTCGCCAGGGCTTCGCTCAGGTTGAGGTTGATCAGGGTGTTTTCGTCACCGGTCACTCCCGCTGCCGTATAGGTCAGGGTCGGCGCGTGAGCGGTGGGATCGACTTCCACATGCAACGCGGTTTGGATCGAGGTGGCGGTGCCAAGGCCGCTGGCGATGTCGCTGCCCTGCTCGGTCGAGGTGGCGGTGATCTCCAGCGTGAAGTCGGCGGCGCTATGGCTGGGGGCGGTGATGGTCAGCCCGCTCAATTGAGAGGCGGTCAGGGTCCAAGAGCCGTCGGAATTATGGGTGCCGTGGTTGAGCGTCGCCAACGTCGGCACTCCGGTGATGGTGATCGCCGAGACGACCTCCGAACCGTCGCTCATGGGCAGAGTGGTGCCGATCGACAGGGCGATCGGCGAATCTTCGCTGCCGATTGCCGCCTGGGTGGTCACGGTCGGAGCGTCGGCGACGCCGAGGACATGCAGCGTGAACGACTGGGTGGAGGTGGCCACCGAGGGGGTGGCAATCCCCTCGGGATCGCTCGCGGTCGAGGTCAGGGACACCGACAACTGCATTCCGGTGGTGTGGCCGCTCGACGCGTAGTCGCTCCAATTCGTCGGCGCCTTGATGAAGAGGCCACCATCGGCCTGCATGGCCGCGATGTCGGTGGCCGAGAAGGTCCAGGTGCCGTTGTGGTTGTCGGTCCCGATCGGATCGGCGCCAAGGCTATCGGCGTAGAAGTGCGATCCTGTCTGCACTCCGCTGATGGTCATGCCCAGGGTTTCGTTGGTCACGCCGGAGGCCAGCGCCTCGCTCAGATGCAGGTTGATGAGGGCGTTTTCGTTGCCGCTTGCTGCTGTCGATTGGCTCAGGCTCGGCAAGTGGGCGAGCGGGGTGACCTCGACCACCAGCGGGATGCCCGTCGATGTGGCGGAACTGCTGTTGGCCCAGTCTTGCGATGTCGCGGTAATAGTCAGGTGGATGTCCTGGGCGCTGTGGGCCAGCGGCGTGATGGTCAGGCCGCTGAGGTCGGCCGGCTGCAGAGTCCAGGTGCCATCGTTGTTGTTGACGCCGTGATTCAGCACCACGCCGTTTGGAACGCCACCGATGGTGACCGCCGATATGTATTGCGACCCGGTCGTGTCGGTCAGCGCCGCCACGATGTTGTTCAACTGGATGACGGAATCTTCGCTGCCCTGAACCGTGCCCACCGACACGGTGGGGGCGACCGCGACGGCATCGACATGGACCGCGAAGGACAGCGACGCGGTGGTGGTCGAAACCGGATTGACGGCGTTGGCATCGGGATCGGTGGTGGTGCCGGTCACCGTGGCGGTCAATTGCATGCCGGTGGAATGGTTGGTCGAACTCCAGTCGCTCCAATAGGTCGGCGGCAGCACATACAGGCCGTTGCCGTTTTGCTGGGTTTCGGCGAGTTCGCTGGAGGTGAAGCTCCACGTGCCGTTGCCATTGTCGGTGCCGATGGCCACGCCGCCGCTGGCGGCATTGTAGAAATGCGAGCCGGTGGGGACGCCGCTGATGGTCAGCGTGGTCACTTCGTGGGGATCGGTGGTAACCGACGACAGGTTGATGGCGATGCGACTGTCCTGATTGCCCTCGGCCGCCGCCGTCTGGGTCAGGGTCAGCGGCGCTGCCACTGCGGCGACGGCAACGCCGAAGCTGGCGGCCACGCCGGTCTTGGTGTCGCCATTGGCGGCTTCGGCGGTGGTCACCGCCGCCGACAGGGTGAAGTCGGCGGCGCTATTGGCGGTCGGCATTACCGCCAGAGTGCCGAGATCCGAGGGGGAAACCGTCCAGGTGCCGTCGGAATTATGGACGCCGTGGTTCAGAAGCGCGCCATCCGGCACGCCGGAAATGACAATGCCGGTGATGCTTTCCGACCCGTCGGTGTCGATCAGGCTGGGGGTGATCTTGTTGGCCAGGCTGATCCAGGCGTTTTCGTTGCCGCTGGCATTGGCCACGACCACGCTGCCGCCATCGGCGACGGCATCGACCTTGACCACCAGGGCGATTGCGCTCGAAGTCGCGGTGCTGACGGCGCCGCTGATGCTGTCGGTCTCGCTGGCAGTGGCGGTGACCTGGAGCGTCATCGTCGTGTCGCTGTAATGCGGTGGCGTTATGGTCAGGCCGGTCAATTGAGCCGCCGTGAGCGTCCAAGAGCCGTCAAGGTTATGGGTGCCGGCGCTGAGAATTGCGCCGCTGGGGGCTCCGGTGATGGTGACGGAATCGATATGGTCTGTGCCCAGGGCGTGGGTCACCGACGAACCGATGGTCAGCGCGATGGCGGTGTCTTCCTTACCCTCGGCGGAGGTCACGGACAGGGACGGGGTCTCGGCCACGGCGCCCACGGTCACGGTGAAGCCCGCACTGGTGGTGACCATCGGGCTGCTGCCGTCCTTCTCCCAGGTCAGCGCCTCCAGCGTCATCGCCGTCCGACCGTTATAGTCTGTGGGCATCAGCAATTGCAGCGACGACATGTCGCCGGCCTGAAGGGTCCAGGTGCCGTCGCCGTTATTGTAGCCGTGGTTGAGCACCGCGCCGCTGGGCATGCCGGCCAGAACCACCGAGATGCCTTCCGACCCGTCGGTGTCGTAGAGCGCGGCGTTCAGGTGGGTGGATAGGTTGATCCACTGATTCTCGGTGGCGTGGATGGTGCCATCGGAATTGAGATTGCTGATCGAAACGATGGCCGGATCGGTGACGCCCTTGATATCCACCGAGATCGACTTGGTCGTGGTCAGAGAGGTGGCGCCGTGGTCTTGGGTCGTCGCGGTGACACCAATGGTCATGCTTCCCGAATAGTCGCTCCAGTTGAGCGGGCCCTGCACCGAGAATTTGGTTGGATCGGCCAGTTCGGCTGCGGACAGCACATGGACTGGATGGCCGCTGCCATCGGTGGTCATCGCGACAGCCGTACCGTTGTAGTACAGCGTGGTCCCGGACGGTGCGCTGTTAAGGTCGAGCGTGGCGGAAACCAAGGTTTCCTGGATGCCGCCCGGCGCGATCTGCAAATTGA
>Ga0316222_1003232_pt1 | contig 16221 bp, 11 predicted proteins | sample TBH18011metaG_FD_206008 | JGI IMG/M metagenome (GOLD analysis project Ga0316222, IMG submission 206008) | Freshwater microbial communities from Trout Bog Lake, Wisconsin, USA - TBH18011 | ecosystem: Environmental > Aquatic > Freshwater > Lake > Hypolimnion/Profundal zone | place: USA: Wisconsin...
GCGAAGGCCGAGGATTTTGCAAAATGGCTGCGTCACCGGTTGGGAAAATTGGGTTAAGGTGAGGGAGCGGGAGGCGGCTCTGATTTTTCCACCCATCCGGAGGTTCCCAAGGTCTTGTCAGCAAGCCTTGCCGGTGGACTGGCTGGCTCAACCGACCCTCTCCCTGCTCCTGTCGTCGCAAGGCGAGGGAGACCGGAGCGTTTGGTGCTGCGGAGGCAATTGGACTGGAGCGCTCAGTGGGCTTTAGCCGTTGGCCGCCAGACCGCCGCTCCGGCCGGGGCGGTTCAAGAACAAGTGCCCAGAGGCGCCCGACGACCCCGGATATATTCACTCACCATGTTTGTCCAGGATTCATCAAGCCAAATGGCGTGCCCGCCAAAAGCCGCCTGAGTTTTACGCGGCCCAAGCCGAACGGGCTCGCCTTTATCAGGAAAGGAAGCGACTGGCGGCGGGCATCCCGCCACGGTCGGTAGTTGAGGATTTGGCAGCCTTGCAGGAGGAGGACGGGCCATGACCAAACCGTGTCCCATCCGTGTCTGATCGGTGGCCGGAGGCTGGCCAGACTCCGGCCAAATCCTGTCCCAAGCGCGTCCGGCAAAACTGCTAACGAACGTTAGATGTCAGGCGTGCCATCTAAAATAGGGCGCAACCAGCCACTTTGGGCACTTGTGGTAATGCTCAAATATCAAAGATTGTCTTCATCACCCAATTTGGTGAATACGCCTCGAGCACCCTCTTTGCGCGATCATCCGTTTTGTAACGATCATTTCTTAGACGCTTTTCCGCATGATCGCGAATGTTTTGGAATCTCAGCACGTGCATACAATATTCAACCACCAGCCCAGAAAACGTTTTTTTGTCCTCAAAGATTTTAATGAACACAGCCTCGAAGTCTTCGCGCTCGCCAGGGTTTTGTTGAACAATGTCCAAGAGTTCACGCAATATGGGCCGAACAAGCTTATAGTCTTGCTTCTCGTCGATAATTGGCCCAACCAACGCCGCCTTTCTTAAAAACGTTTCAATCGCGTCTGCCATAAATTTTAAGGAAAAATGCTTTGATATTGTTGCAGTGGCATGCCGGCGTTTTGGAACGCTGCGGTTGCTGCGGCCTTTTGGGCGTCCTTTTCAGCGGATGTTAAGCCGGCACCATTGTAGTGCCCGGAAGCATCTGTCGCTAAAACAACCCTATCGTTGTAGTAGTGGCAGGCCACCTCGTTGACCAGCTTGGCAGACCACTCCCTGCAAGCTTCTGGAGTGATGTCGTTGATCCGCAATTCCCAGAGCTCCGGCCAGGTCTTTTGCAGCTTGCCAAGGCACCAAAGGCGGTATTTTTTGCTTTGTGGTTTGATTCCAGTGTCATGTTCCAGCTCCCGCTTGAACCATTCCACCGCCTCACTGAATTTCGGCGGGGCTACTTTGTCGCTGTTTTCCCGTTGGTCTTTAATCAGGCCGGCCAGCTTGAGCTTGGCGGTGGTCCAGACCGATGTCTTGAGACTCACCCGAATCAGCTTGCCGTTGACGCGGATTCTGCCATAATAATTACCGTTGCTGACGTATTGCAGCAGGCAGGGCACATTTGGAAACGAGCGCCACTGTTCATCTTTGGACAAAGTCGCTTCTCGCTTCCGGGAGCCTTGTTGGTTGTCTGGGTTTGATTCCATAATCAAAACTTGCAGTATACAAACCGAGTATACAAAGAGAAACCGGACAAAGGCAATGTCGCATAAAGTAGTTGGTTTTGTTGGATGCCCGCGTGGCGGAATTGGCAGACGCGCTAGATTCAGGTTCTAGTGAGTAACATCGTACAGGTTCAAGTCCTGTCGCGGGCACCACTTTGATTGAGAGTTCCGGGAGTTCCTTGACTCCCGCACGGATTTTGGCAGGTTCTGAACCGCCCAAAATGAAGTTTCCCGAGGTCATTCGCCACAGAAAAACCGAAGTCCCCATCGGCGGCAAGAAGCTCAATTACCCTTTTTATCGCATCAACGACGGTTGGAGCACATGAGGGACAACTGACTGCTCTTCGGGAAAACGGGATACAGCTACGGGCAAAGGCAGCCAGGCATAGAAATAACCCGATGAAAATATTCATAACCGGCTGCTTTTTATTATCATGCGCTATCGCTTATGCTGATGTTTCGCAACAGCAAGCGCATCTTTTTGCTGTTCGTTGCGCCAAGATGCTGTGCACAGATAATGGTGCCAGAACCTTGAAGGCGTCCCTTGATAAGGCCGGTGAAACCCCGAACAGTCAGACGGGTTGGTGGGAACACGATTCGTTTTCAGAAGCCAAGCCTGGCGGAGATGCCCGTTTAAAGGATTTGAATATCGATCAAGTTTCAATTCGAAACCCGGATCCGGATAATCCGATGCGGATTGACCTGAACGATGACACATCCGGAAAGTGTGTGATTCCTCCTGAAAAAATCGCCACTGTTTATTTTAGCAATGCCCGGAAGGACATCCGTGCGGTTGTGATCATGCCAATTATTTCGGATCGCGGAAAAGCAGCATTGTGCCCCATGGTGATTGCGCCTGTGGCGACCAAGCAGGCAAACCCGAACAACGGGGCAACAGAAGATGGTCCAAGCCAAAAAAACATCAGCACGGTTCCCGGCATTCAAATTGTAAGAGTAGGAGACGATGACAATTCCTATGGTTTTCTGCGGTCTGATCACGACGGCAAGCCAATTCGGACGATTGAGACAGCTCCTTTAGGATGCACGCTGCGGCAAATTGTCCTTCAGACAACCGAAAGCGGGGTGTGGATAAAAGGGCTGGATTTTTTGCCTTCAGGGCGGTTTAAAGTCCATTGTGAGCTTTTACCAGGTGAAACCGAATCCGTTGGGAACAAGCTTTTAAACGGCATCGCCGATGCCTTTAATTTGAAAATAAAAATGGCCGATGACTGTTTATGGAGCGGATATCAGGTGGTGCCGCCAAATCCTCTGCCGGATTGCTTCAAATATACCAAAGAAAATGTTGGTCAATCAGCCATGCATGGGATCGGGGACTATGAGGGATATTCTTTGCATGATATCCTTTCCAAGGCGCTACACAAAAAACCATTTGAGCTCATTTCGACTGCTGCGGCAGGACGGTATGATGTGAAATTGGACGTCTGGCCTGAATACTATGGAGAACTGGCCGCTTTGGAGAAGTTGGGGTTTGCGATAAAACCGGCTAAATTGGCAAAACGAACCTTGATCATCAGTGCCAGCCAACGCTGAATAAAGGGTCAACAATAGTGGGCTGGTTGATAAATGGAATCAATTGCACGGTGAATCACGTGGGCCAGCCGGACATTGAAAACGAAGTTGATTTATATGTAAAAACAACGAAGGTGACTTATGATTGTGAACCCACTTAGACGCGCGTCATTTATCCGGGCGCAGGCAAGCGGAATATTTTAATATCTGAAAATGAAAACAGATTTCAAATTCGAATTATTCGCATCTTTGGGGGTTGTTTTGATTATAGCGCTGGCTTATGCAGCTTGCGTAGGATTTGGGCCAAAAGAATACTATCCGGAAACTTTGCTTGCCGATTGCTCGCGGTTGCCTATTTCCAAGGCTGAAAGCGCTAACAATATAATTGCTAAAATCGATATCGGACGAGTGCAGGTTTTTCAATTGCTCGACTGGTATAAACGGCACGGTTACACTGTATATAGTGATGGAGCTCAAACATATGGATACTACGGTCCGGATGGGATTTCATTTGATATATCCTCCGCAAGCAATAATTTAACACTAGTTGTGAAGCGGTGGAATGATTTCGATTAGCAATCAAAAGGCGGGATGTGGCAGACATGGCAAAAGTGTAAAATACTGATTCTCAAATGGGGCGGTTGAACACCGGAGGTTTAAAATGAAATCCGCCGCCGGTAGTGCGCGTTATGTCCAAGCTGCAGGAGAAACTTTTGAATTCAAGGTTGGTTAGGGCGTGTTTTCAAAACAACCACGGCAGGCTAAATAGTTTAACGCTCGCCCTCACCCCGGCCCTCCCCCGGGGAGAGGGAGAAACGTTCCCAGCGGCTTTGAAAGAACTGGTCGCTGGATGGGTCGGACGGGTGGACGAATGAACTGAAACTGTGCCAGGTAAAAACCCTCTCCCGGGGGAGAGGGCTGGGGTGAGGGCGAGCAATCACACCAAAATCAGCCTTTCCCGTCATTGACCCCGGCGAGCCGGTTCCGCCATTGCGCGATTTTGAAAACACGCCCTGCGAGCGTATTAAACTATATTGTAGCCATTCGGTTGGGGGCCTGATCTTTCTTCCGAAACCTCGCCCAAACCCAAAAATCCTCGCTCCGCACGGCCACACTATTATTTAAAACGATCTAAACACTGTTTCGCCCGCCGCCAAGGGGCACAAATGCAAAAGCAAAACCCCCGCCATTGCCATGGCGGGGGCGTGATTGAAAGTTACGTCAGGGTGAGATCATTTGGCCTGCCGGCGGCGGGCGGCAAACAGACCCGCCAACCCGATGGCACCGAGCGCCAGCGTGCCGGGTTCGGGCGCGGGGCTGACGGCGTTCGGCGTGGAAACTGTCACATTGCTGAACAAAGCTTGGTCGCCACCGCTGCCTCCTTGGCCCCAGATCTCCACGTTGGCGGTGTTCGCGGCGCTGAATGCGTTGTTATTGACGGCATTGGTAACCAACAGGTTGTAATTGGCCGTGCTGCCGGACAAGGAAATGCCGCTGACCGACCCGTTGGCCGTGTTCACCGAGTAGCTGAGCGTGTAGGCTTGGCTGGCACTAAAGGCCGAACTGCCGGACCAGGCGACGGTCCCCAGGGAGCTGCCGGCGGCCTCCAGCGTGAGGGCCCCGGCGGAACTGACTGCGAAACCGGTGAAAACACTGTGGTAATTTCCGTTGGTAACGGCACTGGCGGAGGAGGAAAATCCGATTCCGACGCCGTAGTAGGTGTCGCTGGCCACTTCAAACGTCACCGACTCGGTGAGGTTGGCCGGTTTCACATACCCGCCGGCGTTGGCGAGGGAGATGCTCGCCCCGGTGTCGGCCCCGAGATTCAGAACGCCGCTTTGGATATGCGGGGAGTAGTACGTCCCGGCCGTCCATTTGGAACCGGGGTAATCCGCCAGATTGGGCGTCAGGCCGTACAGGAGCGTGCCGTTGGGGGCGGCAAATGATTCGTTGATGATGGTCGTGGTCTGCGCCCGGCTGGAATAAGCCAGCCCGCAGAACGCCACGCCCAAGGCTAAGGCGACCGATGTTTTAGGTGATTTGTTCATTGGTCTGAATGCTGATTTTGGTGATTTATTCAAAGAATCGTATAAATAAGAAAAAATAATATATATGAATTTCCCCGGTTTACAAGTTTTATAAAAATCATTTTCCTTTGACGGATTAAAACCCCGGCCGCCGGCCGATGACGGCTGTTCCAAAATATCAGAATGTCCGTGGCCTCCTTGACGGGTCGGCCATCCTTGTTGGCGGGGCCGCCAACCGGTTGTCCGGTCCGGTGTTTTTCTTCGGGGGGAGACCGCGTGGCCGAAAATTATTAAAAGCGCTTTCCCGCCGGACCGGATAAACTGTCCCCGGCAATGTTTCGGGTCATCTTCCATCTTGATATGGACGCTTTCTACGCCTCCGTGGAACAGCGCGATAATCCCGCATTGCGGGGCAAGCCGGTGATTGTCGGGGCTCCGCCCACCCAGCGCGGGGTGGTTTGTGCGGCGAGTTACGAGGCGCGGAAATTTGGCGTCCGCTCCGCTTTGCCCAGCGCCACGGCCCGCCGGCTGTGTCCTGCGGGGATCTTCGTGCGGCCGCGCATCGATTATTACCGCGAAGAATCCCGGCAAATCATGGCGATCGTGGCCCGGACCGGCGCCATTGTCGAACCCATGTCGATTGACGAGGCCTACCTGGACCTGTCCGCCGTCTGCCAGGCGGAGACGGCCGATGATTCCCTGCTCATGGCGTTGCCGTTGGCCCGGCAGTTGAAGCAGCAAATCCGGTCGCAACGCCAGTTGACCGCCACCATCGGGCTGGCGGCGAACAAGCTGCTGGCCAAGATCGCCAGCGACCATCAGAAGCCGGACGGATTGACGGTGATCACGGAGGGCGAGAAGGTGGCGTTCCTGCGGCCGTTGCCGGTGCGGACGCTCTACGGGGTGGGCAAGGTCACGGAACAGACGCTGAACGGCGCGGGCATCGCCACCATCGGCGATTTGCAGGGCTATGCCGGCGATCTGCGGGCGCTGGTCGGTTCCTTCGGGCCGAAGCTCAAACAGTTCGCCTTGGGCGAAGACGACCGGCCCTTGGAGATCGGGGACGAGATCAAGAGCATCAGCGGCGAGGAAACTTTTCTCCAGGATACCGACGACCGGAAGATTCTGCGCCGTTGCCTGAAAGAGCAGGCCTGGGACATCGCCACCCGGCTGAAACATCGCAAGCTGGGAGCGCACACGGTGCAGGTCAAGGTCCGCTACAGTGATTTCACCACCCTTACGCGCCAGATTTCGGTGGAGGAACCGCTGGCGGAAGCCGGGGATATTTACCGGCTGGGCTGTTTTCTGCTGGGCCGGGAGAAGCTGGTGTCCCGGCCGTTGCGCTTGCTGGGGCTCGGGGTGGGCAATCTGCGGGAGCCGACCATCCGGCAACTGGCGCTGCTCTAAGCGGATCGGTCCCGGGCTCAGCGAATTGCTGGAGCGGCTGGACGAAGCGGGCGGGCCGGGGTGAAACCAAGTTCATTTTGACACGGTCCCGCGAGCACGGCGTTTACGCCGCTGCAACCTTCGCCGAGCCAAGCGGGGCGGAACGTTCCAAGTCCCGGACGTGGTTCACATTGAAGCGACCTGAAGGTCGCGCTCCGGGAGACAGTGACAAGCTGCACCAGGGAGTCTGGCGCGGAACTTGGGAAACCTTATTTCCGGCGGCGGGCGGCGACCAGGGCGGTGAGGCCGAGGCCGGCGAGGGCGAGGGTGCCGGGTTCGGGCGCGGCTTCGATGCTGAAGGAATCAAACACGGCGGTGGAGATGTGGCCGTTGTAAAAGGAACCGTCCCAGAGGCCGGCATCCACGGTGTTCGGGAGGGCGGCCATGACGACGCTGTCGATCTCGGTATAATTGACGCCATCGGCCGAATAATACTGGGTGAAGACGTCGCCGTAGCGGGTCATCTCCAGATAGACGGGGGTGGAGTAGTCCGTGACGGGCTGAAAATCGCTCATGGAGCCGGTGTTATCCACACGGGTGCCGATGGTGCCGTTCATGTAGAACCCTTTGTCGTAGGCGCCGATCCAGGTGACGGTGGGGCTGCCGGTGGTGATGGAGGGGTCGAAGGCGCCGAGACCGGCGGTGGCATAGGCGCTGGAGGAGATGCCGGCCAGCTCGGTTTTCATGACGAAATCCCCGGTGATGCTGACGTAGAGCAGATGGCCGGAGTTCTGGCCGTCTTCCCAGTGGCCGTTATTGTCGTTGATGGTGAGCTGGCCGCCGCCGGATTGGAAAGTGGAGGAGGCATTGTCGCCGCCATAGGCACCGGTCCAGCCGGAGGAGCCGACGCCGGTGGTGAAGTCCTGGCTGGTGGAAAAGTCAGTGGAGAATGAATATTGCGCCCCGGCGGTGAAAACGCTGGCGACCAAAACGGCGGAGGCGAAAATCCATTTCATATGCTTATGCGGTCAATTAATAAACGCGAAGTCGGCGACCGTCAATCACATTTCCGCCCGGCTTGGCGGGAGCGCCGCCCGGGGCCGGTTTTTTTGACGGATTGATGTAATGGCATCCGGTTGAAATGGTTCCGATTTTACGCGGCGTTTCGGCGGTGCGGGCCGCACACTTTCCGGCAAAGACGGTTGACGACGCGGGTGGATTGAGACTATGTTGGGGACGAATCAGCCGGTAAATCAGTCAGTCAATGAGCGGTGGCGGAATCAGAGGAGCAAAACTTCCAAACCAGGGGATAATGACGCGTGAGCTGTCGTCGGGCGGGCAAAAAGCCGGCCGGAGGACGGTGTCAGCGGCGGGAAAGAAGCCCGCCAACGAGACATGTTAACGGAAAGTTGTACCTGATGTTCCAGCACGTTTATCCCAAAGCCAGCGGGGGCTTGGTCGCGACCATGGGGCTGACCGCCTTTCTCGGGTGGTTCGCGCATGCGACGGCGCTCATCCAGCTTGTTCACGGGCAACCGGCCATCGCCTGCAACACGGCGTTCGGCTTCATCCTCTGCGGCCTGGCGCTGGCGCTGCTGGACACGAAAGTTTCGACGGTTTCATTCGTGCTGGGAGGGTTTGCGGCGGCACTGGGTTTTTTCACCCTGACGGAATACCTGGCGGGCTTGGATTTCGGGATCGACCAGATTTTTCTCCAGCCCTATATCCAGATCGGGACGGCGTTTCCGGGGCGGATGGCGCCGCTGACGGCCGTTTGTTTTCTGGCGACGGGAAGTTCGCTGGTCATGGGCCAGCGGTGGCGGAGGGCGGCCGGGTTCACGACGGTGGCGGTGCTGATGGTGGTGGTGGCGATGATCGGCTGCGTGACGCTGGGCGGCTATCTGGCGGGGGTGGATGAGGCGACGGGATGGGGCTGGTACAGCCGGATGGCGCCGAACACGGCGGCGGGATTTTTGCTGTTCAGCACCGGCTTGCTGGTCCGGACACGGCGGCTGGCCCGGGAAGAGGAGGTGCACGTGTCCCGCTGGCTGCCGGTGGTGGCCTCGGTGACGCTGCTGATCATGATCGTATCGGTGTCGACGGCGGGTTTCACGGCCTTCGAGGCTTCGGAGGCTTTGCGGCAGCAGACCTATGAGGTGCTGGGCCAGACGCAGTCGTTGCAGGATGATTTGGTGGGTTTGCAGCAGGGGCTGCGCGGATTTGTGCTGACGGGGCAGGCGGCGGACCGGCAGGCGTACCAGGCGCGGGTGGAGGATGCGCGGCGGCAAATCGCGCAGGCGCGGACGCTGGCGGGGGACAATCCCGGCCGGCGGCGGCGCCTGAACGCGCTGGACGAGGATCTGGATGCGGTCGCGGCCAGCGCCGGAAAGCTGATCGCCGCCCGGCAAGCCAAGGGCGGGCCGGCGGCGGTCCAACTGGATGCGACCGGCGCGGGGCTGGCGGAAGCGGACCGGCTGATGACCGATCTGCACGCGCTGGCGGAGGCGGAGCGCCAGACGCTGATCGAGCGGTCAACGCAGGCGGCGGGGGATTTCCGGAACATCAAGCGGCTGCTGGCGGCGGCGAGCATCGGGGCGGGGCTGATGTTGCTGCTGGCGAATGTGCTGGCCGGGCGGGCGGTGGCGCGGCAGCGGGAACTGGCGGAGCGGGCGCTGGCGGCGGAGCGGGCGAAGGGCGATTTTCTCGCGGTGATGAGCCATGAGATCCGGACGCCGTTGAACGGGGTGGTGGGGATGACGAGCATCCTGGCGGACATGGAGCTGCCGGAACTGGCGCGGGAATGTGTGCGGACGGTGAAGACGAGCGGGGAATCGCTGCTGATGGTGATCAACGACGTGCTGGATTTTTCGAAGATCGAGTCGGGCAAGCTGCGGCTGGAGAGCCGGCCGTTCCATCTGGGGCAATGCGTGGAAGAGGCGCTGGAGCTGTTCGCGGCGCAGTTCCGCGCCAAAAAGCTCGAGGCGGTCTACCTGGTGGCGCCGGAGGTCCCGCCCAATCTGCAGGGCGATGCGATGCGCCTGCGGCAGGTGCTGATGAACCTGATCGGGAATGCGATCAAGTTCACGGCCAAGGGGGAGATCACGGTGAACGTGGAATGCACGCGCCGGGATGAGCACGGGTGCGAGCTGCTGTTCTCGGTGCGGGACACGGGCGTGGGGATGACGGCGGCGGAGCGGGAGCGGCTGTTCCAGGCGTTTGAGCAGGCGGACAGTTCGACGTCGCGCCGATATGGCGGGACGGGCTTGGGGCTGGTGATCAGCAAGCGGCTGGTGGAATTGATGGGCGGCAAGATCTGGGTGGAGAGCGAGCCGGACCGGGGCTCGGTGTTTTATTTTTCGCTGACGCTGAAGCCGGTCGCGGAGCATCCGCCGGCGGAGGCGCGGGTGATGGCGCCGCTGGCGGCGCTGATCGTGGATGACAACGCGACGAACCGGCGCATCCTGGAGATTCAGCTGAAGATGTGGGGCTTGCGGCCGGTGGCGGTGGCGGGCGGGGCGGAGGCGTTGCGCATCCTGGCGGAACGGAAGTTCGACGTGGTGTTGATCGATTATCAGATGCCGGTGATGGACGGGGTGGCGCTGGGGCGGCAGATCCGCCGGCAGATGCCGGTGCCGCTGATCTTGCTGTCATCCTTTGGCGACCCGGTGGAAGGGGAGGATGCCCGGCTGTTTAACGCCCAGATCCCCAAGCCCATCCGGCATGTGGACCTGCTGAACGCGCTGCTGCGGATCACGGGGATCGAATCCGGCGGCCGTTCCGAGTCCGTCACGGCGGGGGCCGGGCGGTCGCTGGCGGCGGATCATCCGCTGCTGATCCTGCTGGCGGAAGACAACCTGGTGAACCAGCGGGTGTGTCTGCTGATGCTGGCGCGGTTCGGGTATGTGGCGGATCTGGCGGAGACGGGGCGGCAGGCGGTGACCGCGGCGGAGCACCGGCTGTATGATTTGATCCTGATGGACATCCAGATGCCGGACATGACGGGGAGCGAGGCGGCGCGGCTGATCCGGAAGGATTTCGGGAAGGATTGCCCGGTGATCGCGGCGGTGACGGCGGAGGCGATGGCCGGGGACCGGGAGAAGTTTTTGAGCCAGGGTTTTGACGCGTATGTGAGCAAGCCCCTGGAAGTGGCGACGGTGGAGGAATTGCTGCAGACGGTCATCGCCGGCAAATATCCCGGCCGCCGGAATGCCGATCCGGGGCCGGTCGCGGTCGCCGACCAGCCGGCGGTGCCCGCAGTGCCCGTGGTGCCGGCGGTGGCGTCAGCCGCGCCGCTACCGGTGCCGGACATGGATGCCTTGCGTCAGCTGGTGGATAACGAAGGCGAGCTGGCGGAGTTGGTGGAGCTGTTCGCGACGAGCGCCACGGCGTCGATGACGGAGATGCGGCGGGCCTTGGGGTCGGCCAATGCCTCCGAGTTGTGCCGTGCGGCGCATGCGTTGAAAGGCAGTTGCGGGAGCTTTGGGGCGCATTCGCTGCATCAGCTCTGTGCGCGGATCGAGCTGGCGGGCCGGGAGGGCGATCTGGCGGAAGCCGGCGTGGCCGTCCGGCGCGCGGAGCAGGAGCTGGCCGCGTTTCTGGAGAGTCTCCGGCCTTACCGGGCGAACCGGCCGGCGGTGCCGGTGGAATAAGGGCTGAAGTGAAGCGATGAGAGTGTATGGGAGGGTGCGTTTACGCCGCTTCGAGAGGGCCAGACCATGCCGGGCGAACCGTTCCACCGTCCCGTCGTTACGCCCGTTGAAGCGAACCTGAAGGTCGCGCTCCGGGGCCCGTTCCCGATGCCTGCGCCCGGAGGGGATTCAGGATGGTGATAATGGTTGCCCGCCAACCATTTTTTGTGGAAAATCAGTCCAACCCTTTGGCTAAAGTTCACCATTCCATCAAAGCGGTCACCCGGCTGACCGGGCTGAGCGTCCACCTGCTTCGCATCTGGGAGCATCGTTACGGCGCGGTCAAGCCGTTGCGCACACCCACGAACCGCCGGCTGTATACGCCGCAGGACGTGGAGCGGCTGAAATTGCTGCGGGCGGCGACGCAAAACGGCCATACCATCAGCTTGGTGGCGCAGCTGCCGGAAAAGAATTTGCGGGAGCTGATCGCGGCGAGTGACGGCGCGGCCCCGGCGGTTCCGGCGGGGCGCACCGTTCCGGCGGGGCGGCCCGGTGAGCTGGTGAATGAATGCCTGACGGCGGTGCAGTTGCTGGATGAACCCGGGCTGGCGGCCGCGCTGCGAAGCGGGGCGGAGGCGATGGGGACGCTGGATCTGCTGCAGCGCGTGATCACGCCGCTGAATTACAACCTGGGCGAGCTGTGGGCGCAGGGGCAGGTGACGGCGGGGCAGGAACATTTTGCGAGCGCGGTGTTGCGGACATTTTTGGGACAGGTGGCGAAACCTTACGGCGGCAGCCAGAAGGCGCCCGGCCTGATCGTGGCGACCCCGCCGGGACAATTGCACGAGATGGGCGCGCTGCTGGTGCGGGCGGTGGCGATCACGCAGGGTTGGAATGTGACTTACCTGGGGGCGAGCCTGCCGGCGGCGGACATCGCCCTGGCGGTCCGGCAAACCGGGGCCCGGGCGGTGGCCCTGAGCCTGACGCATCCGGCGGATGATGAGGAATTGCCCGGGGAGCTCGCGCAGTTGCGCCAGTTGCTGCCGCTGGAAACGGAGATCCTCGTCGGCGGCCGGGTCGTGGCCAGCTACCGGGCGTGTCTTCAGGAAATCAAGGCGATCGAGGTGAATGATTTGGCGGGTCTGGTGACGGCTTTGCTGGGGTTGCGCCGGCCGGTCGGGCGCGGGAAATCCGGCGGGCGGGCGGCGGCGCCCGGGCTGGCCGAGGTCAAAATTCCAGGCGGGTTGGAAACCGGGAACGGCTGAGGCCGTGGCGGTGGCGTGGAAACGGGTTTCCCTACCCAGGGGTTCCGGAGGGGAACATCCAACAACGAACAGCCAACTCTCAACATCCAGTGACGGGAAAAGTGAAGCAGCCCCCCCGTTCCTCTTCCTCCTGCCGGCGGATCGGCGAGGGGGTTTGACAAATCACGGCCGGCGCTCGATTCGGTCGCGGCTTTCGCGTAAGCTGGCGGCCGAACGCAGTCCTTTAGTTTACCATTTTCATGTCAGCCAAACGTCGCGATGAAAGCAAATGCGCCCACCAGACGATGAGTCTGTTCGGGGAGGAGCCTCGGGCGGAAGCGCCGGTGGTGAAACCGGTGGCCGTCCCTGGGGCCACAGCGATAGCACCGGAGCCAGCCAGGCTGGCGCCGGCCGGCGTGCCGGCGAAAGCGGGCGGGCGGTTGGAGATTTTTTTCGATGGCGGGTGCCTGGGGAATCCGGGCAAGAAATACGGGTCGTTTATGGTGAAGCTGGACGGCCGGGAGATTTTGCGGCGGAGCCGGGCGGAGTTCGGACATGGAACGAACAACGAGGCGGAGTTCAACGCGTTGAAACTGGGGCTGGACGAAGCGGTGGTCTGGCTTGAGGCGCAGGGGCTGGCGCTGGATTCGCTGACGCTGCGGGTGGAGACGGATTCCATGATTGTGCGGAACCGGCTGGTGGTGAAGAATGTGGTGTTCAAGAAATTTCCGAGCAGCCAGCGGATGTTCGCCTTGGCGAACGAATGCCTGGAAGTGATGCGCCGGTTCGCCGGCTTCGCGGTGGAGTGGAAAGGGCGGGCGAGCAATGTGGAGAAGTTCGGGCACTGAAGGGGGGCGGCGCGGGCGAGGATGGAGGATGGCAAAGCAGCGGAGACCGCAGGGTTGAATCGGACGCGCGCCGTTCTGCCGGGCGGCAGGGGATTCGTCATGAGACTCCTTAGGGCGTGTTTTCAAAACAAACATGGCCGGCAAAATGGTTTAACGCTCGCCCTCACCCCGGCCCTCTCGAAGGTTAAGCCGGAGACAACTAAGATGGTTTGCACGAATGGGCATATTGCTGAAAACTCGCACAGTTGAAACTGCGTGATGCGAGATTGCCCATCGCGTTTCATGTAAACCAAATTAATAGTCCCTGTCGCCGACTCTGCGCCTTGGCAATGAATGCGCGAAGACGCTCAAAATGTTGCCAAATATAATCGAGCCCTTCGTCTCCATCTCGCGACCATATCTGCGGATACACCTTTAGTTTGTCCATCGCTTTTGGATTGTAGCGTTGGCTCAGCACTTCGCGCCCAACTGCGTTCAATTCCAAATGCATTGCAGCAACTTGGTCACTGGTATATGCCCGGGGAGCGCCTAAACCTGTGTCAGTTCCCTCGATTACAATGCCTCCGGAATGCAAAAACCCCAATAAATCACCGGTCTCCTTGGCTGTGCCAGTTAGGAGGTAATGAATTGCATGCCAAGCTTTGTCAACGTCACCCTCGTCATCTTCCTCACGAGAATCGAGAAGCACCACCGGTTTAGGAAGCTGCGGTGACGGTTTGGTGCTACGGAACAACCTTGCAAAAAGGCCGCTCGATAACGCTGGTGCCATCTCGGGAAACCTCAGCAATTCGTAAACAAGACTTGGCTGCCAAACTAAAGCCTCAATATTTCGGTCGCTAAGCCGAATAAATGCGCAGCTAACACCCATAAATTAATCAAAGCATTCCGCAGTTCGGAAATTACGTGATTTCAATCCTTTTCGTCAACGCACGATTGCCAGAATTAAAATGGTCATATATGTATTTACCTGTCCCCCGGGGAGAGGGCCGGGTGAGAGCGAGCCATCACACCAAAATCAGCCTTTCCCGTCATTGGCCCCGGCGAGCCGGTTCCGCCATTGCGCGATTTTGAAAACACGCCCTACGTCGTTACCTGCGGGATCAGGCGGCGGGCGGGCGGGCGACGGTCATTGCTTATGTTCGGACGGGTTTGGGGCGGTCAAGTTTTCGACAGGCTTCAGCCCTTTCCGTATTTCATGAACCAATGGACGATGCCGGCTTCGGTGAAGGATTCGCCGGCTTTCACAAAACCGTTCCGCTCGTAAAAGCTGACGGCACTTTCCTGGGCGTGGAGGTAGACGGTTTTTTGCAGGGGAAGGACGTTTTTCAGGACGGCGGCCAGGAGACGGGCGCCGAGGCCGTGGCGGCGGTAGTCGGCGAGGACGGCGAAGCGTTCGAGCTTGATGCCCTTTTCGGTTTCGCGCCAGCGGGCGGTGGCGACGGGTTCGGGGCCGTGATAAACGAGATAGTGGCGGGCGGCGGCGTCATGGTCATCGTATTCGAGAACGGGGTCGATGCCTTGTTCGCGGACGAAGACGGCCTGGCGCAGGGCGAGCGCGGCGGCGGCATGGGCGTGGTCGCTGAACGGGAAACTTTGGATGGTGAAGGTGGCGGCCGTCATGGGGGACAGTTTAAAGTCCCGGGTTGAAAGTCCAAAGGCTAAAGTCGGGGGGGACCGAAACATCCAACAGCGAACAACCAACGCCCAACATCCAATGGGGGAAAACGGCGCGGGGTGGGGCGGAGGCCGTTGGTCTGGCGGTGTCGGCTGCGGCGGGGGCGCCGCAGGCACCCTCGGCGACGGGGGCGTCGCCGCTACGGGCGGCCGGTTTTCGGGTTCAATTTTTCCCTGAATTGACCGGGGTGAAGAACCGGATAAAGGGGCCGGAGCCATTGACCTTCTCCGGTTCGATCTGGCCGAGCTGTTCTTCGCGGTAGTTGGCAAGCTGGTCGGGAGTGAGGATGGGGGCGAGGGCCTGCAGTTTCCGGTTGAGCATGGCGGTGGCGGCATCGGCGGGGTTGCCGGTGGCAGGGCTGTCCGAGGCCTCCTGATTGATGGCCAACTGGGTGAGGGCGTTGTGGACCTGTTCCTGCTGGTCGGGGGTGAGATCGTATTCGCTGGCGATGGTGCCGGCTTCCTGACGGGTGGAATTGTAGACGGTTTCATTTTTTTCGGCCTGTTGGTAGGCGGGGAAGTCGGCGAGTTGGTCGGGCGTGAGCTGGGCTTTGATTTGGGCATCAAGGCTGGCGGGGTCGGTGCCGGTCATCTGGTTCGCAGCGGGTCTGCCGGTAAGCTCGGCAATGGACTGTCGGAGGGAGGCTTCGCTTGCTTTCGTGAGCAGGTCGTTGATGGACCGGGCTTGGTCATCGGAGAGGTGGAGCATTTCCTTCATGTGGGCCACCCGGGTGCTGATGGCTCTTTTTTCACGGGCTTCCACCGAGTTGAGGCCGATGATATTGGTGGTCGCGCTGAGGGAGGAATCGTCGGCCGGCGCGGGCGCGGCCGGGGTGGCGGCAACCGTGACGGGGGCCGGATTCGGCCAGGCTTGGGCGAGGAGCTGAGCGGTTCTGGCCTGGGCAATCTGGCTGGCGAGCCGGTCGCGCTCGGCCTGAAGCTGGTCGAACTGGCTGGCGAGGGTGGTTTGGCTTTGTTGAAGGGTCTGGACTTGCTGCCGCAGGCGGGCGGCTTGGATGGCTTGCCAGATGCCGGCACCGAGGGCGGCGGCCAGGGTGGTGGCGAGGAGGGTTTTCTGGAGGGTGGTCATAACAACGGTTTTGGCGGTGATCAGGGTGGTGGCGGCGGTTCCGGAAAGGGCGGCGGCGGTGATGGTGGCGGCGAGCCCGACGGGGGCGGCCTGGACGGCGTGGACGGAAAGGAGG
>Ga0316222_1003234_pt1 | contig 16215 bp, 9 predicted proteins | sample TBH18011metaG_FD_206008 | JGI IMG/M metagenome (GOLD analysis project Ga0316222, IMG submission 206008) | Freshwater microbial communities from Trout Bog Lake, Wisconsin, USA - TBH18011 | ecosystem: Environmental > Aquatic > Freshwater > Lake > Hypolimnion/Profundal zone | place: USA: Wisconsin...
GCTGCCTGGATAATAGCCTGATTATATTGAGAGACCGCTTCAGTATATTGTGCTTCGGTGACTCCCAGACGAGTACGCAGAGTGCGGACATTGAATAGGGGGATGTGCACTGCCGGTCCGAATGAGGCATACCAGCTTTTTGTGGTGAGCCAGCTACCCAGATCCAGACTTTGTAATCCGAGTATTAAGTTTAAATCGACATTCGGGTAAAAGTCCGCTTTGGCAACTTCAATGCGGCTACCGACAGTTTCGACACGCCATTTAAGGGCAACCAGATCGGGGCGCCGGGCCAACAAGTCCAGCGGTAATTTATTGGGTAAGGGAAATGTATTGCTATCGGAAAGCTCGGTTTCTTTAAGATCGGCACCCCAATCAGGGCCATGTCCAGTGAGTGCGGCAAGTCGGTTGCGCAAAATGATGGATTGCGCTTGCATCTCTTTGAAATTATCTTGTTCTTGCAGGAGTTGCTCCTCCAGCCGGCTTGAAATCAAAGAAGAGTCCATTCCACGTTTTAACCTGGATTCAGCCAGTTGCAAGGCTAAACGCCGTTCCTCAACTATTTTTCCTTCCAGATTGATGCGCGCAGTTATATCCAGCCAATTGAAATAGGCATCGGCCACTTCACCAGCCAGCGTGAGTTCTGCTGCACGGTTCTCAGCTTCGGTGGATTTGCTTTCTCCAATTGCGGATTGAATGAGCGCCCGATTTTTACCCCACCAGTCCAAGGTATAAGCCGTGCCGACTGAAATGTCGCCTTCGTTCAGGGTGGCGCCGCCCAAAGGGGGAGGGAACAGGCCATTCTGACTCAAATGCTGGCGCACCACAGAGGCATCACTATTAAAACGCAAGCCGGCATCAAGTGCTACCAAGTGGGCTGCCTGCTGTGCTTGATCGATCCTTGCCTGGGCGGCTACCAGCGTGGGATTACCGTTGAGCGCCATTTGGATTAGCTTGTCGAGTTGTGGATCCTTGAAACTACTCCACCATTCATGAGGTTGTGACTCAGCTGGTGGCTGGAAAGCCGGATCGTGAGCTAAACCTGCCAGTGATTGTTGAAGCTCCGGCTTGGCAATTGCGGGTTGATTCGGAGATTTCACAGGCAAGGGCGCGCATCCAGCTAAAATTCCGATGCCAATAGTCAGCCAGATGAATTTAAAGTGGATTCTCATGGGGGCTAACTTGGTTGATTCTGGAAAGAAGCTTGCGCAACATTTTTTCGGTCACTTCAATTTCGTCAGGGGAGAAATCGGACCAAATGCCGTCAATTCGATCCCAATTACGGGGAAGAAGTTCTTCAATAAATTTAACGCCGAAAGGTGTCAGTGACAGCTCAATTCGACGACGATCCTCAGAACTTCCCTTGCGCTCAACCCAGCCATTTCCTACCAGTTCGTCGGTCAGGCGGGTAATGTTGGCTCGCGAGGAAAGTAGTGCATCGCTCAACTTGCACGGGTTAAGCATATTGTTTTCGCTGGAATAAATCATCATTAGCGCAATGTAGTGTGTATTGTTAAGTCCGAACTCAGCCAGAAAATGGTTAGTTTGGTCTTCCAGTGCCTTAAAAATATAAAAAAACATTCGAGTCAAAGTTACGTTTCTGACAGGCGTACCCGGGCTTCGTTCAGCAACGCGACGAACTCTTTGTTCAAAATGACTAAATAGACAGTCCATACTTATGTCTCAGTGGCACTTTATTAATTGAAATAAATAGTATCATAAAAAATAATTCACAACTTAACTATACTTGAATTTAAGTAGTTGTTACTAATGACAAGAAACTCAACGCATCAAGGTGAGTCCAAACAGTGTGCCTGCAATCCTTATTAAAACACTCAAATTAAAATAAATCTTTCATGAAGTTTGCTAACTAATAGCTTGATATGGCTATAATAACGACGGCCCATTAAAACCACTCATGGCAGCATTGAAGAAAGCTACTCAATTTACGGGTGTCGCCAAAGATAATTAATAATAAGGTATGGGTAACTCCCTGATTAAAATTAGGATAAAAGTTGAAGCCAATCTATTGCAGTGAAAGAAAGCTTAAACTTGTGGAGTAATGCTATGAAAGTAGTGATCGTAGATGACACGAAATTAAATCTGACACTGTTGGAGCATCAAGTTCGCAAGTTACCCGATTGCGAATCGATCTGTTTTACGGATCCAGTTGCAGCCTTGGATTGGTGTCTGGCCAACGAACCTGATCTGATGGTGGTGGATTTCAATATGCCCGTGATGGACGGGATCGAGTTGACAAAGCGCTTCCGGGCGCGCTATCCCAATATACCGGTTCTAATGGTCACGGCGAATCATGACACCAAGGTGCGGCATGATGCCTTGGAATTTGGAGTGAATGATTTTCTGAACAAACCGCTGGATAACACCGAGTTTAAAGCCAGATCAAAAAATATGCTTGATCTGCGCCTGCATCAAAAACATCTTGAAGAAAAAGTACGCGCAAGAACGTTAGATCTCCAGAATGCTATGGAGCGAATCGTTGAGCAAGAAAGGGAGACCATTTTTTGTTTGGCCAGAGCGGCTGAATATCGGGATCCAGAAACGGGCGCACATATTATACGAATGGCCCATTATTCAAAGATCATTGCACGCAATTTGGGTTTGTCAGTCGAACAGCAGGATTTATTGCTGCAAGCCGCGCCTATGCATGATATTGGCAAAGTTGGTACGCCCGATATGATTTTATTGAAACCTGGCAAGCTGACTGTTGAAGAGTTCGCCAATATGAAAAAGCATGCAGAGATAGGTTATGAGGTGTTAAAGGCAAGTAGTTCCCATTTGTTGCAAGTGGCGGCAGAGATTGCCTACACTCACCATGAAAAATTTGATGGGAGTGGCTATCCCCGTGGATTGAAGGGAACAGAAATTCCTCTTTTCGGAAGAATTGTGGCCGTGGCAGATGTTTTTGATGCATTGACTTCGGAGCGGCCTTACAAAAAAGCCTGGAGCGTTGAGCAGGCATCCCAATTATTACGCGAGGGAGTCGGCGCACATTTTGATCCGGAATGTGTGGAGGCATTTTTTTCCAATTTTGATGAAGTGTTAGAAATAAAGCAGAAGTTTGCCGACGAGGAAATCGTTCCCGAGGAAAATACACTTGAGTGATTTTCAGTCATTGATGCTTGTTGAGCTGCTTACCGTGGCAATACTAGCCTATGCATTATGGGCAATGAGAACTCTTACCAAGGCGCGCAATTCGTTGAACCTTTCCTTGAGGGAACTAGAATTTCAGAAATTTGCGGTGGACCAACATTCAATTGTGAGTTTAGCCGACCACTCCGGCAAAATTATCTATGCTAACGATAAATTCAGCGATATTAGCCAATACTCCAGAAATGAACTGTTGGGGCAGGAATATCGCCTACTGCGTTCGGGTTATCATCCGAACGAATTTTATAAACAAATGTGGCAAAACATCACTCAAGGTCAAGTATGGCAAGGTGAGGTGAAAAATCGCCGAAAGGATGGTTCGTTTTATTGGGTAGACGAGACAATTGTTCCATTTATAGGGGAAAGCGGAAAGCCTCAGCGCTATGCCTCTATCAGCACCGATATTACCCTACGCAAAGAAATTGATGAAAAACTCGAGTTGCAGCGGGCTTCTTATGAGCACATCAGTGAATCGCTGGGAGAGGGTTTGTATGTGCAAAATGCCGATGGCATGTGCATTTACATGAACTCAGAAGCAGAGCGCCTGCTGGGTTGGTCACGAGCCGAGCTCATTGGTCGCTCAGTGCATAACACCATCCACACCCAAGCTGCAGATGGAAGTCCGATAGCCGCTGCAGATTGCCCAATACTGTTGGGAGTGAACAACAAGGGTTGCGCCCATTATGATGATCAGGTCTTTGTGCGCAAGGATGGGTCGGTATTCCCGGTTGAACTGGTGTCCAGAGGATCCTATTCAAGCGATGGCAAGTTGGAAACGCATGTGGTTGCCTTTCAGGATATTTCAGCACGAAAAAAAGCTGAAGAAGCGTTGCAAAAATCTGAAATCAGATTGCGTACCTTGTTTGATTCGACTAGCGACGTCGTTATGCTGATGGATGAGAATGGCATCTTTGATTGCAACAAGGCCGCTTTAACGATGTTTGGGGTGACATCCCAGGAAGAATTATTTTCCAAGGATTTCATTGGTCTTACACCCGAAAAGCAACCCGGCGGTGTGGATCAGCCTGAGGGTATCGATTCGAAAATGCTTGCGACGATGCATTTGGGAATTGCAATGCAAAGTGGCAGCCATAATTTTGACTGGGTGCACAAGCGACTCGATAGTGATAAGACATTTGATGCCGAAGTGCTACTCAATGCCATGGTGCAGGATGGCAGGACAATACTGCAAGCGACGGTGCGCGATATTGCAGAACGCAAGCTGGCCGAAAATTTATTGTTGCAAGCCAAGGCAGCTGCAGAGCAGGCGTTGAGAGCCAAGAGTGATTTCCTGGCCAACATGAGCCATGAGATACGCACGCCGATGAATGGAATCATCGGCATGACAGAATTAGCCCTGGATACTGATCTTTCGGAAGAACAGCGAGAATATTTGTCGTTGGTAAAATCCTCTGCTGACGCCTTATTAGCGATCGTCAACGACATACTCGATTTTTCCAAGATTGAATCAGGTAAGCTGGATATCGAAGTGATTGAGTTCTCACTCGAAAATATGCTGCGTGAAACTCTGAAATCCTTGGCCAAGCGTGCCCATGATAAAAACCTGGAATTGTTGCTGCATATTGGTACGGATGTGCCTGATCGTCTGCGGGGAGATCCGGGAAGGCTCAGGCAAGTAATTGTCAATTTGGTCGGCAATGCTATCAAGTTTACCGAGAAGGGAGAGATTGAAGTATCAGTCCTCTGTCTCGGGAATGATGAGCAATCCACTTCCACTCTGCAATTCGGTGTTCGGGATACCGGTATTGGTATTCCACCCGATAAGTTCAGAGCCATCTTTGAATCTTTCTCGCAAGCGGATACCTCGACAACGCGCAAGTATGGTGGAACGGGTTTGGGACTAACCATCTCGGCACAATTGGTCGAATTGATGGGAGGAAAAATAGATCTGGAAAGCGAAGTCGGCAAGGGAAGTAACTTCCACTTTACGCTTCTAATGGATGCGTTATCCAGTGATCCTTTGGCGAAATACCAACCGACAGGAAAAATTGCGGGAATGTCTGTTTTGGTGGCGGATGACAATGCAACCAATCGAAAATTACTTCGGGAGATTTTACAAAGCTGGGAAATGATTCCCACCCTTGTGGAAACGGGTGAGCAGGCGTTAGCTGAATTGGAGCGGGCTGCACAGAGCGGTCAACCTTATCGGGTGGCCTTGCTGGATTTGCAGATGCCGGGGATGGATGGCTTCACTCTGGCGGAAAAACTGCGACAGCATCCCAATAATGTGTGTGCTTCGGTGATGATGCTGACTTCGGAAGGGCAACGTGGCGATGCTGCGCGGTGTCGCGAGTTGGGTGTAGCAAGCTATCTGATGAAACCGATTACGCAGTATGAATTGCTTGAAGCGATCCTGACCGCCTTGGGCGAACCGGACAAACAGCCGAAAGAATTGATTACCCGCCATTCCTTGCGCGAAACACGACGCAAACTGAATCTCTTGCTAGCCGAGGACAATGTGGTCAATCAGACTCTGGCTACCCGCTTGCTGGAAAAGCTGGGGCATCAGGTGACTGTGGCAAACAATGGGGTTGAAGCAATTGAACACTGGCAAAGCGGTTCGTTTAACGCAATCCTGATGGATGTTGACATGCCGGTAATGAACGGCTATGAAGCGACGGAACGAATACGCGAACTGGAAAAGTCGAAAGGTCAACATATAACGATTGTTGCAATGACAGCACATGCCATGCAGGGCGCACGAGAGGAATGTTTACGCCACGGTATGGATGGATATCTTTCCAAGCCGATCAACACCGAAGCCTTGTGGTCTGAACTCGATAACATTGGTCAGGGAGTAAGCATTGAGGCTGAAAAAGCAGCACCCCAGCAAAAGGGTGTTGTTGCGGACTTTAAGCGTGCGCTCAAGGCTATGGATGATAGTACCGAACTATTTAATGAAATCGTTCGATTGTTTCTTGAAGATGCACCTCAGCATATGCAGAAGATCAAAGAAGCTTTGGCCAACGACGATTCGAAGACGGTCAACCACAGCGCTCATACCCTGAAAGGTATGGCTGGAATTTTCATGGCAGAGCGATTGGTGCAAACAGCCCAAAGAGTAGAAAAAATTGCAGGTCAAGAAGGGTGTGATGCCGCCGTGGCAGAATTGGATCGTGCATTTTCAGAGTTTCTGGCAGCGCTTGAAGAGTTACCGGCTGGGCTGGATTAATGAATTATTGTTGATGGTCAAATTATAGAAAGGGAGGGTTTCATGCAAATCGAACAAATACGTTGGTCCGCTCAAACGGGTTGGGGACAATCGCCGAGTTATGCTGAATCCGCTGATCTTGTAATGGCTTTTGCCGATGATAATTTCTTTCAGACAGAAACTTGTTTTTCTGATTTGCGGGGTCTGTTTCCTCAGGCAATTATAGTCGGATGCTCGTCTTCCGGTAGCGTTAAAGGCGTGGAAATCAGCGATGGCGATGTCGTGGCAAGTATCGTCAAGTTCAAACAATCAAAAGTTCGTCTGGCATCGGCTGATATCCAGCCTGGTAAATCGTCACGGGATTTGGGAGTAAGTTTGATAACAGAACTCAATGCACCCGATTTGCGCCATGTGTTTGTTCTGTCCGATGGCCTCCAGGTTAATGGAAGCGAATTGGCCCAAGGTTTGAATCAGGCTGGAATTCCGGTTACCGGCGGGCTTGCAGGAGATGGCACACGCTTTGGAAAAACCTGGGTAATGGCCAATGCACCTGCTCAGTCAGGTCGAATCGCTGCCTTGGGTTTTTATGGCGACATTACGGTCAAGAGCGGGTGTCTCGCCGGGTGGGACGAATTTGGTGCAGAACGGGTTGTCACTAAATCGGTGGGGAATGTAGTATTTGAAATTGATGGCGAACCGGCTTTGGACCTGTACAAAAAGTATTTGGGCGAGCAGGCCGCAGATTTACCGGCAAGCGGTTTGCGTTTCCCCTTAAGTATTCAGCAAAACAAAAACGACAAGGCGGTGATCCGCACACTGTTGGCGGTGGATGAAGCGGCTCATAGTCTGACTTTTGCGGGAGATGTGCCGCAAGGCTTTTTATGCAAACTGATGCGTACCAATCTTGATAAACTGATTGACAGCGCAGGACTGGCGGCAGTCGCTGCACAGCCTTCGACTCAGGATGAAGCCGGCTTATGTCTGGTTGTAAGCTGTGTCGGTAGGCGTTTGGTTATGGGGCAATTGACCGAAGAAGAATTGGAAATAGTTCAGGAAAAGCTGGGGGATTCAACCGCAATAACCGGATTTTATTCGTATGGGGAACTGGCTCCTTTCAGTGATATTGTGCAATGCCAGCTGCATAATCAAACAATGACGCTGACGACACTCTACGAATAAATCAGTCTTATGCATCGTCTTCTCGAACGCCAGCTTCGGCGCCATTTTGGCAAGGACTTCCAGTCTGATGCACAGCTGAAGTCCTTTCTGGATATCGTTGATAGTTACTACAACGAGGTCGATCGCGAACAACGGTTGCTGCAAAATGCATTGTTGATCAATACCGCCGAGCTGAACGCGGTCAATGAGCGAATGCGTGCCCAGAATGCCGAGATGACGCGCACGCTGTTGAATACGCTCAGCGATGGTGTCTATGCGACTGATCTGGAGGGGCAGGTCACATTTATGAATGCGGCTGCCGAGAAGATGCTGGGGTGGCAGGAAAATGAAGTGATGGGAAGGGCCATCGATAAGATTGTGCAACATAGCCTTCCCGACGGGGCAGCCTTTCCGGCTGAAAATTGTCCGCAATTTAAAGTCATCAGTAATGGTGAACCCATTGATGGCAGTGGGTATTTTGTTGCCCGAGACGATACTTTTATACCTGTTGATTATCGTTCACGGCCCATTATTCTGGAAGAAAAACTGGTTGGAGCCTTGGTGTCTTTCCAGGATATTTCTCAGCGCAAGAAAAGCGAAGAATTTATCCGGTTGACGCAAGAGCGACTCAACCTATCACTGGAGGGATCCAATCTGGCCTTGTGGGACTGGGATATTTCCCACGGTAGGATCTTTTTTAGTGATCGCTGGTCATTAATGATGGGGGGGGAACGTCAGGAGTTATTTCTGACGGTTGATCAATTTTCAGAATTGATGCCCGCTGAAGATCAAAAAGCATTCAAAGAAAGGCTTGTTCCGGTACTCAAAGGCGAATCCGAGTTTTATTCGCTGGAGTTTCGCGCAAAGCGCAACGACGGACAATGGCTATGGGTGCATGCCCACGGCAAGGTGGTTGAGCGGGATGCCCATGGTTATGCAGTGCGGATGACCGGGACGAATGCAGATGTTACTGAACGCAAGCAGTCTGAGGAGTTGTTGCACAAATCTGAAACCCAGTTGCGCACTTTGTATGACTCAACCAGTGACGGGATAACGTTACTGGGCGAGAATGGATATTTTTATTGCAACAAATCAGCATTGGAAATGTTTGGATGCGAATCTGAAGAAGAATTTTATGGAAAACATCCGGCTGATTTTTCACCGCCGCAGCAACCATCCGGGATGGATTCTTTAACACTTGCCAGTCAGATGATTTTCAAGGCCATGGAAAATGGCAGCAACCGGTTTGAATGGGTTCACAAGCGCGCCGACAACGGAAACACCTTTGATGCTGAAGTGTTGCTGAATGGTATGAGGTTGGATGGAAAAATGGTTCTGCAATCCACCGTACGGGATATTACCGAACGAAAAAAGGCCGAAGTGGAATTGCGTCAAGCCAAGGAAGATGCGGAACAGGCAGCGAAAGTGAAGAGTGATTTTCTCGCGAACATGAGCCACGAGATACGCACTCCGATGAACGGTATCATCGGCATGATAGCTTTGGCACTGGACACCGATCTTACCGGCGAACAAAGAGAGTATCTTTCACTCGTCCAATCTTCCTCGGAGGCTTTATTGAATATCGTTAACGATATTCTTGATTTCTCCAAAATTGAATCCGGAAAACTGGAAGTTGAGAATATCGAGTTCTCACTCGAAAATACATTACGCGACACGATGAGGTCGCTGGCTGCACGAGCCCATGAAAAAAATCTGGAATTGCTGCTAGATGTCGGATCAGATGTGCCTGAACGCTTGCTGGGGGATCCTGGACGTTTGCGTCAAGTGATTGTCAATCTGGTGGGCAATGCTATTAAATTTACCGAGCGAGGTGAAATTGAGGTTAAGGTGCTTCGGATTGATACGTCCCCCGAAGGAGTTGCCCACCTGCGTTTTAGCGTGCGAGATACTGGAATCGGAATCCCTCCGGAGAAGTTCAAAGCGATCTTTGAGTCGTTTTCACAGGTTGATTCTTCAACCACACGCAAGTACGGGGGAACAGGCTTGGGGTTGACGATCTCGGCGCAACTCGTCAATTTAATGGGCGGAAGTCATATCGAATTGTCCAGCCAGATTGGAGAAGGCAGTGAATTCCACTTTGTTCTGCCCATGCATACGGTATCTGTTGACCCGTTAGTAGTTTATCAACATACCGGGAGTATTGCCGGCATGTCGGTACTGGTTGTCGATGATAATGCAACCAATCGAAAATTGGCCCAGGAAATATTGCATAACTGGAAAATGCATCCTACTGCCGTTGAGAGTGGAGATCAGGCCTTGGTTGAGTTGGAACGCGCGGTACAAAATGGCAAACCTTATCAGCTGGCATTGCTGGATTTACAGATGCCGGGCATGGATGGGTTTGAGCTTGCAGAGAAGATACGTCAGCATCCGGGGCATGTTCGTGCAACGGTGATGATGCTCACTTCGGAAGGACAACGCGGACATGCCGCCCGTTGCCGCGAATTGGGCATTGCCAGTTATTTGATGAAACCTATATCGCAATCTGCCTTGCTGGATGCCATCATGACTGCGCTGGGTGAACCAGCACAAGAACTGAGGTCCCCCATTACCCGCCATTCTTTACGTGAGTCGAGGCGTAAACTCAATCTGCTTCTGGCCGAAGATAATGCAGTGAACCAAACCTTGGCTATCAGGTTGCTGGAGAAATTGGGTCACAAAGTCACTTTGGCTGTCAATGGTCTTGAAGCATTGCAACTTTGGCAGAATGGGCAGTTCGATGCGATTCTGATGGATGTGGATATGCCGGTCATGAATGGTTATGAGGCAACCCAGCGAATACGCGAGCACGAAAAAGAGACTTTGCAGCATATTCCCATCGTGGCGATGACGGCACATGCGATGAAAGGCACACGCGAACAATGCCTGCGGCACGGCATGGACGGTTACCTGACAAAACCGATCGATACCGAAGCACTCTGGAATGAGCTGGATGGCTTGGGGCAAAGTCTGGGGCCTGAACCGGTTGCCGAACCTGTCAAGCCATCCCATGCTGTGGCTGATTTCAATAAGGCATTGGAAACAATGGATAACAGCCGCGAGCTGTTTTACGAATTGGCAACAATGTTTATTGAGGATTCACCTCCCCATATGCAAAGTATCAAAGAGGGAATGGACCGGAAGGATCAAAAAGGCGTGCGCCACAGCGCCCATACATTGAAAGGCATGGCTGGAATTTTTGCCGGCGAGCGAACCATGAGAGCAGCTGAACGGGTTGAAAAATCAGACACGCTGGACGGTTGTGTAGGGGACGTGGCCGAACTGGAAAGTGCCTTGAGTGAATTGCAGCTTGAGATCAAAAATTATCTGTTGAACAATCCATAATTCAGTAAGGTAAACCCCCGGCTTTGCCGGGGGACTCACCAAGGTTTGACCTATACGACGGTCGGAGTGATTCTCTGAGTCTTGACCAAAAGACAAAGGAGATTCACAATGAAAGAATACCAGAGCCTTACGCATACGAGGTGGGATTGTAAATACCATATAGTGTTTATCCCGAAGAAGAGAAAGAAGAAAATATTTGGTGCGTTGCGCAAGCACCTTGGTGTGATGTTTCGAGAATTAGCGAAGCACAGGGAGTCGGAAGTGGTGGAAGGGCATCTGATGCCGGATCATGTGCATATATGTCTGAGCATACCTCCAAAATATGCTGTGTCGAGGGTAGTCGGATACATCAAAGGCAAAAGCGCAATCACCATAGCGAGAAAGTATGGAGGTCGAGCGAGAAATTTCACCGGAGAAGCATTCTGGGCTAGAGGTTACTTTGTATCGAATGTAGGATTAGACGAAGCAATGGTCAGAGCGTACATACGCAACCAAGAGGAAGAGGATGAACGCTACGATCAGATGAAACTGGACGTGTAGCCGCCTTGGGCGGCTCACGGTTTAATTGCCCCTTTGAGGGGCTCACCCAATAAGCCTCCGGCTTTGCCGGAGGTAATTTAACTTTCAATTCTCAAGCAGCAATTGTGCTGTCATCCCGCATCCGCAAGGCTTCTTCGATATCCACCGCTACCACATGTGACACCCCCCGCTCCTGCATGGTCACGCCCACTAATTGTTGCGCCAGTTCCATGGTGAGTTTATTGTGGCTGATGAAGATGAACTGGGTTTGTATGGCCATTTTTTTGATCAGGTTGCACAAACGCTCGGTGTTGGTGTCATCTAGCGGTGCATCTACTTCGTCCAACAGGCAGAAAGGGGCGGGATTAAGCTGGAATAAAGAGAACACAAGCGCAATTGCAGTCAATGCTTTTTCACCACCGGACATCAGGTGTATCGAGGCATTTTTCTTGCCGGGAGGTTGGGCCATCACTTGTAAGCCGCTGTCCAGAATTTCTTCACCGGTCAGCACCAGTCGTGCTTCGCCGCCACCAAATAGTACCGGGAACATTTCAGCCAAATGGCGGTTCACTTCGTTATAGGTGGCCATCAATAAATCGCGTGATTCCTTGTCAATCCGGCGAATGGCCGACTCCAATGTTTCGAGAGCTTCGGTCAAGTCCTTGGATTGCGAATCCAGATAGGTTTTTCGCTCCTGGGCTGAAGTCAATTCCTCAAGGGCTGCCAGATTGACTGCTCCCAACGCTTCGATACCCGCTCCCAAGCGATTCAATTCATTTTGTAGTGCAGTGGGTCTGACATTGCCGCTTTCCAGCAAGGGCAACAACGCTGCTTCATCCACTCCCTGCAATTGTTCAGACCATTGTTCGAAATGGAGACGGGCTTCCTGCTCTTTAAGTGACAGTTCGCCAGATTTTTCCCGTAGCGGATTCAGTTTCTGTTCGCAGGACATGCGATCCTGTTCCATCTTGTTCAGATTAACCGTGGCATATTCCATTGCATTGCGTGCTTCGGCCAAAGCCTGTTCACGTATCGCACGAAGTTCCAATGCTTCACGTAATTGCTGCTGACTGGTGGCATCATCCATGTTCACCAGTTCATTACGGCTACGTGCCAGATTGTGCTCCAATTGCTCCAGCATCAAGCCGGTCTGGTTCAGATTGTGTTCCAGATCGGCAATTTTTTCGGCGCACGTCTTGGCAAAAAAGCGCGCCTCCTGCAACTCGTGCTGAGCTTTTTGTGAACGTTCGCGCTGTTCGCGCAATAATCCGTCCTGTACCGTGCTTTGGTGCCTTACCTGCTCGGAGTTAATCTGGTGTTCGCTGATTTGTTCGCGCAGTATTTCCATACGCTCGGCTAGTTCTTCACGCTGACGATGTTCACCGACAACCTGATCGGCCAATTCGTGCAATTCGTTCGCAATCTGGGTAGCCCGTTCATGGCTGCGCTCGTTAGCTTGGGTGAGTTTTAACACTTGCATTTGCAACATATGCTGGCGCTGTTGTAATTCGCTTCCCAAGCTGCGAAGGGGGGCGATGCGACTTTCAATTGTCTGATAGGTTTCTTCAGCCCGCACGGTTAGCATCTTGCCTTGCTCAAGAGCCAGCTCTTGTTGCTGAACCTGTTGCTGCAATGACTCGATTTCGCGCTGGCGGGCCAGTACACCATGAACCTGATTGTCGGGTGCGTGAAACAGAACGCTGTGTTCACCGACCAAGTGACCTTGAGGCGTAACAAAACATGCCCCGCTGGGCAGCTGATCGCGCAGACTTAGTGCCTGAGCCAGAGTTTCGATGGTATACACAAGAGACAGCCAATCTGTTACCACAAGAGAAACACGCTCATTCTGACAGGTGACAAATTTGGACAACGGAATTAAGCTGGATTCGACAAGGGCATGGCCTGCTGTTGTAGGGGCGTTTGTACTATCCGCATAAAGCGCTAGCTTGCCCGGAGGGGCAATCTCCCATGTCGCCGTGTCATCCAGTTTTTGCAATGCAATCGCGTTAAGGCGTTCACGTAAAACGGCTTCCAACGCGCTTTCCCAGCCTGCTTCAACGCGAATGGACTGCCATAGGCGCGGCAAGTTATCCAACTGATGTTGGGTAAGCCATTGTTTCAGATTCTTGTCGTTGTCTGTTTGTTGCTGCAACTGCTTAAGTGCCGTGAGCTTGGCTTCAATCTGGGCTAACTGCCTTTCCAATTCCTGTGTGGCAATGCGTTGTTCTCGCCGTGCCGCTTCTGCGATGGGCAACTGTTCCTGTAATTGGGCAAGCTGTTGTTGCTGTTCTTCGCGTTCAAATTCAAGTTCCGCAATATTCTGCTGGGCTTCATTTAGTGCGTCATTATTGGGGCGTGGCAGATTATCCTGTTCTAGCAATAAGCGTGAGCGACGCGAATCCAATTGCTGCACGTTGCGTTGAATATGTTCTCGCCGGGTGTCAGCCAACTGCAATTGTTGTTGCAGTACCAACTGTTCACGCTGCACAGAGTTGTAACGCTCCTGGGCGGCACGCGCTGCAGCTTCTGCCTGGGGTAACTGTTCCTCTTCAGTATTGGCATGGTTGTCGCACACTTCCACCCGAATGGCTGCTTCCTGTTGCTGATGCTGCCAGTGCGCCAGCAAAGACTGCACACCGTTCAATTGGCCGCGTTGCTGTTCCATCTGTAATTCGGCACTGGCAATTTGTTGAGTCAAACGCGAGCGCTGGTCATGCAAGTGTGCAATGTGCTGCTCAAGTCTTGCCACCTCGGCATTACTGGCATACAGCTCACCCTGTTTGTTATGCATGTCATCAGAAAGCTGATAGTGACCGCTGCGGGAACTCTCCAGTAAGCTTTCCACCTCGCGCAAGCGGGCAATTTCAGCTTCCAGTTCAAGTCGGGTTTTCTCGATTTGCTGGAGATGACGTACCCGGCGTGCTTCCGCCTCCTGCTTATTGACCATCCAAAGCAAATGCTGCGAAGTACTGCGTTTGGCTTCCAGTTCATGAAACTGCTTTGCGACTTCAGCTTGCTCGGTCAGATGGGTGAGTTGTTTTTCCAACTCAAGACGGATGTCATCCACGCGCAATAAATTCTCGCGTGTATCACCGATTCTTAATTCAGTTTCGCGGCGACGATCGCGGTATTTGGAAACCCCCGCCGCTTCTTCGAGGAAAATTCTCAATTCCTCCGGCTTGGCTTCGATAATACGCGAAATCATGCCCTGTTCGATGATGGCATAAGCTCTCGCACCCAATCCGGTGCCCAGGAAAATATCGGTGATGTCTTTGCGCCGCACATGCTGATTGTTGATGTAATAGCTGGAATCCCCATCGCGCTGCAATACGCGCTTGATGGCAATTTCGGCATAGCTCGACCATTGTCCAGCAGCTTTTCCCAAACTATTGTCAAAAATGAGTTCAACACTGGCGCGAGATACTGGTTTGCGCTTACTCGAACCATTGAAGATCACATCCTGCATCGATTCTCCGCGTAAAGCAGAGGCCTTCGATTCGCCCAGTACCCAGCGCAACGCGTCAATGACATTGGATTTGCCGCAGCCGTTGGGGCCGACAATGCCAACCAGTTGGCCGGGCAGGGCTATATGCGTCGGATCAACGAAAGATTTGAAACCGGCAAGCTTGATGTGGGAAAGGCGCAATTTTATAACGGTCTTAAAGGTATAATTCCGCCTATTCTAACCGAAGCGGAACCTGACTCAAAATGACAACGCAACCGAATAAAACACTGGAAACTTTCCCCAACCCTAATTCAAAGCGTGATTACCATATTCACATGGAAATTCCAGAGTTCACTTGCTTGTGCCCCAAAACTGGGCAGCCGGATTTTGCAACCCTGATTCTCGACTACATTGCAGACCATCAATGCGTCGAATTGAAAAGTCTGAAGCTATATATGTGGTCATTTCGCAACGAAGGACATTTTCACGAGGATGTGACCAACCGGATTCTGGATGATCTGGTTGCCGCTACCCAGCCCCGATTTATGCGCCTCACTGCCAAATTCTATGTGCGCGGCGGAATATTCACTAACGTGGTGGCTGAACACCGCAAAGCAGGTTGGCACCCTCAACCATTGGTTGAGTTGACGCAATTTGATGGGCAGTCCAATACGCGAGGATAGGGTGCGAATTTTGTGACTTGGTTTGAATGTGTAGAGATTTCGATATTCATGTCCCTTGACATAGTATAGGTTTGCTCGGGATAATAGGGGCTGGAGGATTTTGTAAGGCTGCTGTATAATAACCACACGTCAAGATTTGGGATAAGTATTGCCGTATATCATTAATTTCAGGAGATATTAGTATGAAAACAACAAGTGCGCTGGTTCTGGCTTTGGTAATGGCAGTATCTGGTAACGTGTTTGCGCAGGCTGAAGGTGGTGCTGCGGCAGCTGGTTCAACTGCAGCTGGTGGAGCTGCTGCAACTACAGCAGCTATCGGTGGTATTGCAACAACTACAATCGCAGCAGCTACTGTTGCTGTAGTGGGTGTGGCAGCTGTTGCATCAAATAACACCTCAAACAGCACTACTACAACTAGTTCTAATTAAACTGTAAGTTTCAAGCAGTTTATTTTATTTGGAAAGAGTCCCTTAGGGGACTTTTTTCATGATGGATTTGCTGCGTCAATTAATGTCTATTAGATGCCCGTACGTTCCCTGTGTGCTTTTAGTCATGTACAGGTCGCCTAGGTGCTTTCCCCCTCAATTTATGTTCTTGTTCTGATAGACTTTCTATCAGAATGTTCTGTTTCATCACGAAGTTAGCAGCGCGCTGGAATATTGGCTGGGCAACTCCTGCAAACGTGCGTCAAAAAGGCAAGGTCTCTTTTTCCTTGTTATGCAACT
>Ga0316222_1003235_pt1 | contig 16214 bp, 19 predicted proteins | sample TBH18011metaG_FD_206008 | JGI IMG/M metagenome (GOLD analysis project Ga0316222, IMG submission 206008) | Freshwater microbial communities from Trout Bog Lake, Wisconsin, USA - TBH18011 | ecosystem: Environmental > Aquatic > Freshwater > Lake > Hypolimnion/Profundal zone | place: USA: Wisconsin...
CGGGCAGATTCCTACGCGTTACTCACCCGTCCGCCACTGGGCGTTGCCGCCCCGTCCGACTTGCATGTGTTAAGCATACCGCCAGCGTTCAATCTGAGCCATGATCAAACTCTTCAGTTCAATGATGTCTTGTTTCTTTGGGCGGGGGCGAACCCCCGCCCGGCGCGCCCGCTGCGCGGGCACGCCGTTAAAACGGCTGCCTGCGGCGCGGTGCGCCCACACAAATTGTTTTGGCCACGTTTTTAAAGAGCGGCGGGCTTTTCGTCCCGCTGAGCCTGACAATTATACGCGCTTCCTTCGCCTTGTCAACAACCCGGTGAATCTTTTTTTCCGCCGGGGCAAAACCGCCGCCCCGCCGCCCCCCCGCCGTCCTGTGGGGAAGCCGTGCATTTTAGCGCTTCCGCACTGGGTGTCAAGCAATTATTTATCAACCACCGCTGATTTTTTTGCATTGACAGGCAAGCTGTTGTTTTTACTTGCTCTAAAATAGTCGGTGCAAGCGTTGCCAATCGAAAGATTCACCTGGGTCAGTTTTGCGCTCCGGAGCAATATCGCTATGTCCGGTAATGCGCTGCGGCGATAAACGGGGATAATTTGCCAACAATAGCTTGATGACATCTGCCAACTGCTGGTACTGCTGGTCGGTATACGGTTCTGTCTCTATCCCTTCCAGCTCAATACCTATAGAAAAATCATTACAACGCGCCCTGCCCTGATAATTGGACTGGCCTGCATGCCAAGCACGCTGGTCAAACGGCACGTATTGCACTATTTGGCCTGTGCGCCTAATCAGCAAATGGGCAGAAACCCTTAATAGATGGATTTCGCTAAAATAGGGGTGAGCGTTGGGGTCGAGCCGGTTGCAAAACAGCTGGCTGATAAAATCACCGCCAAACTCCCCAGGGGGCAAGCTAATGCAGTGGATAACCAACAGCGAGATGTCTTGCGGGTCTGGCCGCTGGTCACAATTGGGGGATGGGATTGGCATGGCACTGGTAAGCCAGTGCTGGTTTATCTGCATGGTAGCTTCCTGTATCAAAATGGCTAGGCATCCGCTAACACTGCGGCTAGGAGCATAATGCACCCAGCCGCCAGCCAAACTGCCGAATTAGGCTTCTTCAACCGCTTGTTTCGGCATTTTCCACTTGATCAAATAATACACGATCGGAATGACCACTAACGAAAACAAGGTTGAAGCCACGATACCAAAAATAAAACTCCACGCCAAACCGGAAAAAATAGGGTCCAGCACGATCATCATCGAACCCAGCACCGCCGATGCCGCCGTTAAAAATATCGGGGTTAAACGGGTCGCACCCGCCTCGACAATAGCCTCAGGCAAGGAAATGGTGGCATTGCCGCGATAAATTTTTTCTATAAAATCAATTAATATTATAGAGTTACGCACAACAATACCGGCTAAGGCGATCATGCCAATCATTGCGGTGGCGGTAAAATAAATGGGCGTGGCAAAACCAGCCACCGGTTCAGCAAACAAATTGATAAACCAAAACCCAGGCATGATACCTATCACCGTCAACGGAATGGCAATCATCATAATCAGCGGCACACCCAGCGAGCCAGTTTGCCCAACCAACAAAACATAGATCATCACCATCGCCGCCGCAAATGCCAAGCCCAGATCACGGAACACATCCACGGTAATTTTCCACTCGCCCTCACCAGCCATTTCGGCACGGTAGCCATCTGGTAACGGACGTTGGTCAAATACGCCAAACATATCCAATATGGCCTCGACCGGACTGCGCCCCGCCATTTCGCCAGTGACGTAAGCGACGCGCTGCAAATTTTTATGGTAAATCGCCACCTCGCCCTGTTCATGGCTAAAACTGCCCATTTCGCTAAGCCGAACCAATTGGCCAGTGGAAGTCTGCACTGACAACGCCAGCAAATCGGCTTCTGATGAGCGGGCTGCGCGTGGCAACTGCAATTTTATGGCCAGTGGTTGCCGTTCATCCGCTATGTGCAAACTGCCCACATCCGCCCCTTCAATAGCCAACTGCAAAGTTTTGGCAACTTGTGCAGTGCGCACACCCAGCAACTCGGCTTTGTCACGGTCAACAATATAATGTAGCTTGGCGTGCTCGGCTTCAACCAAATCATCCACATCCACCACCCCTGCTGTTTTTTCAAGATCGCCGCGCACCCTTTTGGCAACATGGATAATATCGCTGTAACTGGCTTCGGGTGGCCCGTAGACTTCCGCCACCACGGTTGACAGCACCGGTGGGCCGGGCGGCATTTCGACTATCTTGATATTGGCACCGTATTGCTTGCCAATACGCTCAATGGCGGGGCGGATGCGCAGGGCAATATTATGCGAAGGCTGTTCCCTGTGGGTTTTGTCCGCCAAAACAATGCGTATATCCCCGACATTAGCACCTTGACGCAGATAATAATGGCGCACCATACCATTAAAATCCATTGGCGAGGCCAAGCCTACATAGCTTTGGTAACTGCTGACCTCATTAACAGTAGCCAAATAGCTGCCCAATGCCCCCGCCACTTCGTCGGTGGCTTCCAGTGAGCTGCCTTTGGGCATATCAATAATCAACTGCAATTCGTTTTTATTGTCAAACGGCAATAGCTTTAACGGTACAACCCGGGTGACCGCCATCATCGCAGACGCCACAAAAGCAATAAACACCATCCCTAAAAACAGCCATGCCTTGGCTTTGCTGGCCAGTAGCGGCGCCATGATCGAGCGGTATATTTTAAAGCCACGGGTATCCACCAAATTAAATTCAAGCCCGTGGCCTTTGCCATAATCGCCTTTCAGCAGCTTAAAACTTGCCCACGGCGTGACCGTAAAGGCGATCACCAGTGACATCAGCATGGCAATGGGCACATTAAAAGCCATTGGCGCCATATAAGGGCCCATCATGCCAGTGATAAAAAACATCGGCACAAAGGACATAATGACAGCAAAAGTTGCCAAAATGGTCGGTGGCCTGATTTCATTGACCGCACTCAGCAACGCTTGCAAGGGCGGCTCTTTACGCATTTTATAGTGCCTGTGGATATTTTCGACATCCACTATCGGGTCATCGACCAGCAAGCCCAATGAAAGTATCAAGGCAAACAAAGTCACCCGATTGATGGTGTAACCAAAAAGATAATCACACAACAAGGTGACGGCAAAGGTCATCGGCACTGCCAAAGACACAATCAGTGACTCCTTAAAGCCTAGCGACAAGGCCAGCAGCACCACAATGGTCAGAATGGCGATACCTAAATGCTTGACCAGTTCATTGACTTTATGGTCAGCCGTTTCGCCATAATTGCGCGTAATGGTCAGCAGCACATCTTCAGGAATCAGGCTGCCTTTGAGTTGTTCGGTGACCGCCAAGACTTGTTCGGCAACACTGACCGCGTTGCTGCCCTTACGTTTGGCTATGGCAATAGTCGCCATTGGCCGTTCTTCTCCGGCAACTGGCGTGTTAGCGGCAGGGTTGCCAATCGCTTGCATCTGCGCCGCCGCCGGGCCGAAACCGATACGCGTGTAATAATCAGTGTCCGCCCCGCCATCCAACACTTGCGCCACATCATGCAGATATAACAAACGCCCGCCACTAACCTTGACCACGGTTGCCCCCACCTGTTCCGCTGTTTGGTAGAAAGGGCCGGCTTCCAGAATAATTTCCTTGTTGTCCTCGGTCAGTTTGCCGGTCGGCTGGTTGACATTGCTGCTTGCCAAGGCTTGCTGTATATCCAGCAAAGTGATATTGGCCGCTTGCAATTTGGCAGGGTCAGGATAAATGGCAATCTGCCGTTGCCCGCCGCCCACCACCCAGCTTTTGCCGACATTATCAACCGCACGCAAACGCGCCACCAATTCATCGGCAATACGGCGCAATTCGGTTGCCCCCCTTTCGGGCAGTGCTGACGACAAACTGAGCATTAACACCGGCACATCATCGATTTCCACCGGCCTGACCAGCCAATTGCTTACGCTAGGCGGAATAATATCCTGATTGGAAAGCAATTTATCGCGGGTTTTAATCAGGCTGTTTTCCAAGCTTTCGCCAACCAAATAGCGTACCGTGACCACTGCCTCATTGGGCCGCGAGCTTGAATAAACATACTCCACCCCCTGAATTTGCCGCAACAACACCTCCAGTGGCGTGGTAACTTGCTGCTCGACCTCCTCGGCAGAAGCACCGGGCACTTGCACGAACACATCCATAACCGGCACAATGATTTGCGGGTCTTCCTCGCGCGGGGTCACTAGCAGCGCCACCGCCCCCGCCAGCAAGGAAATGATCAGGAACAACAGCGATAAATGGGAGGTGGTGAACAGACGGACAATAGCGACCGTCAAGCTATCTTTTTTGGCTGGTTCTGAACTCATTGCTGCAATCCGCCCGTGGCTAAAATCGTTTCGCCTTCATGCAAGCCGGAGAGCACCTCGACTTGCTGACCATAATATTTGCCGGTACGGATATGGCGGATGTGCCATTGCTGGCCTTCCACCACCTTTACCGCCTGTAACTGCCCGTAATGCACAATGGCTGTCGTTGGCAGCAATAACACCGGCGCCGCTGCCGCGCCTTCGGCAGGGCAAGCCAGTTGCAACCAGCCGAACTGGCCTTGTTGCAGACCCTGTACGTTCGGCAAGCTGATTTTGATGGCTTGGCTACGGGTTAGCGGGTCGGTTTCCGGGGCAATTTCATCCACTTTGCCGGTCAGGCTACGTTGCAGCACATCAATACGTACAGTCACCGCCATGCCAAGCTTGAGCGCTTCTGCACAATGGCTGGCAACCGCCGCTTCCAAACGCAAATCATCGGGCTTGAGCAAGGTCAATATCGGTTGGTTAGGCAAGCCCATATCGCCCGGTTCGTGCAAACGCTCGCCGATAATGCCGTCAAAGGGTGCGTACAAGACATTTTCACTGAGCAGCACCGCACTTTGTTGTGCCGCACTGGCTGCTTGGTTTGCCAAGGCGTGCGCCGACTTGGCTTGCGCCAACACCGCATCGTAATTCTGCCGTGTCGCCGCTTGCTTGTCATATAAATCAGTGATGCGCTTTTCCTCCTGCAAGGCTTCTGCCGCTTGCGCTTGTGCCGCCGCTTGGGCGGCTTGCGCGGCTTGCTGGGCGGCACGCAATTCACGGTCGTCCAACCTCGCCAACACCGCGCCCTTTTTTACTTTATCGCTCGGATGCACCAGCACCTCAACAATACGGGCGTTTAATTTTGGCGCGATTTTGACTGCTTGCCGCGAGCGCACCGTACCCTGCCAAGACAACGCATTACTGGCATTTTGCCTGGTAACGCTTAGAGTGGCTGCGCCATTCGGCACAGTTTGTCCGGTCGCTGCCGTGCTGCCGGATGGGATTTTCTCACCGCCGCCTAAAAAACCTAAGGCAAACAAAATGACCAACAGCAAGCCGCTAATGGCAACGGCAGGCAGCAGCCATTTGGGCGCATGGGATGTTGTGGCTGGTTCAATCATGGAAATTTATCCTGTATAGTTCAATAATGGGTCAGTACGGGGAGACGACCGCAAATTTTGGATATGGCTGGTTTAACCGATTAAAAACTGCCAGTTGCCTGTTTCAGCTCAGATTCCGCCCTTAACGCGTCAAACCGCGCTGATATTTGCCGTGTGTGCGCTTTATCCCTGGCCACTTCCGCCTCAATATAGCGCGTCACTGTCACCACACCCGCCTGACGCTGTTCCTTGACCAAACGCAACGCCTCTTCGGCAGCCTCAACGGAAGCCATCGCCACCTCGGCACGGTTAAGCGCCTCTTGCAACTTAAGCTGGGCCGTTTTGACATCATTTTCAATTTTCAGGCGCTGTTGCCTGGCGGCTTCCTGTGCAGCGGTCAATTCATGCTCGGCTTTCCTGACTTTTTCCTGCGTCGCCATGCCATTGAACACATCCACTTCAACTTGCACACCCACACTGACATTGTCGCGATTGCTGGAAAACTCAAAATTTTTGCTGTTCGAACCGTAACTCATATAAGCATCGGCACGCGGCAAATACGCGCCTTTAGCCGCAGCCAGCTGTTGCTCGGCAATAGCGACCCGTTTGTCAGCGGCCTGCAATTCGGGATGTTGCGCCACCGCCTTAGCCAACAGTGCCTCAAATTTCGACGGCGTTTTAGGCATGGCTTGCGCCAAGGTTTCCTTAATGGCCAATGGCTCGCCAGCTGACAAGCCTAGCAAGGTTTTTAGCATGGTGTTAGCCATCTCAATGGCATTGGCGGCTTGGATTTGCTCTTCCTTGGCTTCCGCCAACTGCACCTGCAGAGACAACACATCGGATTTCAGCACTGTACCGGCTTGATAGCGCTTTTGCGATTGCTCAAACTCGCTTTGTACGGCGGCAACCGAACGCTCGCTAACCTGATTGGCCGCCACTGCCGCCAATTGCCCGTAATAAGCAGCTGTAATGTTATTCACCAGCCGGTTACGCACTGCCGACTGATCCAACTCAGTAGCCGCTATACCCAATTCCGCCGCTTGGCTTTGATGATAATCCTGCCCGCCGCGATATAACGAATAAGTTGCGGTGACTTGAGGCCGGTAATTATCGGCTGAACCGGGATGGTTAAAATCGGTATTGCCAAAATTAAGCCGCCGTTGGGCAATCACCATTGCAAAAACTTCAGCCGGATTATTGCTGTGCTGATACGTCATGCCCAGCTTAATTTGCGGGTAATAACTGGACATTGCTAAGCCCAGTTGATTTTGTGCCTGATCTAGCCGTGCCTGCATAATGCCCAACTCGGGATTATTCGCCAGTGCGTAGTCTATTGCTTGCGGCAAGGTAAGCGCGGCGGCAGGCGGATTGGCATAGGCAGCTGTAGTGATTAATGAGCTGATAAAAAAAACTTTTACATAATTCATAGCGTAGGGCGCATTCTGCACCATTTCCAAATTAGATTTAATTTTCAAAAAGGCACTATAAAAGCACCCTACCTAGAGACATTCACGGACACATTCATTACTGGCGTTGCCAGTTATCGCCCAGAAACGGGGAAGGCATCCCCGCTCCCCTCAACAGCCAGCCCAGCCCCGCTATTTGGCTGCTTTTTTCAAGCGCATGATACCCATGAATTTTAATGGCAAACGCTCATAAAAGGGTTCACTCAAACCTTTACGCACTTTACGCATAAAATATTTTTCATAAGCGATTTTTGCCCAATGCACCCACTTGCCCCGTGAAGCCCATTGCACATTGCGTGGTGGAATTTGCGGCATTGCCAAGAAGGCAATGCCGGAATCACCGAAGTCCGCCAAACATAACGCGTTCCAAGTGCCTTTATGGGTCGGCTCTTTGCCATCCAGCTCGTCGCGGATATTGTGCGCGGTCGCGGTGACCATAGACTCGATCATATAGCCGGTTTTAGGCGTACCGGTTGGCACTGGGGTTTGTTCCAACGGCGGAATGGCAATACACACACCGACCGAATAGATGTTTTTGTACACTTGGTTGCGCTGATGCTCATCAACCAATACAAAGCCCCTTGGGTTAGTCAGTTTTTCAATGCCGAACAAGGCATCCACACCTTTAAAGGCAGGCAGCATCATGCTGTGTTTGAACGGCAACTCGTGTTGTTTTTTAACTTGCCCGTTTTCATCCACTTCCGTGACATACATCATGCCATCTTCGATTTTGTCGATTTTGGCATTGCAAATCCAGCTGATATGCTTGTTACGCATCTCGCTTTCCAACATGCCCTTAGTGTCGCCCACGCCGCCCAAACCCAAATGACCAACATACGGCTCAGAAGTGACATAAGTCATTTTCACCTTGTCACGGATTTGGCGCTTACGCAAATCAGTTTCCACGGTGAACATATATTCATAAGCAGGGCCAAAGCAGGATGCACCTTGCACTGCACCGATGACAATCGGGCCAGGGTCTTGCACAAAATTGAGCCAACGCTCGCCCGCCGGGCCAGCATGGTCAACATGGCAAATGGACTCGGTGAAGCCATTGGGCCCTAACCCCGGAATTTCATCAAAGGCCAATTTAGGGCCGGTGGCAATGACCAGATAATCGTAGCTGACAGTGCTGCCATCCGCCAATTCGAGCTGGTTTTGCTCGGGCTGGAAACGCGCCACTTTTTGTTGGATGAAGGTTATTTTTTTCTTTTTAAAAACCGGCTCCAACGGCACTTTAATATCTTCGGGTTTGCGCCAATCGACGCCCACCCAAGGGTTGGACGGCACAAAATGGAAGGTAGGGGTATCGGCAACCACCACCACTTCATCCTCTTTACGCGCCAACTCCTTCATTTCAAAAGCCATCGGTATGCCACCAATGCCCGCCCCAACAATTACAATCTTAGCCATATTAATTCCTCTTTATTTATTATTACGTTATGGTTTTGCCTGTGTTTGGCAAGCAGTTTTGACACCCAGTTTTTTTAAAATATTTTCCAGCGGACATAATTGGGTAAAACCGCTTTGTAACAAATTGGCCCCGACAAACACCGTGAACCACAGCCAATGGCTATTGACGAACAAGGGGCTACCTTGCACACCCAAGCTTAACGACAATAAAACAAAACAACCTGCAACAATCCTGACAATACGCTCAACGGTCATTTTTATTTTCCCCTGTTTGGGTTAATGCGCTGCAACTTTGGTCTATGCCGTGCGTGTCTATATCGCACACCGATTCCAACCACATTGCATTAATAATGGCGAATGCCGATGCAAAACCGACCCCCAATATCCAAGCGAAGTACCACATGATGTTGCTCCTAATAAAGTGTGTGGGAATCTTTTAAAACCGATGCCTCGGTGAGACTGCCCCAAAGTATCCGGTACACCCAGCGGGTATACAGCAACACAATAGGCAAAAACACCACGGTAATCCAAAACGCCCATAACAAGGTGGTGTGGCTGGAACTGGCATCCCATAGCGTCAGGCTAGATTGCGGATCACTGGTGGAAATCAGCAAAAAAGGATACAAGCCAAAACCCACCGTCAATAACAGCCCGACCAAGCCTAAGCTACTGAACAAGAAAGCCAGTGGCAACGCCTGCCGCTTTCTCCGCCCTAACAACCAAGCCAGGGCAATGCCCGAAAAACCTAAAACCGGTGCCACCAGCATCACCGGCAGTGCCATAAAATGCGCCCACCAACCTGAGCCAACAGCAACCACTGTTTTGTTGAACGGGTTTGACGGCGCGTTAGTGGCCGCCATTGCGGTGATTTCTGGACGGTCGAGTCCGGCAAACACCCACATGGTCGCCACTGCCAACCCTGCCAGCAACAATGGCCCCAACACTTGCACCGCTTGGGTGGCGCGGTCGTGGACGGCGCCTTCCGTACGCCACTTTAAAAACAGCGCCCCATGAAAGGTGCTGGCCAATAAACTGACAACACCACACAATAATGCAAATGGGCTGAGCAAACCCCAAAATGACCCGTCATAATGCACCCGTAAATCTTGGTCAAAATGGAACGGCAAACCCAACAGCAAATTACCCACCAAGACACCCAGCAAAACCGGTGGCAAAGTGCCGCCTATAAACAAGCCCCAGTCCCATGCATTACGCCAACGCGGATCACTCACCTTACTGCGGTAATCAAAACCGGCCGGCCTAAAAAACAGGGCGAACAACACCAACAGCATCGCCACATACAAGCCGGAAAACAAAGTGGCGTAGACGGCGGGCCAAACGGCAAAAATGGCCCCGCCCAACAGCACCAGCCAGACTTGGTTGCCTTCCCATGTCGCGCCCACAGTGTTGATGATAACGCGCCGCTCAACATCGGTTTTACCGACCCATGGCAATAGTGTGCAGACACCAAAATCGAAGCCTTCAGTCAGTGCAAAAGCAATCGCCACCACACCGATGAACACCCACCAGACCACACGCATGGTTTCATAATCAAACATGGAATACTCCTTAACTAATATAGTTTCAATCGCTTAGGGTTGGTTCTGGCGATGATGCATGGCATGGTCAGCCGATTGGGCATGACGGGCATGGTCGCTCAACTGGGCATCAAAATAACGATGGACAGCGGCAACCAGCTCCGGCTTGCTTGCCACAAAAGCAATTTGTCCACCATTAGGCAAAGCTTGATAGCTAAACTGCATCTGGGCTGCCCCTGCTGCCAACGCGTTAAGCCCCGGCATAGCCTCACCATGTATATGTGCCGGGCCACTAAAATCGCCCTTGGCAAAACTTACCGCCAAGCCAGACAAATGCTGCCGGATCAAAGCAAGCTGTTGAGTGTCGCCCGCCTCTTGGGCTATCACTTGCTGGATACCACCGCTAGCGGTTTTACTGAAAATATGCCGGGTTTTGTCCAAAGCGAACGGCATAACATGGGCACCTCGCTCAGCCACCTCGTCCAGCCGCTGCGCCGTTGCCACTTCGTCAGCCTGGGCAACCGCTCCGACCAAGCCAAGCAAGCTGAGCAACACCGCAAATTTGTTTATTGATGTTGGATAAAAAGCCATTTAGTGACTCCCGTAGCTCACTTGTTCGTGGCAATACCGACCAGTATGCAAACTGCTGGGGCCAATACGCACATACTTGACCATCAGATACAATTCAATAACCAGCAACACGCTATAAAACAAGGCAAAACCGCCAATACTGAACCATAATTGCCCGCTGCTCAGACTGGAAACACTAAGATGGGTGGGCAAAATACCGGAAATAGTCCACGGTTGGCGACCAAACTCCGCCACAAACCAACCCGTTTCAGCGGCAATCCACGGTAATGGGATAGACCAGAAGGCCATCCGCAACAACCAGCGTTTTTGGTCGGCCACGCGGGTGGCGCAGTAGTAAAAACTCAGCGCAAACACGAATAGCATGGTAAAACCACAAGCCACCATAATGCGGAAAGTCCAGAACAAAGGCGCAACTTTAGGCAAAGCGTCATCTGCCGCTTTGGCTATGGTTGCCGCATCGGCATCAACCACTTTTTCGGTGTATTTCTTTAGCAATAGGCCATAGCCCAAATCGGCCTTGTGTTCGGCAAAGGCTTGTTGGGTGGCTACACTATGGTCACCGCCCCGCAATTTTTGCAATTCCCCGTAAGCCTGCATCCCGCCTTTAATACGCACCAAATTATCTTCGCGCAATTCTTTCAAACCCTTGACTTCTTCATTGACCGAACGGGTGGCAATCAAGCCCAACAAATAAGGGATTTTCACCGCATAGTCAGTCCGCTGTTCCGCTTGATTAGGAAAACCAAACAAAGTGAAACTGGCGGGTGCCTCTTCGGTTTGCCATTCCGCTTCAATAGCCGCCAGTTTGGCTTTTTGCGTTTCGCCTTGGGTGTAACCGCTTTCATCACCCAACACGATCACCGACAACACTGATGCCAAACCAAACGCCGAAGCAATCGAAAACGAACGGCGTGCAAAACCAATGTCGCGGTTGTTCAATAAATACCAAGAACTGATACCCAGCACAAACATTGAACCGGTGACATAACCCGCCGCTACGGTATGGACAAACTTAACTTGAGCCACCGGATTCAATATCACCGCCGCAAAACTGGTCATCTCCATACGCAGCGTTTCGTAATTGAACTCCGCACCCACCGGATATTGCATCCAGCCATTGGCTATCAAAATCCACAAGGCGGATAAACTGGTGCCAACCGCCAACAGCCAAGTAACGACCAAATGCTGGACTTTGGTCAACTTATCCCAGCCAAAGAAAAACAAGCCAACAAAAGTGGATTCCAGAAAGAACGCCATCCAACCTTCACTGGCCAACAAAGGGCCAAAAATATCACCGACATAATGCGAGTAATACGCCCAATTGGTGCCAAACTGAAACTCCAGGGTCAGGCCCGTGGTTACGCCCATGGCAAAATTAATGCCGAAAAGCTTGCCCCAATACTTGGTCATATCCTTATAAACTTCCTTACCGGTCATCACATACACTGATTCCATGATGCCCAAGATAAAAGTCATACCCAAAGTAAGCGGCACAAACAAAAAATGGTACAGCGCGGTCAGGCCAAACTGCATCCGCGATAGCATTACAACATCGTCACCGAACATAGTGAGTCTCCGTTACGGGTGGTGCGTATTAAGATTAGCTTGCGCTGTAGGCAACGCAAAATGGGCGGCAATATCCGGCTTGGTGGCCGGCCGGTCTTGCCAACGAAAAATAATGAACCAAAGCCCCACCAACAAAATTAACTTGATAGCCAAGGCAACGGCTATCTCCCAACGCAATATATTAGGTTTAGCTATCAGACTGTCTTGCATCCGGGCAATCCCCCCTATTTAAAAACAACATTAGCAATCATTGACATTCGTAAAGTATAAGCGTCCCGAGCCAATAACCCTATTAACTTTATGACTTATGGTTGGCGGGCCTGATAAGCCAAGTGGACAAGCTTAATAACAAGATAGCCACCGCCACCCATAAAATGCCCATGCCCTCTTGATGATGGGACTGCACATCACCAATCAGCAACCGTGACAGGGCAGTAATCGCCACAAAAATCAAACACCGGACAGGCATGGCATTGGTTTGGAAATAAATGCCGACCATGGCCCCCAATTCCAGATAGATGAACAGCAACAAAATATCGCCCAAAGTGGCGTGACCATTACCAACCATCCCCCAATACGCATGTACCGCCGACCACACGATGCTCGCGCCAATCACAAACAGTGCCAAATAATGGAATAACTCGATCAACAACAGCCCCAGCTCATCCAGCCAGATTTTATACGTTTCACGGAGTTTGCTAAGTTGCTGTGGAGTCATGTTTAAGCTCTGATGCGGTCACTGTTGTTTGCTGCTGTAACACAGCACATTGGCTGAGCGTAGCCGAAGCCCACGCTACTGCAGCCCAATGGCCTGGCGTAACAGCAGTTAATTTGGTTAATGCAAACAACAAGCCAACTTTGCGAAAGTGTGGGCATAATGTGGCGGCAATAAATACCCGGCCTCAAATAAAACGCCAACTATTTGATATTATTTTGCTATTAGAAAATGACAAGGGACAGGGCAAGCGCCCTTAAAGGAAAAGCGGATGGGGTAGTGGTGTCAGACCACGCGGTGATTATGTTTCATAATACAAATAATGAAACATTTATGTATCGGTATGAAACACTTATGAAACATCTCAAAGAAACGCTTACAAACAGGTGGGGGGCTTAGGCAAGCCCGCCAATTTGCAAGCATACTTTAACGGCCCGTCGGGGAACAACTGGTGCAAATAACGGCTATTGCCTTTATCTTCACCTAACGTTTTGGCGATAGCCTTGGTAAACACGCGGGCATTGGGCAGATGCCGGTATTGCAGGTAATAATTGCGGATAAAATAAATGATTTCCCAATGGGACTCGGTTAAAACAATCTGGTTATGCGCAGCAAGCTGCCCGGCGACCGCTTCGTTCCAATCATCCAGATTAAGCAGAAAACCTTGGCTGGTGGTGGCGACAGACAACCCGTCCAAAGCCACTGCCAAACTTGACCCTTGATTTACCACCATGCTTATGTCCAAGACTGGATAAGCGGATATTTGACAGTCAAAGCCACCAACCCGGCATAATCAATTGGCGTGACCCCTTGCACCAGCTCATCCTCGGTTATGCCGCGCGTTGCCAAATCGTCCGCCAAGGCAAACAGCGGGCTGCGTTCTGACAACTGGCTTAAGGCACTATTAAGGCGACCCGCGCGTAACAGTTGCAGCACGGCACTGCCCATAAACACCACGCCATCGCCTGGCCCGATACGCCCGATAATGGCATCCGCCATGGGTAACTGGAAAATCAGATGCAACATATTAAGGATTGTCGGTCAGTTTTAAACCAATAATGCCGATGATGATCAAGCCAATAGACAGCAAGCGGAACCAATCGCACGATTCTTTAAACAATATCAGCCCAAAAATCGCCGTACCCACCGCACCTATACCCGTCCAAACGGCATAGGCTGTACCAATGGGCAGGGTTTTTATGGCTAGCATAAGCAAATACAGACTAAGCCCACCGGTTGCCGCACTGACTAGAGAGGGCAGCAGCTTGGTAAAACCCTCGTTATATCTTAGACTGATTGCAAAAACGATTTCAGTCGCCCCGGCAATCAACAACAGCAGCCAAGCCATGCCCCACCCCTTATTGATTGTTTAATGGCATCCATTCTACAACACACTGGCTTGACTTATTGGCAATGAGGTATTTTTTCACTGGCACTTGCCAAATAATCGTGCACTAAGGCATTGCGCATCCCAATGACTTTTCGCCATTGTTTTAATTCTTCTAGCGAAATGACTTGCAGTTCAGCCAATTTATTAAAATTTTCATAGGCATCTAAAGGCTGGTGCTTACCTGCTGCTTTTAACCAATGCTTTGCCACACCAATACAGGCTGCAATCAACACGTGCAAAGCCCTTTCTGCCGCCCGACGTTCCATGCGATTAAAAGGGCGCTACAAAGCGATACTGGATAAGCTGTTCAAGTCTTCCAAACATTCAGGGCGCAGGCGTTTTTCCAGCGGGTCATCTTTAATAAAGCTTTTGAATGCAACCGCCAAATCATAATCACTGTATGCATCATGCGTCCCTTTGGCCCGCGAACCATAAAGCCATACGACAGCTATGCCCGGGGTTTGCTGGGCCAATTCCATAATTGATGTGTCAACACTTTTCCGGACACAAGTTTAAGCAGCCATTTGCTGGGTTTCAAAATCAACCGGCGAACGATAGTCATTTGCGGAATGGAGTCGTTCCCGGTTGTAAAAAACTTCTATATATTCAAATACAAGCCGCCTAGCTTGGTCTCTGGTTTCTAACTTCTGATGATGTATCAGTTCGGTCTTTAGAGTATGGAAAAAACTCTCAGCAACGGCGTTATCCCAGCAGTTGCCACGGCGGCTCATACTCTGGCGAATACCGTGCTGTTCCAACAGCGCCCGGTGGTTCTCTGAGGCATACTGGCTCCCCCGATCGGTATGCCATAGCAATCCTCTGGTAGGCTTGCGCTTCCACAGCGCCATCAGCAGTGCATCGTTCACCAGCTTGGTTTTCATGTGTTCCGCCATTGACCAGCCAACGACCTGCCTAGAATAAAGATCAATTACCACAGCTAGATACAACCAACCTTCTTGAGTTGAAATATAGGTAATATCACCCACATAAATCTGATTGGGCTTTTCTACGCTAAATTGCCGATTCAAGTGATTTTCTGCAACCGGTAAATTGTGCCGGGAATCCGTAGTCGCCTTAAACTTACGCTTTGTTTTACAAGCTAAATTCGCCTCGCCCATCAATCGGCCAATCCGGCGTCGGCTAATTTGCCGGTTCTGTTCAAACAGCTCCCGTTTCAGCCGACGGGTTCCGTAGGTACTCCGGCTTTTCCTAAAAGCAGCCACAACCAGCTCTGATAAGCTCTTATCATTCTGTTCTGTCACGGTGGGCTTACGGCGCGTCCATTCATAGTACGCGCTTCGTGAGACATCCATTAGGCAACACAACCGGTTGACTGGCGTTTGAGCAGCATGCTTTTTGATCCAGGCGTACTTCATCGCTGCTCCTTCGCAAAGTACGCGGCCGCCTTTTTTAATAAAGTCTTTTCCTCTGTCAGTATGGCTACCTCCCGGCGCAGGCGTTTAAGTTCATCATAGAGATGTTCATCCGTTCTGGCTGGCTTGGCCACTTCAGTTCGCTTACTGTATTTAGATATCCAGGTATGCAGCGTATTTTCATTGACGCCTAGGTCTTTGGCTACCTGGGCTACGCTTTGCTCAGATTCGGTTGCCAGCTTTACGGCTGATTCGCGGAATTCCGCTGTATACGTTTTGGGTTTTTCTCGGCTCATGTTTCTCTCACACTTTCTTTCGCACATTTTAAGGAATGTGTCCGGAATAGTGTAGCCACATCAGGTCAGCATCGGCTATACCTTCGACCCACGCCACCACTGCCCCATGAGGGCGAACCTTACGCAACTCCGAAACAATATTGGTATCAAGAAGAAACACGGCAACTTTATAATGTAACGGATATTCTGCGCTTCGCCAGTCCACGTTGAGGCAGATCAAAATCCGCGCGACCCTCATCGCACAAGAGCAAATCTTTAAGTGAGGGGCGTGCGGTATTTTTAAGGCGCCTCCATTCGGCGATAGGCACAAGCACGGCAGCTTCTGAGCCGCGACTGGTCACCACTTGTGGGCCTTCGTTGATACAGGCATCCAGTAATTCACTGAAACGGGCTGTAGCGTCTTGTACTG
>Ga0316222_1003237_pt1 | contig 16212 bp, 14 predicted proteins | sample TBH18011metaG_FD_206008 | JGI IMG/M metagenome (GOLD analysis project Ga0316222, IMG submission 206008) | Freshwater microbial communities from Trout Bog Lake, Wisconsin, USA - TBH18011 | ecosystem: Environmental > Aquatic > Freshwater > Lake > Hypolimnion/Profundal zone | place: USA: Wisconsin...
CGCCGCAGCAGCTCCTGCGCCAGCGCCTCGACCACCGGCTCCAAGACTTCGGCGCCAAACTGCAACTGCTTGGCGATGCACAGCGCCTGGTCACGGCCGGAATCGACGAACAACCGGTCGCCAATCGCTGACGGGCCGACCCCGTAGTGCTGCGCCGTTGCGTGGATGCGGCGCGCCAATTCGTCGGACGGATCTTCAAGATTCCACGCCCAAACCCGCTTCGGCTCGCCATGAACTCCGGTGCCCAGCAAGTCGCGCCCGCTCGCCATGGCCAGGGCATCGGCGATCAGAAGGGACGACTTGCCGGTGGCGCCGGGTGCCACGGTCAGGCTTACAAAGCCCCGGATGAGATGCTGGCCGTAAACCCACTCGCGGCGGGGCAGGGCCGATACATCTGGCCAGCCAAACGGCGTTGCGCGGATGGCGCCTCCCTGCCTGCCCGAGATCTCCGCCAAAATCTCCGCTGTCTTGAGCCTCGCCGATCCCTTTTGGTCGTTGTCGCGGATCCAGCCGTCAAGCTGGCTGGTTGGAACCAGCCAGCAATTTTCGACCGCCTCAGCTGCGGCGTACAGCCAATCCCACGGCCAGCCGGCGGCGCTGCCTTCAACGATGGAGGTGATGTGGGTCGCGGCTTCGCGGAGCCCCTCGGCGAGCCGGTAGATGGCTGCGGCGGCCTCCGTCTGCGCCGTAATTTCCAGACCCTCGGCGCCAGCGACCATCGTGGCTTTGAGGTCGGCGCAGAGGGAGGCGACGCGCCCGAGGTCGTCGCGGCAGGCGCACAGTTCACCAAGACCTCGGGCGACAATCGTGGCCGAGGAGGTTTTGCACAGGGCGTCGATTGCGGCCAGGGTGCTGTGGACGGCGACAAGTCGCTGACGCAGCAACAGGGTGGCCAACCGGCCGGCGCGCTTGGCGTCCACCGCCGCTGCCGACGGGCCGCCTGGGCGGTGCCGGAAGGTCGGCAAGTCCAGGCCAAGCTGCGCGTCGATGCGGGCGAGTGGATCCAAACCGGCAGCCAGAACGGCGGCCTGGAGCGGAAAACCGGCAGTCTGCACGAGCTCGGCAGCGTTCCGGATCGCCACGAAATTCCGCAGCCGCCCAAATGACGACGCGGCCGCCGTCTCGTGTGCGCGGTCCACCAGTTGGTTCAAAACGTTGAAGGCGCCGAGTTCGGCGAGCTCGCAACAGTCCGCTACGAGCGGCAAGAGCCTGGCTATCGCGCGCCCCACGGGCGTTCCGGCCATCCCGGCGGCGTCGATGGCGGCCCGCACGTCGGACGTTGCCCGCCACCCTTCCGCGCCGTCGATTTCCATTGCCGCTGAATCTTGATGCGCGCCGCCGACTTGGATATAATCTAAACCGTCTCGCCGCCCAGCAAGACAGGTGTCCTGGACCCCGCCGCTCGCAACGGCGGGGTTCTCTTTTTGGAGGGGGCCCATCATGCGGCACCCCCGTCACGGGCGGCGATGCGCGCGGACAGCCAAGCATCAACCTCAGAGGCGACCCAGCCGACAGCACGCGCACCGAGGCGAACCTGACGGGGGAACGCCCCGGCGTCGATCTTCGTGTAAAGAACGCTTTTTTTGTAGCCCGTTCGGGCTTCGACCTGCGGCAGGCGCAAGATTTCGACATGACTGGACATCCGGAAACTCCGGCTTGGCCTGTCAGTCGCGGCGCGCGTCATCAAGGTGGATCAGGGGAGCGAAAGCCCGGCGCGGGCGTCGCTGTAGGAAACAATGGCACATGATATAGGCGCCCGCAAGGACAATCGTCCAATACGGTCCGCCACGGGCTGTTACGGCGCGGCCATCCCATCGACGCAATGCGGATGGGTACATGGATGGGTGGCGCGATAACATGCCTCTGAATGCCGCTGTAATGGCCGATATGCGGCGGACACCCCATCCGCCATCCTGCTTAACGCGCCGCCACCACTTGCCCCTGCCCGGTCAGGTGGTTGATTTTGCCGCGCATGATCGTCACCAGACCATCGAGTTGACCACCGGCGGCGCGCAGGATCGAGCCGAATTCCTCTTGTTTGGCGCGGATCAGGCCGACGCCTTCGACGCTGATATCGGCGATCGCCGGGCGGCCATCCGCAGTCCGGGCCACGGTCCAGTCCACGGGCGTCATGTCCTGGCGCGAGGTCCCGGCCAGGGAATGGACGATGAAGCGGTCGCCCTGGGGTTCGACATCGGCCACCTGGATTTCCAGCGCCGCCGGCACTTCGTCGATCAGGCCGCCATAGGCGACGATGATGAAGCGGGTCAGCAGCGCCGAAAATTCACGCTGGCGCTCGGGCGAAGCGGTTCTCCAGAAGCGCCCAAGGATCTGCCGCGACAGAAACTCCATGTCCAAATCCTTGGCGAGCAGGCCCTGAAGCTTTTCCTGGGCCTCGGCCGGAGTGAATTTCTGCCCGGCGAACGCATCGACAGCGTCCTTGGCGGTGCAGGCCACCAGATCGCGGGCTGAGTCGGCATCCAGGCTAGGCGTGGCTTCAATTGCGCGAGCCTCGCCGCCAAAAGCCACCAACGCCACGATTACGGATATCGCCAAGGGTCGAGAGAGTTTCATTTTCCGCCTCCGTTTCGGCCTGTTCTGCGCCGACGATGGGAAGGATGAACGGATTTCGCGTCTCCCTCTATGATCCGGGTCACAGAGCCGCCATCTTGATGTTGGATTTTAACCGGACACCGTCAATCTGGATCGATAATCATATTTAAATACAATGCGTTATTGGCCATTCACGCTCTAAAAAATGATGTTCGGCGCTGGGCGGCCGGGATAAAATGTCCCGCCAACGCACGAATCAAGACGTTGGCTGGTCGCCGAACCGCAGGCGGCTTGAAGAATTGTTCTGGACATTCCCGCAACTCTTTGTGACTAAGAAGGTTGATCCCACGACACTCCCGGCTTTGCCGCTTCCCATGAGAATCCTACGCGCCCTTTTCTTGCTAGCCGGTCTCAGTGCCCTTGGCGCCTGCGCTGGGCCGGCCCAGATGGCCGCACAAGCGCCACAAGCCGGTGCGCCGCTAGTCGTGGCATCGCCTCCGGCAGAAGATTTGGTCGCTCCCGAGCCAGAGCCTTCCTCGGCCACGGTTTACTTCGCCTTCGGCCGTGCCGATATTTCCGCCTCGACCCTTCAGGTTTTGTGGCAATTCGGCCGATCCGACCTTGCTCACCACTCCCAGGTTGTTGTCTCTGGCCATGCCGATTCCAGCGGCGATCCAGCCGCCAATCGCGTTCTATCGCGCCGTCGTGCCGAGGCCGTCGCCGCCCAACTGGTCAAGATGGGCCTCGATCCCAGGCACTTGACGGTGGACATTCGTGGCCCCGATGGGGCTGCCGCCAATTCTGCCGCCGATCGTCGGGTCGATGTGGCCATCGCGCCCGAAGGGCTCAACGCTCCGTCGCCCAAGGCGTCCACTGCGGCCCAATCTCCTCGCGCCGTTACTCCCGCGCTCCCCGACGACAGCCTGGCGGATGATGAATCCGATGAGGACCCGATTAACGATCCGTTGGAATCGGTCAATCGTTCGATCTTCGACTTCAATCGGACCGTCGATTCCGCTGTGATCAAGCCGGTGGCCGTGGCCTATCGCGATAATGTCCCGTCCTATGCCCGTGACCGAGTTCACGATTTTCTCGATAATTGGCAAGCGCCGTTGCGGTTCTGCAACGATATCGCCCAGGGCGATATTGATCGGGCGGTCGAAACCTTCATCCGCTTCACCTTCAACACCGGCTTCGGCATTGGCGGCTTGTTCGATCTGGCCGGCGCTGGCGGCGTACCCAATCATCACACCGATGTCGGTGCCACCTTCGGGGTGTGGGGAATCGGCGAAGGCCCCTATCTGATGCTACCGATTTTAGGGCCGTCCAATCCCCGCGATCTGGCTGGGATGGCGGTTGAGTTCGAATTCGACCCGGTCGGCTACCGGCTGGATGGAATCGATGGGACCAAGGCGGTGACGGAATCCAGGGTCGCTTTGGGCGGCCTTGATCTGCGCGAGCGCAATATCGACACCTTGGAGGATATCGAGCGTACCAGCATCGATTTCTACGCCACCATCCGCTCGCTCTACCGGCAACATCGCGAGGCCGAGATCCATCATCGGCCAGACCGAGGCTCGCCCCGTCAGTTGTCATCATTGCCGTGAGCTCGGTCGATCATGGCTGATGATCGGCAAGAATTCACCGTGCGGACGTCCCAGGTGGCGCCATGGTGGGGTAGCCTTCGGGGTCTGATCCCGTCGGCGCTGGTAGTGGTATTGGCGACTGCGGCGCTGCTGGGATTACAACTGCGCCACCTCACCCTCACCGCCCTCGAAGACGCCCGGCATCAGGCGGTCAGCCTAGCCCGCGTGTTGGCGGACGACATGACCGCCACCTTGTTGGGCACTGACCGCGTCCTGGTCGATGTCATCGAGGACTTTCCGCTCGAAACCTTGACCGGCGCGGCCAATCCTCAACTGCACGATTTTCTGCGCCGCCACGCGGTGCAGACTCCGTACCTGTACACGGTATCGCTGATTGATTCCCACGGCATGTCCGTCAACACCTCACTCGAAGGCCGCCCTCCCCTCAATCTTTCAGCTCGCGAATATTTCATTGCCCATCGCAATGACCCCTCGCCCGACCTGCGGGTTGGCAGAATGGGGCCGACCGCCACCACCGGGGAATGGGCGCTGTGGGTCAGTCGACGTCTGTCTCGGCCCAATGGCAGTTTTGCCGGAGTGGTCTCTGCGGCGATTTCGCCGGCCTACCTCGCCAATTTTTACGATGCGGTGCGCGGCAACAAGGATTGCGCGCTGGGCCTTTACACCACCAAAGGCATCGTACTGGCCCGCCAGCCCTTGCGCGAAGCTGAGATCGGCAAGGATATCGGCTCCGCCCCGCTCTACACCGAGTTGCTGCTTCGCTCGCCGTCGGGGGTATTCGAGACGGTCAGTCCAGTCGATGGCGTTCGCCGCATTGTCGGCTATCAGCAATTGGCCAACCTGCCACTGGTAGTGACTGCCGGCCTCTCCGAGGAGGTAGCGCTCGACGGCGTTCGGGATCAGGGGCTGGTGTTCGCCGCCATTCTGGCGCTGGTCGCTTTGATGAGTGCGGCGCTGGTGGCACTGGGCCGCCTGTTGGCGCTGCATCGCGCCTCGGAATACGCCTTGGCCCAGACCAGTGCAGAGGCGGAGCGCTTCGCCGAGATCCTCGCCCATCACTTCCAGGAGCCGGTGCGGCTCCAACACGCCTTCGCCTCACGACTGGCCAAGGTGCTGCCGCAGCCGCTCGGGGCCGACGCAGAGCGCGCCCTGCGCTATGTGGTGGATGGCGCCAAGCGATTGCGGGCCTTGACCGAGGATGTTCAGCTCTACGTGGCGGCACCGATATTGGCGCGGGCGCAGGCACCTGTGCCGGCCGGGCCAGCCTTTGCCGCCGCCCGCCAGCACGTCGAGGACACCCTAGCCAAAATTGGCGGGACGATCACCGTTGGCGAGCTGCCGCCACTGCCAATCGCCGAGGCCCGACAGGTCGAGATTTTCAAGGAAATGCTCCAAAACGCCATCGAATACCGCCATCCAGATCGGCCCTTGGTGATCGACGTCTCGGCCGAGCGCTCAGGCGGCGCCTTCGTTGTTTCGGTGATGGACAACGGCATCGGTATCGCGCCACAATATCGGGAGCGGGTATTCCGGGTGTTCGAACGCCTGCATCACAACGATCAGCATCCAGGGACCGGTGTCGGTCTGTCGCTGATCAAGAAGATCGTCGAGGCCGTTGGTGGCCGGGTGTGGATCGATGAAGGGCTGGACGGTGGAACCTGCGTGCGGTTCACCGTCGGCCGGGGATGACGGAAGATGACCGCCGAGCATGATTGCTTCGAGCTGATGATCGTCGATGACGAGCCGGGCGATGTCGAACTGATCCGCATCGCCATTGAGGACGGCCAGTTTCGCTGTCACACCACCATCGCCCGCGACGGAATCGAGGCGTTGGAATTGCTGCGCCGCGACGGCAGCCGCGCGCCTAATCTGATCCTGCTTGATCTCAACATGCCTCGGATGAACGGGCGTGAATTCCTGACCGAGATCAAGGCAGACGAGCGTCTGGCTTGCATTCCGGTCGTGGTGCTGACCACCTCCCAGGTCCAAACCGACATCCTCTCCTCCTACGAGCATGGCGCCGCCGGGTTCGTCACAAAGCCGGTCGAAATCGATGAGTTGTTCAAGGCGATCCACTCGATCCAGGAATATTGGCTGGGCGTGGTGCGCCCGCCCTGTGGCGCCGCTTGCTAGAATTTGCCAATCCCTCAAGTCGTCTTAAAAGTGACTGTGCGTTTCCCGCATTTCCTCTTAAGGCGAAGGGCGTTCCGTATTATTCTGCCCCACGCTTGACACTTTCTTGAAAGCCGCCGCGCATGATCCGCCTTGCCCACGTTCTGATTGTCGATTCTGGCCACTCGAGAGCCGAGGCACTGCAAGGCCGTTTGAGCAATGCCGGCTACAGCATCGCCATTCTCGGCACCGCGGCCGAGGGCGAGGCGGCGGTGGCCACCGATCATCCCGATTTGGTCTTGATCGGCGACGTGGATCGGCCGGTGGCGTTAGCTACGGCCCTCAAACAGGGGGGCGCCACTGCCGATATTCCGGTGCTGCTGCTGGCCGATGAACTGACCCCGGAGCTTTGCGCCGAGGCGCTGAATTGCGGCTGCGATGGCGTGCTGACCACCGATTGCAGCGACGACGAATTGTTGGCGCGCATCCGTCCGCTGGGCCGACTGGCTACCATGCACGCAGAATTGCGTCTGCGCGCCCGCATCGCCCAGCTTTCTGGGGTCAATGCCCGTGACCGCGTCATTGAACGCGCCTCCTCCCGCCCGGCGGTGCTGGTGGTCGGTGATCGGGGCGCCGAGATTCAAGGCCCCCTGAGTGACGATGTCGAGTTGGCCTTCGCCGCCACCTTGACCGAGGCCGAGGATGCTCTGACCCGCCGTAATTTCGATGCGGCGGTGTTGAGCTTCGCCACGATGCCGGACTCGATGCTGGGCTTTTGCGCTCAGGTTCGCCACAACCCGCGTCTGTTCAATCTGCCGATGGTGTTGTTGGCCGAGTGCGATCCCGCCGACTTCTACCGCGCTGGCGCCACCCGCGTGCTTGGACCGGCGCCGGATGCCCGAGTATTGCGCTCCGCCGTGCTGATTCTGGTGCGCCGCCAACAATTACGCTGGAGCATCCGCGGGGCCTTGGCCGACAGCCTAGCCGAGGGCACCCGCGACGCAGAAACCGGCGCCTATGGCCACCACTTCTTTAGCGCCTATCTGAAGGAACGCCTCGATTTCGCTTCCGCCAGCGGCCGTCACTTGGCGGTGGCCTTCTTCGCCGCCCCCAATATCGACGATGTCCGGCGCCAATTTGGCGAGGATGCCGCCCAGCACCTGACCCAGCAATTCGGCCAATGGATCGCCGGCCTGCTGCGGGCCGAGGATTTGGTGGCCCGCACCGGCCGCCATGAGTTCGGCGTGATCCTGCCCGACACCCCGCTGGCCGAGGCCGAAACAGTGATCCACCGCATCGCCGGGGTGCTCACCTACACCGATTTCGCGGTGCGCGAGGTCTATCAGCCGGTCAAATTGTGGGTCCAGGTTGGCGCCACCGACGCCCATGCCAGCGACGATCTCACCACTCTGTTGGCTCGGGCCCGGCGCAATATTGACTAGCGTGAGCGTCCATTCCGTCAGGAAAGAGTCGCGCGATGAAAGTTGAATTCATCTTCGACACGGTTTGTCCCTGGTGCTATGTCGGCAAGCGCCGCTTCGAGCGCGCTTTGGCCGATTTACGCCATGCCCGCGTCACCGTTCTTTGGCGACCATTCCTGCTGAATCCGGATCTACCGCTCGACGGCATCGACCGGGGCACCTATCTTGATCGCAAGTTCGGCGGCGCGGCCCGAGTCCAGCGCATGCATGGGGCGGTCACTGCGGCCGGGCGCACCGAGGGCATTGACTTCGCCTTCGAGCGCATCACCCGCACCCCCAACACTCTGCATTCGCACCGGCTGATCCGCTTCGCCGGACAGATCGGCCGCGAATCCGACACCGTCGAGGCGGTCTATAACGCCTATTTCTGCCAAGGGCTGGATATCGGCGATGCCGGGGTGCTGATCGACATCGGGCGGCGGATGGGCCTGGACGAAACCGAACTGGCCATCTACCTCGCCTCCGATCGCGACATCACCCAGATGATGAACGACAATGCCCGCGCCCATCGCCTGGGTGTCAACGGCGTGCCCTGCCTGATCGTCGATGGCGCCTACGCCATGGCCGGCGCCCACGAACCCGATATCCTGCTGCGCCTGATCGACATCGCCCGCGAAACCGAGCTGGAACCGGCGTTGAGCTGACGTTCAACCCCTCGTCTGCAACGGCAGTACACGCAGCCGCGTTCGGGCCGGATCGACCGTAACCAATGCGCCGGTCTCCAATTCTGCTTCCATCTGCCGTAGCGCGACGATCACTTGCCCTCCTATCACGTCAGGACTGACATCCTCAGCGCGAATTTGCACAACGCTGGGCTTCTCGCCGCAAGTAGCGGCAAGGATCGCACCGAAATCCAAGTCGTGGGTCAGAACGACATAGGCGTTCGCCCGAGCGAAGGCCATGATCTCAATGTCCGGAGCGTTATTCCTCCCGGTTATCGACCAATGGACGGCCTCAACGCCCGCCCCAGCCAACAACTCGACCCAGCGCGGCGACAGGTTCATATCGACTAGCACTTTCATGCGGTAGCCAGCATGACCTCGCGCTCTTCCGCCCGCCATGCCGCGTAGCGAAGCGCCTGCAAGATGTCCTCGCGCTCAAGGTACGGGAAATCGATGAGAATTTCGTCCACGCTATGTCCGGCGCCGATTTGCCCGACCACCATGCCGACGGTGACGCGCATTCCGCGAATGCAGGCCTTACCGCCCATCACCTCCGGCTGCTGCGTGATGCGATCTAGCTGCGCCACCATCCGCTCCTCATCGATGCTCACTGAGATGATGGCGCTTCGACGAAGCAGGTTCAAGCGGTCCGTTTACCCGGCCGCCAGTTCCGCCAATTTTGCCACCAGCTTGGCCACGCCGTTGACCCGTTGCGGGGCTTCCTCCCAGCCGCGCACTAGCACCAGGCGGTGGTCTGGACGCAATTTGGCGGCGCCGGCCTGTTGGCTGATGAACTTGACCAGGCCGGCGGGGTTGGCGAAGTGGTTGTTGCGGAAGGCCACCACCGCGCCCTTGGGTCCGGCGTCCACTTTGTCGATGCCGGCCTGGCGGCAGAGCGTCTTGATGGCCACCACCTCCAGCAGGTTCTCCACCTCGGGCGGCAGCTTGCCGAAGCGATCAACCAACTCGGCGGCCAGAGCATCGAGTTCGCCACGTTCGGTGACGCCGGCAATGCGGCGATACAGGCTCAGGCGGACAGAAAGATCCTGGACATAGGTCTCGGGGATCAGCACCGGGGTGCCGATGGTGATTTGCGGTGACCACTCCTCCTCGGTCGCCGCCCCGGTCTCGCCCCTCGCCGCCGCCACCGCCTCTTCCAGCAATTGCTGGTACAATTCGATGCCGACCTCGCGGATATGACCGGATTGCTCCTCGCCCAGCAAATTGCCGGCGCCGCGAATATCCAAATCGTGGCTGGCAAGCTGGAAGCCCGCCCCCAGGGTGTCGAGCGCCTGCATCACCTGGAGCCGCTTCTCCGCCGCCTTCGACAGCACCTTTTCCGTCGGCAAGGTGAAATAGGCGTAGCCGCGGGTCTTGCCGCGCCCGACCCGGCCGCGCAACTGGTAAAGCTGGCCCAGGCCAAACATGTCGGCGCGGTGGATCACCAGGGTGTTGACGCTGGGCATGTCGATGCCGGATTCGATGATGTTGGTCGACAACAGCACGTCATATTTCTTGTCGCCAAAGGCGGTCATCACCTCCTCCAGCTCGGTCGGAGTCAGGCGACCGTGGGCAACGGCGGTCTTGACCTCCGGAACCAACCGTTCCAGGCGTTCGGCGACCCGGTCGATATCGGCCAAACGCGGGCAGACATAGAACACTTGGCCGCCGCGATAGCGCTCGCGCAGGATGGCTTCGCGCACCACCACCGGGTCGAAGGGCAGCACGAAGGTGCGCACCGCCAGACGATCCACCGGCGGGGTGGCGATGACGCTCATCTCTTTGACCCCGGTCAGGGCCAATTGTAGGGTGCGGGGGATCGGCGTCGCGGTCAGGGTCAGCACATGGACGTCGGCTTTGAGCTGTTTCAGGCGCTCCTTGTGCGAGACGCCGAAATGCTGCTCTTCGTCGATGATCAAGAGGCCAAGGCGCTTAAAGGCGATCCCCTTGGCCAGCAAAGCGTGGGTGCCGATGACGATATCGAGCGAGCCGTCGGTGATGCCGTGCTTGACCTCGTTCGCCTGCTTGGCCGCCACCAGCCGCGAGAGCTGCGCCACCTTGACCGGCAGGCCACGGAAACGCTCGGCGAAGGTGCGGGCGTGCTGGCGGGCCAACAGGGTGGTCGGCACCACCACCGCCACCTGCAGGCCACTCATGGCGGTGACGAAAGCGGCCCTGAGCGCCACCTCGGTCTTGCCGAAGCCGACATCGCCGCAGACCAGACGGTCCATCGGCCGACCGGCGGCGATATCCTCCAGGGTGTCCTCGATGGCGCGAAGCTGGTCGTCGGTCTCGGCATAGGGGAAGCGGGCGCAGAACTCGTCCCACAGCCCCTCGGGCGGCGACAGCGCTTCGGCCTTGCGCACTTGGCGCTGGGCGGCGACGGCGATCAACTGGTCGGCCATGTCGCGGATGCGTTTCTTCAGCTTGGCCTTGCGGGCCTGCCAGGCCCCACCGCCCAGCTTGTCCAGCGCCACCCCGGCCTGCTCCGAGCCAAAGCGGGTCAGCACATCCAGGTTTTCCACCGGCACAAACAATTTGTCGTTGCCGTCGTATAGCACCCGCAGACAATCGTGCGGATGACCGGCCACCTCGATGGCGATCAGCCCGTCATAGCGGCCGATGCCGTGCTCGACATGAACCACCAGATCTCCCTCGGACAGGGCGGCGGCCTCGGCAATGAATTGGGCGCCGCGCTTCTTCTTGCGGGTCGGGCGGGCTAGGCGGTCGCCCAGAATGTCCTGTTCGGTGATGACCGCCAGATCGCGCCAAATGAAACCGTGATCCAGGCCCAGCACCACCATCGGCACCTGGCCCTTGGGCATGGCCATCGCCTCGGCCCAGGATTCGACCGCCAGGGCACCTTTCAGGGCGTGGTCCTTCAGCATGTGGCAGAGGCGATCGCGTGACCCCGCAGTCCAGGCAGCGATCACCACTCGCCGGCCGGCCTTGGCCTCGGCGGCAACATGCTCGGCCAGGGCGTCATAGACGTTGGAGCCGGGCAATGAGCGAATATCGCCGAAGTCGCGGCCCTTGCGCCCCTCAATGTCAACCTCGTTGACGCCCTCGGGCACCGAGAAGGGCGAAAGTTGCGCCACCGGGCGGGAAACCAAGAGCCGGCGCCACTCGTCTCGCTCCAGAAACAATTTCGGCGGCGGCAGCGGCTGATAGATCATCCCCGATTCGGCCAGCCCGCTGCCGGCGATAGTGCGGCGCGCCTCGTAATATTCCAGGATCAGCGCCCAACGCGCCTCGGCCGCCTCGTCGGCCTGGGAATCCAGCACGATGGCGGCATCGGGCAAATAGGCGAACAGAGTGTCGAGTCCATCGTGGAACAGCGATAGCCAATGTTCCATGCCGTTGAACTTGATTCCGGCCGAGATCGATTCGTAGAGGGGATCGTTGCCGCCGGGAATACCGAACAATTCGCGATAGCCGGTGCGGAAGCGAGCGATGGCGGCGTCATCAAGTTGCACCTCGCTAACCGGCCCCAGACGGAATCCGTCTAATTTTGCGGTGGTGCGCTGGGTCATCGGGTCGAAGCTGCGGATCGCCTCGATCTCGTCGCCGAAGAAATCGAGCCGGATCGGTTCCGGCGTACCGGGCGGGAACAAATCGAGGATACCGCCGCGCACCGCGAATTCGCCCGGCTCCATCACCGTATCCGAGCGGGTGTAGCCGTGCCGGCCCAGGTAATCGACCAGCTTTTCCTGGGAGTGACGCTGCCCGGCGCGGGCAGCCAGGGTGGCCGCCTCCAGGCTGTGGCGTGGTGGTACCCGTTGCAGCAGCGCCGCCACGGTGGTCAGCACCAGCCGCTTGCCCGGCCCGCTGGCCAACCTGGCTAAGGTGTCGATTCGCCGCGCCACCACCTCGACATTGGGCGACACCCGGTCATAGGGCACGCAATCCCAGCCGGGGAATTCCAGCACTTCCAAGTCAGGGGCGAAAAAGGCTAGGGATTCGACCAATTGAGCCATGCGGCCGTCATCGCGGGCGACATGCAAAAGATCGCCCTCGGCCGCTTTGGCCAATTCAGCCAGCAGCAGCGCATCCACCCCCTCGGGCACGCCAGAAATGGTGGAGCGGCCCGGCCCGGACAAAAAATCAGTGATTTGTTTCAAGTGCGTGCGGCTTCGTTCTTAACGTAACTCCGCATCATCACCATGACGTCGGTCTCGTATTCGGCCGGCGCGGCGACCTTGCCGGTGACCCAATTGAACAGGTCGGAATCATTGACCTCGATCAGAGTCTCGAAGCGAACCACCTGCTCGTCGGTCAGATTGGCCAGGGAGCGCTCGGCGAAGCCGCCGAACAACAGGTCATTCTCGTTGGAGCCCATGTGGTGGGCCCGGAACATCAGGCGTTTACGGCGGTCATCCATTGCGGGGAGGCATTGCGTCTGTTGGAAGGAAGCTTAGGATATAGAACGTCCTTGCCTCCCTGTCAGCATCGCATGCGTCCGCAAAGCCTGTTCCCCCTCTTCGCCCCGGTGACCACCCTGCCCGGCATCGGCCCCCGGCTGGCGCCGCTGTTCGAGCGCCTGGTCGGCGGCCGGGTGGTCGATCTGCTATGGCACCTGCCCAGCGGCGTGATCGACCGCCGCTTCAATCCCAAGGTGGCTGAGGCGCCCTCGGGCCAGGTTGCCACTCTGGTGGTACACATCGATGCCCATTTGCCGCCGGACAGCCCCCGGCGGCCCTATCGCATCCGCTGCTCCGACGAGACCGGATTCCTTCATCTGATCTACTTCCACGCCCGCGAGGACTGGCTGCGCCGCTCGGCGCCAATGGGAGAAACTCGGGTAGTCAGCGGCCTGGTCGAGCATTTCAGCGGCGAAATCCAGATCACCCACCCCGACCATCTGGTGTCCCTGGCTGAATTGGACTCGGTGATGACGGTAGAGCCGGTCTACCCGCTGACCGGCGGATTGTCCGCGCGTCAGGTGGCCAAGGCGGCGCGGGCCGCCCTGCAGCGCGCTCCCGATTTGGCCGAGTGGCAGGACCCGGCCTGGCTCTCCCGCCAGAACTGGCCAAGCTGGAAGGCGGCGCTGACCGTTCTGCACCAGCCCCAGGGGCCGATCATAGATTTGCCGGAACGCCGCCGCCTAGCCTTCGACGAATTGCTGTCCAACCAACTGGCCCTGGCCATGGTGCGTGCCCATCTGCGCCAACTGAAAGGCCGCACGCTATCCGGTGACGGCCGTTTGCGGACTCGGGTGATCGAGGCCCTGCCCTTCACCCTGACCGGCGCCCAGAGCCGCGCCCTGGCCGAAATCGATGCCAATCTGGCGTCGCCGTCCCGGATGCTGCGCCTGCTCCAGGGCGATGTCGGCAGCGGTAAGACGGTGGTGGCGTTGCTGGCCATGCTGACGGTGGTCGAGGCCGGTTCCCAGGCGGCACTGATGGCCCCCACCGAGATTCTCGCCCGCCAACATATGGCGACCATCCAACCCCTTGCCGAGGCGGCGGGAGTGCGGGTGGCGCTCTTGACTGGTCGCGACAAAGGCAAGGCCCGTGATGCTATCTTGACGGCGCTGGCGGCCGGCGAGATTGACCTCCTGATCGGCACCCACGCCTTGTTCCAGGAGGACGTCGCCTTCAAGGACATTGCGCTCGCCGTGATCGACGAGCAGCACCGCTTCGGTGTCCACCAGCGCTTGGAATTGACCTCCAAAGGTCAGGCGGTGGACGTGTTGGTAATGACGGCGACGCCGATTCCCCGCACCCTGCTGCTGACCGCCTATGGCGACATGGATGCCTCGCGCTTGGACGAGAAGCCGCCAGGGCGACGGCCAGTGGCGACCAGGGTGGTACCGCTGGCCCGCCTTGACGAGGTCGTGGCTGCGGTCGGACGGGCGGTGGACCATGGCGGCCGCGTCTACTGGGTCTGCCCGCTGGTCGAGGAATCGGAAACCAGCGACCTCGCCGCCGCCGAGGAGCGCCACCGCGTCCTGGCCTCGGTATTCGGCGAGCGGGTCGGGCTGGTCCATGGCCGCATGAAGGGACCGGCCAAGGACAAGGTGATGGCGGCCTTCGCCGAGGGAGCGCTCGACATTCTGGTCGCCACCACCGTGATCGAGGTAGGCGTGGACGTTGCCGCCGCCACGGTGATGGTGATCGAACATGCCGAGCGCTTCGGCCTCGCCCAATTGCACCAATTGCGTGGCCGGGTCGGGCGCGGTGAACGCGACTCGACCTGCCTGCTGCTTTACGGGGCGCCGCTGTCCGAGACCGCCAAGGCCCGGCTCGAAGTGATGCGGGCCACCGAGGACGGCTTCCGCATCGCCGAAGAGGATTTGCGCCTGCGCGGCGGGGGCGAAGTGCTGGGCACCCGCCAATCCGGCCTGCCTGAGTTCCATATCGCCGATCTCGCCCTGGATGGCGATCTGCTGGCGGTTGCTCGCGACGATGCCGCCTTGATTCTGGCACGCGACCCCGATCTGGCCTCACCACGCGGCGAGGCGCTCCGCATCCTGCTTTACCTGTTCGACCGCGACGCCGCCGTCAGGACGCTTCGTTCGGGGTGATGATCCCGGTGGAAACCACCATCTTGATGCCCTCTTCGACCGACATCCGCAACACATGGACCTCGTTCCGAGGCAGAAATAGCAGGAAGCCCGAGGTCGGATTGGGGGTGGTGGGAATGAACACATTGACCATTTCGGCCTCAAAATGGTCCTTCACCTCGCCCGAAGTGGCGCCGGTGATGAACCCCAATGTCCAAATGCCCTTACGGGGATATTCGATCAGCACCACCTCGCGAAAGGCGTTGGCCTTCTGGGCCAGCACCGTCTCCAGGATTTGCTTCACCGCCGCGTAAATGCCCCGGATCACCGGCATGTGAGCCAGAATCGCTTCCGACAGCTTGAGGAAGAAGCGCCCGGCGAAACCAGCGGTCAGGGCGCCAATCAGGGTCAAGGCCAGGGCCACCAGCGCCAGCCCGAAGCCTGGAACCCCCCAGATGCGCGGATTGATCGCCGCTGGCAGCATCGGCGCCACCCAGCTGTCGATCGCGTCGATAAATTGCCAAGCGATGTAGAAGGTGATGGAAATCGGTGCCGTCACCAGAATACCGGCAAAGAAATAGGCGCGCAGCCGCCCGCCGAAACCGAGCCGCAGGCCGTCTCCCTCGTCTGGTAGATGGGGTACGGGGGGAAGTTCCGCTGGTGGAACGGTCATCGCGGTTGCAACAGGAACCTCAACTGCTCCAACTCGTCGAGCAGGGATTCCAGTTCGCCCCGGAGTTCCGGCGGCACCGAAACGCGCGGCGGTGGCGGGCCATCGGGATCGTCCTCCGGCTCGTCGGGCTCGATCTCGTCTTCCGGCTCCACCCCAGCACCAGGGGCGGTCAAGGGCAGTTCAGGGATATCTGCCCGTGGCGCGGCCTCGCGGGCACCGCCTTCGCGCAGCAGCTTCTGCACCCCTTTGATAGTGTAGCCTTCGGCATAAAGCAGGTCGCGGATCTTGCGCAGCAGGACGACGTCGTCGGGCCGGTAATAGCGCCGACCGCCGCCGCGCTTCAGCGGCTTGACCTGGGTGAACTTGCTTTCCCAGAAGCGCAGCACGTGCTGGGGAACGTCGAGCTCTTCCGACACCTCGCTGATGGTGCGGAAGGCCGCCTCGGATTTACCCGAGCGGCGGACTAGTTGCAGCTCGCCGTCGTCGGTGGTCATTATTTCCCGCTCTTGGCCAGGCCGTCATTGATGCGCTTCTTCAGAAGCTGCGAGGGCCGGAACACCAGAACATGGCGCGGCAAAATCGGCACTTCCTCGCCGGTCTTGGGATTGCGCCCGACCCG
>Ga0316222_1003238_pt1 | contig 16207 bp, 12 predicted proteins | sample TBH18011metaG_FD_206008 | JGI IMG/M metagenome (GOLD analysis project Ga0316222, IMG submission 206008) | Freshwater microbial communities from Trout Bog Lake, Wisconsin, USA - TBH18011 | ecosystem: Environmental > Aquatic > Freshwater > Lake > Hypolimnion/Profundal zone | place: USA: Wisconsin...
TGACGCGGGCGGGGGGCAGATTGAGCCAGACAATCTTCGAGGAGACGAGGCGGAAGGCCTCGGTGCCGCGGTTGCGGATGCGGCCGATGCGGTAGCTGTATTGCACCCAGCAGCCTTGGGGATCGAGAACGGTCTGGATCTTGTCGGCGAGGTCGCGGGCCTGTTCGGGGGAGAAATTCAGGAGGGGGAGGCTGGAGATGACGGCACCGACTTTAACGACGGGTTGGGGGCAGTCGAGCAGGAGCTGGTTCATCTGCCAGGCATCGCCATTGATGATATTGGCGTGGGGAAAGCGTTTGCGCAAGAGCTTGGCCATGGCGGCGTTATGCTCGATGGCGATGAGGCGGTCTTCGCGCAGGCCGCGCTTGAGGAGGGCGTCGGTGACGGCCCCGGTGCCGGGTCCCAATTCGAGGACATAGGCCTCGGGATCGGTGGGGAGCCAACCGGCCATGGCGGCAGTCAACTGGGGGGAACTGGGCGTGACGGATCCGGTATGCTGAGGGTTAGTCAGCCATTCGCGCAAGAAGAGCGAGGAGTCGGTCAGTGCCGCAATGAGTTTTCGTGCCATGTCTTCCGGCTGGTTACGACAGGGAGCTTAATCAATTTGCTCAATAAAAGGCCAATGAAATTTTCGTCATGGATTGGGGGGCGGGGGATTTGACAAAGCCGGGGAGTGAGACGATGGTTGAAATCCGGATTTATACCGGGCGAGGTTCTTTGACAGGGGAAGGGGATTTTTAGACAGATTTGACAGAATTTTTGGAATTGGGAGGGATGGAGGCCGGATAGGTTCAAGGTTCAAGGAAGGGGGTCGGGTGGAATAAATATCGACCCGATAAGTAAAGGTTACCCCCCTGCCGGGCGGTCAAGGCTGGTCAAGGTGAGTCAAGCTTGGTCAAGATAGCTACTACAGGTTGTGGTTAGTGGCTTCATAAACCACAACTTATTGTGCAGTCCAAGTCGGTCCAAGTCGGGGTGGCGAGGTAACGCGGAGGGGGTAGGTCTGGCCGCATCGCTGCGGCCGGGGACGGCCGCGCTCCATAGGCGGGGTCAAGGTTGGTCGCCGGGAGGGTAAAGGCGGTAAAATTCAGTCTCGAGGGCGGTGCGGCGGATGGGCCAGTCGACCCAATCGCGATCATAGTCGGGACCGGCATACTTTAGACGGGCGGTGGGCCAGAGAGTTTTGAGGGTCTTGATGGTGGCGGCGGCTTCGGTGCGTTGCCGCCATTTGAGGCGGGCTTCGAGGAGATTGAGCTGGTTTTCGGGCCAGTCGGGGGCGAGAACGACGGCGCGTTCGAGCAATTCCTTGGCTTTGTGCTTGTTGCCAATGCTCAGGGGCCAGCCGGGGGCTTGAAAGTAGAGTTCGCCCAGGTTCCGGGCGGGGCCGGCATGATCGAGGCGTTCATCAAGTTCGCCGGCGGTCTTGAATTCGTGTTCCACCTCGTGGACCAGGCGGTAGGCGGCCAGCGAGGGGGCTTCGGCCTGGGCGAGTTCGCCGAGGTTCATGGCAAGGTAATAATGGCCGGGAGCGGATTTGGGGTCGGCGGCAAGCACTTGCCGGCAGGCATCGATGCCCAACTGCGCCATTTTGGCACGTTCGGTATCATTGGTGGAGTAGTCGGTGAGGTCAAAGCAGGCACTGGCGTATTGGCAGGCAATGGCGGGGTTGTTGGTATGGATAATATAGTTGGTCTGGGCCAACTGGAAGGCGGCTTGGGCCCGGGCGCGGAAGAGCTGGTTGGTTTCAGACTGTGCGCCCGCCGCCAAGCCGGTCAGCAACAGCCCGATAAGCAGAATAAAATGGCGGTTGCAACAGGTTGGGGCCGGCATGATACGGTCAATTAGAGGTTGCTATCGTGGCGGACTGGACTATACTTGGCAAGTGAGATTAATTTGGCATATCCTTACACTGGTTGCGCTGGCGGCTTTGCCGTTGGCGATGACCGGTTGCGGGGGTATTCAAGCCAGTAAATCGGTGTCGCCGGCGAGTTTTTTCCTGCCGGGCATCATGATGGCGGAACCGCCATCCGAGGCCACCAACTTGATCGCATCTGCAGCCTGCGACGTCCGTTAATTTCTTATGCGTTTCCCTTTTGCCCTGACGGCTAAAATAGCCGGTCACATCATCAAACATAAACTGAAGCGGACACCGAAATTTGCGATGGTGTTGCAGCTCGAGCCGTTGCACACGTGCAATCTGACGTGCACGGGCTGCGGGCGCATCCGCGAGTATTCCACGTCCCTGAAGGACATGGTGCCGCTGGAGCAATGTCTGCAGGCGGCGGTGGAATGTGAAGCGCCGATGGTGTCCATCTGCGGCGGCGAGCCCCTGATCTACCCGAAGATCGAGGAATTGGTGGCGGGGCTGCGCGAGCAGGGCCGGGTGATTTACATCTGCACGAACGGCGTGTTCATGCGGAAAAAAATGCGCGATTACCTCGCGGCGGTTTACAGTCCGGCCGTGGAACCCCAGCTGAAGCGCCTGGTGGACGAGAAGCTGATCACGGACAAGGAAGCGGAAGCCATCCGCACGGCGGGCGAAGCGGCGAAGACCAAGGTGGTCATCCGGCCCTCGGAATGGATGTACTGGAACGTCCACGTGGACGGTCTGGAATTCACGCATGACCTGATCGTGGAGCGCGAAGGTGTCTTCAAGGAATGCGTGGAAGCCATCAAGATGGCAAAGATTTTGGGCTACCAGGTGGCCACGAACACGACGGTGTACAAAGAAACCGACGTGACGGAGCTGGAGGATATGTTCAAGTTCCTGTCCTCGCTCGAAGTGGACGGTCACACGATCTCCCCCGGATACGATTACGACGCGGCGAAGAAGGACATGGCGAAGCGGTTGGGCCGCGATCCGAAGGAATTCTTCCTCACGCGCGAGATGACGCGGCAAAAATTTGCGAAGATCGAGGAATGGGGCCGCCTGTTCACCATCTTCGGCACGCCGGTGTACCAGGAATTCCTGTCCGGCAAGCGCGAGCTCACCTGCACGGCGTGGGCCATCCCGACCTACAATGTGAAGGGCTGGAAGGCCCCCTGCTATCTCATGACGGACGGCCATTACCATGGCTACCAGGAGATGCTCTCCAAGGTGAAGTGGGAGAACTACGGCGTGGTGGACGGCAAGGCGCGCGATCCGCGGTGCGAAAACTGCATGGTGCATTGCGGGTACGATCCGAGCGGCGCGCTGGGCACGAACTACCAGAGCGGCGACAACTGGAAGAATTTCAAATACAACTTCGGCACGAAGCCGAAGCCGTTCCCGGCCACACCGGAACTCGCGAAGCGCGCCTACAACGGTGTGACCGTGGGCAAGGGCCATCTGGCGGAAGCCAAGGCGGCGCTGGTCTCCCCGGCGGCCGGCGCGCGCGGGGCTTTCTCCCACAAGGAAGAGACCCACGTGGGCAGCAGCTGCGGGACCGTGGAAGGCGGCGCGGCGGAAGCGCAGAAGTAAGCGGACGGACGATATTTTTTAAGCAAAGCACATGAGCAAGACACTGTTTCTCTCACCCCCGAGTTTCGACGGCTTCGACGGCGGCGCCGGCGCGCGCTACCAGACGGTCCGCGAAGTGACCAGCTACTGGTATCCCACCTGGCTGGCGCAACCCGCGGCCCTGACGCCGAACTCCAAGCTCCTCGACTGCCCGCCGCATGACATCGGCAAAGACGAGTGCCTGCGCATCGCGAAGGATTTCGATCACGTCATCATCCACACGAGCACGCCCTCGCTGAAGAACGATTGCAAGGTGGCGGAAGCCATCAAGCAGCAGAAGCCGGGCACGAAGATCGGTTTCGTGGGCGCGCACGCGGCGGTGTTGCCGACGGAGACGCTGAAGGCGTCCTGGGCCATCGACTGGGTGGGCCGCAAGGAATTCGACTACACCTGCAAAGAGGTGGCGGAAGGCCGCGAGATGAACACCATTCTCGGCCTGTCCTACAAGGACGCCGAAGGCAAGATCAAGCACAACGCCGAGCGCCCGCTGATCGAGAATCTCGACACGCTCCCGTGGGTGGCGGACATCTACCGCCGCGACGTGGACGTGCAGAAGTATTACAACGGCTATCTGAACCACCCGTACATGAGCATGTACACGGGACGCGGCTGCCCGGCGCAGTGCACGTTCTGCCTGTGGCCGCAGACGATCGGCGGTCACAAATACCGCGTGCGTTCGGCCCAGAACGTGGCGGACGAGATGGCGTACCTGAAGAAGACGTTCCCGGAAGTGGTGGAATATTTCTTCGATGACGACACTTTCACGGCGAACCTGCCGCGCGCGCGGGAAATCGCGAAGAAGATCTCGCCGCTGGGCCTGACCTGGTCCTGCAACAGCCGGGCGAACATCGATTACGACAACATCAAGCTGCTCAAGGACAACGGCCTGCGCCTGTTCCTGGTCGGCTACGAGAGCGGCAATGACGACACGCTCACGCGCATCAAGAAGGGTGTGACGACGACGGAAATGCGCCGTTTCACGAAGGATTGCCACAAGGCGGGCGTGCTCATCCATGGGACGTTCATCCTGGGTCTGCCCGTCGAAACGCGAGAGACCATCCAGCAGACGATTGATTTCGCGAAGGAACTGGACGTGTTCAGCATCCAGGTGAGTCTGGCCGCGCCGTATCCGGGCACGGAACTGTACGAACAGGCGCGCCTGAACGGCTGGTTCGCGAAGAAGGAAAAGACGGACCTGCTGGGCAACGAAGGTTACCAGGACAGCACCATCGAATATCCGGGCCTGGACAAGGACATGATCTTCGAGGAAGTGGACCGTTTTTACCGGACGTATTATTTCCGCCCGAAGCCCATCCTCCGCATCGTGAAGACGATGTTGGAAGACAAGCGGGTGATGGTGCGTCGCTGCCGCGAAGGCATCGAGTTCTTCACCAGCCTGAAGAACCGCAAGAACATGGTCAGCGCGAACCGGGCCGCCACGGCCGCCGCGGCCGCCGCTCACTAAGCAAGGGATCATTTCCAGACGCCGTCCGCGTGAAGCGGGCGGCGTTTTTTTTTTGGGGGGGCAGGGATGGCCTGCCTGCGAAAGCTGGTCAGGGGTTGTCGGCGTTAAAACCGATGCGACGCTTGGGCGGTTCGGGCGGCGGGGCAAGGAGCGGTTGTAATTTTGTCCAGATGCCGCGCAAGGCCGAATCATGTTTCAGCAGGGTCTTATCGATCTCGGCCAACCGTTTGAGAATGGCGGCGTTGGCGGCCAACTGTTCGCGCATCTGCATGAAGGCGCGCACCACAAACACGCTCATGGCCACGGCTTCAGGGCTGTTCAGAATGGTCGCCGCCATGATCGCGCCGTGTTCGGTGAAAGCGGTTGGCCGATAGGCCAGTCCCCGATGCCGTTTGGAACTGGTCGCAAATTGCGACCAGTTCGGCACAGTTGACTCTTTCGGAATGGATTCCGAACTTGAAGTCGCAATTTGCAACTTCAAATTACTCCACTCCGCCGCAGTCAATTGAAACATGAAATCCGTCGGGAAGCGGTCGGCATTGCGCTTAACCTGCTCATTCAGACGCTTTGTTGGCACGCCGTAAAGTTCCGCGAGGTCCGCATCCATGATCACCTTCTGGTTGCGCACATTCATGATGAGCGATTCAATGGGCTTCTTTGGCTTCATGTGCGGACCGTGTTTGTCAATTTGCTCAAGGTTTCCCGACGCAACCTGCTTATTGGCAACGATAAAAAACCGGTGCGGGGGCCGGCAATCATTCTCTCAAACGCGCCAATCCCGCGCTTGAGCTTCACGCGGTTCCGGCTAATCTCTTGCAAACTGGTCCGTCGCCTCCATCCCGATTCCGGCGAAGCCGTGACCTTGGGCAAGAGATTGAACCGCCGCAACCTCCGGATCAAAGAACCGAAACGTGAAGAAAAAAATCGCCGTCACCCTCTTGGGAATCGCCGCGCTCGCCATCCTCCCGTCGCCGGCGGGGCGGGCGGCGGACTGGCTGCCGGCAGCCGCATCACCGGCGGAAAAAGACACTCCCATTTTGACGCCGCTGACCGGCCGCCTGCTCGCGCCGGTGGGCGGGAGTTTCCGCCCGCTCGTGGGCTGGTACGACGGCGCGAAGCTTGCGGCCACCGGGGAATTCACGAACGGCCGGCTCGCAACCGCCGCCGGCCGCTGGACCTGCGCGATCCAGGAACAGCCGGTTCCCGGCGAGGCGGATGCGTGCGACCTGACCGTCTCGTTCAAACTGGCCGACGGCGGGGCGGCGGCGGCGGGTGTGGCGGCGGCGTTTGATTTCACGGCGTGGAGCACGAACAATTACGTGCTGGTGCCGGCGGCGGTTTATGACGGAAACCGGTTTCATACCATCGGGCACGGCTATCACCCGCCCTACCCCCGCGAGATGTTTTTCAATCCCGGGCTGCCGCTGACGATTTCCGACAACCCGCGCCTATCGGTTGAGCCGGGCCGGCCGTCGGAAATCGAACTGCTCACCGGCAATGCCGCCACGCCGGCCGTGTGCTTCTATTCGCCGGTGCAAAAACGCGGATTCATCCTGCTGTGCGAACAAAAGACGCGGTTCGGGAACAACGGCCTGATGCTGGAAGAGAACGCCGCGCAAGACCGCATCACCATCGTCGTCAGCGCGCCCGGCGTGCGCGGGCAGGCGGCGCGCTTCGGCGGTTTTGGCGCCAGCGGCGACCACGGCGCGGACTGGCGGGCCGGCGACGGACTGGCGTTGCGGTTGCGCTTATATGCCTTTTCCGCCGACGGCATCCCGGCGCTGCTGGACCGGTTCCTGACCGTCCGCAAGGCGCTCACCGGGCCGAACCATCCGCGCGAGCTCGTGCCGATGAGCGCGCTGAGTGATGCCATTGTGCCGCGTTTCCAACACCGCTGGCTCACCGTCCCGGCGGGCAGCTATTACGCCTGCGAGAACAGCCGCGATTTTCAACTCGGCTGGGTCAGCGGCTTCATGCAGACGCCACTGCTGGCGATCAACAATCCGGTCGAGCGCGGACACATCTGCGCCCAGCTGGATTTCGTCACGGAACGGCTCCCGGGCCGGAGCGGCTTTTTTTATGGCGGCATCACGGCGGACGGCCAGCTGCGGGCGGATTCCACCGTGGACGGAAGGCCGTTGGCGCTCACCCGGAAGAACTGCGACACACTGCTGATGTTCTGCAAATATTTTGAAATCCTGAAGGCGCAAGGTCACGGCGATCTTATCCGCCCCGCGTGGGAGCAGTCGGCCAAAAAACTCGCGCAGGCGTTCGTCAATGCTTGGAACCGGTCGCATGAGTTCGGCCAATACCTCGACCCGGCCACGGGCGAAGTGGCCGTGTTCAATTCGACCGGCGGCGCGCTCGCGCCGGCCGGACTGGCGCTGGCGGCAAAACATTTCAACGAGCCGGAGTTTCTTCGGGTCGCGCAGGCTTCCGCCGCGTTTTATTACTCCCGGGACGTGGCCGGCCGCGGCCTGACCAGCGGCCACGTGGGGGACACGGCGCAGGACATCGATTCCGAATCCGCCTATGGATTTTTGGAGTCGCTGATGGCACTGTATTGGGCGACCGGCGACCCGGCGTGGCTGGAAAAAGCGCGCACGGAAGCCGCCCTCGGCGCCACCTGGACGCTTTCTTATGATTATGAATTCCCGCCGCAAAGCCAGCTCGGCCGGCTCGGCGGGCACATGGCCGGGGCGGTGTTCGCAAACACGCAGAACAAACACGCCGCCCCGGGAATCTGCACGGCATCCGGCGACTACCTTTTCAAACTTTATCGCGCCACCGGCGACACGCGGTATGCCGGACTCATCCGTGACATCCAGCACGCCAGCGTGGAGGCCACGGAGATGCCCGGCCATCCCACCTGCGGTGCCGGCCCCGGAGCCTCCATGGAACGGATCCAGCCGACCGACGCCGAAGGCAAAGGTGAAATCGGCAACTTCATCCGTACGGAAAATGCCTGGACGGAGTTGAACGGATTGATGATGGTCACGGAACTGCCCGGCATTTATGTGCAAACCGACGCAGACCGGCTTTTCGTCTTTGATTCCATCGCGGCCGAGGTCGTCAGCCGCGACGCCAAGGGCGTGGTCCTGGAAATCCACAATCCGACCGCCTACGAAGCCAAGGTTTCCATTTTTGCGGAAACTTCGCGGCAGGCCCGGCAGCCGACGGGGTACACGGCTTACCTCGGCTGGCCGAAAATCGCGATTGGCGCGGGGGCCACGAAGCGCGTCACCATCGCGATGGACGGAAAGGTCAACTAGGGAACCGCCGGCGTCTTCCGGCTATTTAATTCGCGTGGCAAACCGCTGCTTTTTATAATGTTCCGACAATGAAACCACCCCTCCTGCCCTTGCTGGCCTGCCTGCTGGCAGCCGGTTTTGCCGCCCCGGCTCAAAACACGCTGCAAACCGCGCAGGCCCGCATCGGCATTGATGAAAAAGGGTTTGTCACCTCCCTGGTGTCGCTCCAGACGGGAAAGGAATACAGTCCGGCAGGGCATTCGTCGCCGCTGCTGAGCCTGCATGAAGGAGGACAACCGTATGGACGGCTCCTGTTGCCGACACGCGCCGCGTTTGATGCCGGCCGGCGGGAGCTGACGTTGAGTTATCCGAACGGCGCCACGGCGGTTGTCCAAGCCGTGGCAAAGGCCGATTATTTCCGCTTCCAATTGGTATCGCTGACGCCGCGCGGGACGGTGGACAACATTGTGTGGGGACCGCTGCACACGACGGTTTCCAAGAAGATCGGCGACCTGCTCGGCGTCGTTCGCGACGATGACTGGGCCGTGGGCATGCTGGGACTGGATGACAACACCATCGCCGGGCCGCCGGCGGACGGCGATTGCGCCGGGGCGGGGTATTACATTCATTCGCCGGACCCGAAGCGGTTTCCCGTGCCGCCGCAATACCATGAAGGCGAGCGGTTCGGTCTCGGCGGGAACGGCATCAGCGACGTGGCCTTTTACTCGCATCCCGAGGAGTATTTCCAGGCGGTGTCCGGCTCCGGCGCGATTTTGGAACCGGAATTCGGTTCCACCGTGGCATTTCATGCGCGGGACCGGCGCAACATTGACACCAATTTTTGGTCGCTGCTGCCGGATTTCAACCGCTCCCGGCCGCGGCATCAGGTCACGGACCCGGTGGCTGCGGATTTCACCGGTTCCGCCGTGGCGTGGTTTGCGTGCCCGGACGCGCAGGGATTGCAGGTCATTGAAAACATCATTTTGGCGGAAGGTTTGCCGCATCCAGTGATTGATGGCAAATGGGTGCATGATGCGACGGCCTTAAAACCGGACATCACGTGGCATGGCCCGCATGACAAGCTCATCGAGTATGTGGACGCGCTGGGCTTGGACGGCTGCAGTTGCCAGGACGAGGGACAGGGCGAGTATTACGCGAACCCGGCGGATCACTGGCAGGGTGAGCGGGTTGGTTTCACCGGCGGCCGGCGCCTGACCTACCGGAAATTCACGGATGAATGCCGCCGGCACGGCATCAGCTACGGCCTGCACACATTGTGCCTCTTTCTCCAACCGGGACGCTGCACCGATGTGTCGCCGGTTGCGAGCGAACACCTGCAAACCGTCTGCCGCACGAAACTGGCCGCGGACATTTCGGCGGCGGACACAAACATTGCGGTGACCGATCCGTCGTTTCTGGCGGAACACGGGACGTGGCCGGACGGGGACGACGGCAATTATCTTCGCATCGGCGGGGAATTGGTGGGCTACGACGGCATCAGTGCCACCGCGCCCTTCACCTTGAAAGGGGTGAAGCGCGGCCATGCCTCCCAAGCCGCGGCGCACCAGGCGGGCGACGAAGTCGTGAAGCTCCAGCAGAACTGTTACCAGGGCTTTTGCCCGGACCTGACCTTGATGCCGAAATATGCCGACTATTATGCGCAGGCCATGGTTGAAAACGGCATGAGCTACGTGGACTTCGACGGGCTGGAAAGCACGTTGTATCTGAACCAGGGCTATTATGGAGTGCGGACCTTCTTCCGGAGATTCTTTGCCACCTATGCCCGACTCACCGGCGGCCGGGCTCCGCGCGTGATGGGCGCCGGCGTCATCCCCGGCGGCTGGGAATACGTGGGCTCGTGCAATGTTGGCGGGAACAACAACATGTTCGACCCGGTCAACAACCGTTGGGGCACCGAGGGCAAGGATGTCCGCAACGGTTTCGGGAACAGTTATTTTCCCCCCACCTTCGGCATCCAGGACTGGCACGCCAACTGGTCCGTATACGACGCGGAAAACCTGGAGGCCAAGTCCATCGGTTGGAACGCGACCTACATGCTGGGTCTGAGCCAGGCCGCGGTGGAAAACTGCGGTGAAAAGGACGCCATTTTCCAGGCCTATCGCTGTTGGGAAAAAGCCCGCGCCGCCGGTGCCTTCACGCCGGAACTGAAACGGCGGTTGCAGGACCCGGGCTGCAAATTTCACATTGAACCCGCCGGTGAAAACAATTTTGTCGTGCATCCGGTCCGGGAAATCCGCGCCACCGAAGCCGCCGGCAACGTCGCTGCATCGGTTGCCCTTTCCAATCCGCAGGCCGCCCAGCCACTGCAATTCGCGCTGCAGGTGGACGATGCCGTGAGCGGCTTGGTCATCACTCTGCCGGACGGCTCGCAAATCAAGTCCGGCCGGGCATTGGCGAAAGGCCAGTTCATTCTCTGCCGGGGCAACAGCGCCTGCGTGGCCGATCACAACCGGAACCCGCTCGCCGGCCTGGAACTGCCGCACGCCGGACAACTGCCGGCCGGTGAATCGCGGCTCGGCGTGCAATTTCCGGGCGCCGCCACGCCGGTGCGCTTCAACCTGACCGTTTGGACGCTTGGAACGGGCGTGAAAACGGGGGCCTGAAGCAACGTCATGGCATGTCTTCCGCCGGTGCGGGCGGCATTTTTTGTTCGCGCCGGATAGGGGCGTATCCTGCCACCACCTCCGGAGCGCGACCTTCAGGTCGCTTCAAGGTGCGAAACGACGGGATCATGAAATGATTCACCCGGTTTGGTCTGGCCACGTTGAAGCGGCGTAAACGCCGCGCTCCCATCCCCGGGCAATTCGGGGGCAATGGCGAAATGCGCCCGCCGGATAGCCTTGATATAACCCGCGCTTGAGCTTCGCGCGGTTCTGGCTTATCTCTTGGGCCTATGTTCATCGCCCACATTCATATTCAGGTGAAGCCGGAGCATCTGGAAGCGTTCAAGGCGGCCACGCTGGCCAATGCGCGCGCCACCCTGCAGGAACCGGGCGTGGCGCGGTTCGACGTAATGCAGCAGTTGGACGACCCCACGCGGTTCACGCTGGTGGAGGTCTATCTGGACGAGGCGGCCAATGCGGCGCACAAGCAGACGGCGCATTACTTCACATGGCGCGACACGGTGGCGGACATGATGGCGGTGCCGCGCGTGCCGGTGAAGTATCGCAACCTGTTCCCGGAGGAAGAGGGCTGGCGCGCATGAACTTCGAATTCGCCACGGCCACGCGCATCGTGTTCGGTGCGGGAGCGGTCCGGCAAGTCGGTGCCAATGTCAAAAGTTTTGGCCGCCGGGCGCTCGTGGTCACCGGAGCGCGGCCGGAACGCGCGGAGAAACTGCTGGCCAGTCTCACCGCGAGCGGTATCAGCACGGCCGTGTTTTCCGTGGCGGGTGAACCGGACATTGCGACCGTGGAGCGCGGGGTGGCGTTTGCCAAAGCGGAGCAATGCGAGTTCGTTGTGAGCATCGGCGGCGGCAGCGTGATTGACGCAGGCAAGGCGATCGCGGCGATGATGACGAACGAGGGCGCGCTGATGGATTATTTGGAGGTGGTCGGGCTGGGCAAAACGCTGACGCGGCGGAGCGCGCCGTTCATCGCGATTCCGACGACCGCCGGCACCGGAGCGGAAGTGACGCGCAACGCGGTGCTGTCCTCGCCGAAGGACGGCGTGAAGGTGAGCCTGCGGAGTCCGTTGATGTTGCCGGAAGTGGCGGTGGTGGACCCGGAGCTGACCTATTATCTGCCGCCAGCGCTCACGGCGAGCACGGGACTGGATGCGCTGACACAATTGATCGAGCCGTATGTCTGCCTGCGCGCCAACCCAATCACCGACTGCCTGTGTACAACAGGAATTCATCGCGCTGCGAGGTCGTTAAGGATGGCGGTTCTCCACGGGGAAAACGATGCGGCGCGCGAGGACATGGCGCTGGCGAGCCTGTTCGGCGGATTGGCCTTGGCGAATGCGGGGCTGGGGGCGGTGCACGGGTTCGCGGCTGTGATCGGCGGGCAGTTCTCTGCGCCGCACGGGGCGGTGTGCGCGGCGCTGCTGCCGCATGTGATGGCGGTGAACATCCGCGCACTCCAAGAACGGGGTGGTTTAAATTACGCCGTGGTGCGCTACCAGCGGGTGGCGGCGATGCTCACGGGAAATCAGAATGCCACCCCGGAGGAAGGCGCGGAGTGGGTGCGGCAACTGGTCGCGGAGTTGCCGATCCCGCGGCTGGCGAAGTATGGCATCGAGGAAAAACATTTCACCGACCTGGAGGCCAAGGCTGCCAAAGCCAGCAGTATGAAAGCGAATCCAATTGAGCTGACGGCGGCGGAGTTGTCGGAGATTTTGCAGCGGGCATTGTGAGGAAACATGTGTCAATGCTCGCACTCACCCGGCCTTCGGCAACCCTCTCCCGCTCCCGCGGGCGAGGGACATGGGAGAGGGAGAAACGGTTGCAGCGTCTTTGGAAAACCAAGCAGCTGGATTGGTCGGACGGGTGGTCGGACTGATTAAAACATGCCAGGAAGAAAGCCCTCTCCCGGGGGAGAGGGTTGGGTGAGGGCGAGCGTTTAAACTAATTTGCAGGAATAATTAAAAATGAATCCATCAACCAATCCACTTTGGCAGACGGAATTTGCGGCGGCGCAGACGGAGGTGATTTTGCGCAGCCTGAAGCATTGGACGGGGCGCGAGCTGTTGCCGGATGGGCCGGCGGCGGCGCGGGCGGAACAGCTCTTTAACGCGCCGTTCGTACTGGTGTCGCACGGGACGCAGGCGGACCCGGTGCTGAACTACGGCAATGCGGCGGCGCTGAAACTGTGGGAGATGTCGTGGGAACAATTCACGCGGACGCCATCGCGGTTCACGGCGGAGGCACCGAACCGCGAGGAGCGGGCGCGGCTGCTGGCGGAGGTGACGTCGCGCGGGTTCATCGATGATTACTCGGGGGTGCGGATCTCCTCGGGCGGGCGGCGCTTCCGCATCGCGCAGGCGACGGTGTGGAATCTGCTGGGGACGGACGGGCAGCCGGCGGGGCAGGCGGCGATGTTCTCGCAGTGGGAGTTCTTGTGACCGCAGAACGAACAGCCAAATCAGCGGGGATCACTTCTTTTTTGCCCGGCGTTTGGCGGATTGGGTCACGGCGAGGGCATCACGCAAAACGGGAATGGTCAGTTTGTCCTTGGCCCGGTTGGCGGCAATTTTACTGGCAAGGATCCGTTCGAGCGCCAAAACCTTGAGTTTTTGGCGGCCCAAGGGAATATCAATGCAGTTTTTGATTTCGACGGCAAACGGCTCCAAACCGTCCATGCGCAGGACGATGTCGAAAAGTTCCGCCCCCGGACCGGCGAACATCGGCGGATTGAAATTACTCGGGGGAACATAGGCCGCCCCGACTTCCTGCAATGCCCGGGAAATCTTCAGTTCGCCGAGGTTTTCAAACCAAAGATCAACGTCCTGGGTGACCACCGGCGCGCCCTGCAACGTGGCGGCAGAGAGCCCGACAACCATGAACCGCACCTTGCGCTTCAAAAGTATCTGAAGCAGGCGCAGTTCACTTTCTGAAAATGGCAGTGGCGCGGCCACGGATCAAACTCCTTTGCAGCCGTTCCAACGGCGGTTGCTCCAGCAGAATCAGGGTGTGACGGACGTTGTCAGGATCGGCGTGAGGATGAGCCGCCAGAACTTTTCCAACCCGCGATGTCAGGCGGCGCGCCCAACGTTGGGCTTTGACGGCATGGTCGGACTGCGCGCGCTTATTCATACTGGCAATGGCATTCTAGGTGTTTTGGCGGGGTTTGTCACCGGCATTTCCAATCAGGTTGGGTTACCGCCCCGGAAACCCCAGGCTGACGGCCACCGTTTCCGCGTGCAAAGGATGGTCGTTTCTGATTAAACTGACTGTTTCAAATGGACGACACGAATTCATTGATCGAACAGCGGAAGGCCAAGCTCAAGTCGCTCGAGGCCAAGGGCGTTTTCCCGTTCCAAAACAAGTTCACCCCCGGCGAAGCCTGCGCGACGGCGCGCGGCAACTATGTGGAGGGCCGCGAAGTGGCCGTGGCCGGGCGCATCACCGCGCACCGGGACATGGGGAAGTCCATGTTCATCGATGTCCGCGACCAGAGCGGCCGCATCCAGGTGTACGCCCAGAAGAACGTCATCGGCGACGAACAATTCGGGATTTTCAACCATCTGGACCTGGGCGATTTCGTGGGCGTGAAGGGCACGCTGTTCATCACCAAGACCGGTGAAATTTCCATCAAGCTGGCGAGCTTCACCATTCTGGCGAAATCGCTGCGGCCGCCGCCCGGCAAGTGGCACGGCCTGGAAGACACGGAAACGCGCTACCGCCAGCGCTACCTGGACCTGATCTCGAATCCGGGCGTGAAAGATGTCTTCCTGAAGCGCAGCGCGATCGTGCACGAGATCCGGTCGTTCTTCCATGCGCGCGGTTATGCGGAAGTGGAGACGCCGGCGATGCAGGCGATTCCCGGCGGCGCGGCGGCACAGCCGTTCAAGACGTTCCACAATGCGCTGGGCTGCGAATTTTATCTGCGCATCGCGCTGGAGCTTTACCACAAACGCCTGCTGGTTGGCGGCATCGACAAGCTGTTCGAGATCGGGAAGAATTTCCGCAACGAAGGGCTCTCGCGCCGGCACAATCCGGAGTTCACCATGCTCGAGGCGTATTGCGCGTATGGCGATTACGAGACGATGATGGAGACGGTGGAATCGCTCATCACGACGGTGGCGCAAAAGGTTTTGGGCACGCTGAAAATTCAGCAAGAAAGAAAGGCCAGTGTTCAGAATTTAATTGGTAAGGCGATTCATGTGATTGGTGACTTCAACCGGGTAAAGGCAAAGATGATGACTATGCCGCCTGACCCGGTTAAAGAGGCGGCGAATTATGTGGGATTAATCACTGAAGAAATTAAGTCCCTCAATGAATTGGAAAAATCCATCAAAGAAACTAAGTCTCACATTGTTGCTATTAAGGCTATTGAATTAATTGAGCACATTAAAAACCAGATTTTTGTGCAGCATGGTCAGGATGTGCCTGGATTTCAAGGCCCTAGTGAGGTTGTGGTTCGCACGACTCTGCACGACTTAGAGTCCCTTATTCAATATCTCCAGTCGTCGACTACAGAAGTAATCGTTGACCTCACGCCGTCCTGGCGGCGGGCGAAGTACAAAGACCTGGTCCGCGCGGTGGGCGGGCAGGATTGGTTTGAGGTGACGCCGGCAGAGCGCCGGCGCCGCGCGATGGAAGACCTGAAACTCGCGGGCGACATCGCGAAGGGCTATGAAGATTTCGAAGTGACGGGCGCGGTGTTTGAGAAACTGGTGGAGCCGACGCTCATCCAGCCGACCTTCGTGACGCATCTGCCGAAGGAACTGGTGCCGCTGGCGAAACTGACGCCGGACGATCCGACCACGGTGGAAGTGTTCGAGTGCTGCATCAACGGGCAGGAAATTTCGCCCGGTTACACGGAACAGAACGATCCGATCATGCAGCGCGCCACGCTGGAGCATCAGGCCGGCGGCGAGCAGCAGAAGCTGGACGAGGACTTTCTGGTGGCGCTGGAGCACGGCATGCCGCCGGCGGGGGGCATCGGCATCGGCATCGACCGTCTGTGCATGATGTTGCTGGGACAGGAGAGCATCCGGGACGTGATTCTGTTTCCGCAGTTGAAGCCGAAGTGAGGGTTCCGCATGTGGGATAATTGTCCTATTTGCAATTTTGAAATAACTCATTTCAATACGCGCCAATATAATTTCATCGTGTGGGAAGCGGACAAGTTGAGTGAACTTACCACGGCTTTGAAAAATCGCATTGAGGCGACGATTGGACGTGGGCCTGTTCAGCCAGCTTGAATTAGTTTTGACGCTCGCCCTCACCCAGCCCTCTCCCCCGGGAGAGGGTTTTCCACCTGGCCCGTTGTCTTTCATTTGTCCACCCGTCCGACCAATCCAGCG
>Ga0316222_1003239_pt1 | contig 16206 bp, 9 predicted proteins | sample TBH18011metaG_FD_206008 | JGI IMG/M metagenome (GOLD analysis project Ga0316222, IMG submission 206008) | Freshwater microbial communities from Trout Bog Lake, Wisconsin, USA - TBH18011 | ecosystem: Environmental > Aquatic > Freshwater > Lake > Hypolimnion/Profundal zone | place: USA: Wisconsin...
CGATCGGGTTGTTGTGGCTCCAGGCAGCGGGCAGCAGTTTGTTGTATTCGGCCATCGCCTCCGGTGACACCTCGGCCAGGCTTCCGCCACTCCCGATGAGCATATCGGTCGCCAGCACACCCGGCCCGCCGGCATTGGTCACGATGGTCAGCCGCGGGCCGGCCGGCCGGGGTTGTTTGGAAAGCACTTCGGCCATGTGGAACAGCTCGGCGATGGTCTCGACCCGCAGCACCCCCACGCGGCGGAAGGCGGCCTGGAGCACATCGTCGCTCCCCGTCAGCGAGCCAGTATGGGAGGCCGCCGCTTTGGCCGCCGCCTCGGTTCGCCCCACTTTGATGACGATGATCGGCTTGGTCAGCGCCACCTCGCGGGCGGCGGACAAGAAGGAGCGGGCATCGCCAATCGACTCCATGTAGATGATAATGCTCTTGGTGTTGGGGTCATCACCCAGGTAATAAATCAAGTCGCCCCAGTTCACGTCGAGCATCGAACCGATGGAAACGAAGGAACTGAACCCCACGTTTTCCCGCAGCGACCAGTCGAGGATGGCGGTGCAGAGGGCGCCGCTCTGGCTGATGAAACCGAGGTTGCCGGGCCGGGCGATGGTGGTGGCAAAAGTGGCATTTAAGCCGTTGTGCGGGTTCATAACCCCCAGGCAGTTCGGACCGATGAGCCGCATTTTGCCCCGCCGCGCTTCCTCCATCACCTTATGCTCCAACTCGACGCCCGCCGCACCGGTTTCCTTGAACCCAGCCGAGATGATCACCGCCCCCGGGATCCCTGCATCGGCGCATTCGCGAATCAACCCGGGCACCGTAGCCGCCGGCGTCGTGATCACCGCCAGGTCCACCTTCTCGGGGATGGAGGCGACGTTCGGATAGGCACGCACCGAAAGCACGCTGGGACGCTTGGGGTTTACCGGGTACACCGTGCCGCCGAAACCACCACGGCCCATGTTTTGGAAAACGGTGCGCCCGACGCTGCCCTTGTTCTCAGTCGCCCCGATGACGGCGACCACCTTCGGAGCGAAGATACAATCCAGCGGGTGGTGCTGGATCTGGCGCAGAATGTCATGGGACGATTCAACTCGTTGCGGGGAGGTGGAATTAGTCTGCATACTTGAAACTCTCGAAATTTACGTTGTTTTGTTTATCTGCGGCTTGGTCAATCCGTGGTAGGAGTATGCCGGTTTCGCGCCCGATTAACTTCACCGGCTTTGCTATTTGTTCACCCTCTTTTGCCGCCCCGCCAACCCGGCGCGTGACTGTTCAGGTCGCTCATAGGAGCGCGGATGCCCTCATCCGCGAGGTTCTTGCCTTTCGGAGCACGCGGATGAAGGCCTCCGCGCTCCTGCGGACGCCGTTTGCGCGAGCGACCTGAACCATTACCACGGCGCAACTACCAGATCGGGTTCAACCGCGTCAGGATGCTCCCAGTTCAAACCACCGCACGGCGGAACGAACCATGTCCGTCGGGCCTTTGAGGCGCAGCTTGCGCTTGATGTTGGCTCGGTGGACTTCGACGGTCTTGACGCTGATATGCAACCGCTGAGCGATGTCGCGCGTGCCCAGTCCCTTGCCGATGTGTTCAAACACCTCGAATTCACGGCTCGAGAGCAACTCCAGCGGCGAGTTGGAGACCGCCGCGCGGCGTCCCGAAAAGACTTCCAGGATTTTGCCGGACATTTTCTCGCTCAGGTAGATATTCCCAGCCAGCACGTGGCGAATCGCCTGAATCACTTGCTGGCCTCCTTCCCGTTTCATGATATATCCCCGCCCGCCAACTCGTAAAACCCGCTCCACATAGAGCGCTTCCTCCTGCACCGAGAAAACCAACACCGGCAGGTCGGGCTGAAAGACCTGGAAGTCCTTGATCAGGGCGATGCCGCTCCGATCCGGAAGAAAGATCTCGGTCAACACCAGGTCGGGACGGCGGGCTGCGGCATGATTGAGCGCCTGGGCCCCGGTCCCCGCCGCCCCAAGGGTCATCAGATCCGTCTCCGCATCAATCAAGCACGCCAGCCCATGGCGCATTACCGGCTGATCGTCCACCAGGAGGATCTGCTTCCGGTTGGTCGCGTTCTTTGTCACCTTCAGGTGCCCAGCAACTGCGATCGATACTCGGTCGGCGACTGGCCGAGAATCTTCTTGAAAACACGGTTGAAGTGGGTCAGCGACTGGAACCCGACTTCAAAAGCGATTTCGCTGACGCGGAGGTTGGGGTTGAGGAGGAGATTCTTGGACTTCTCGATGCGAACACGCGAGAGGTAGTCGGTGAAGTTAATCCCAGTCACCTTCTTGAACATCTTGCAAAAATAAAAGGTGCTGGTGTTGCAGGCCTTAGCCACGTGACCCAGACGGAGGTTCTCGGTCTGATGCTCGTGAATATACTCCTTCGCCCGCGCGATGACCGGCGGCTCCGAGTTCTCGTGCTGGACCACCACTTGGTTGCTAAGCATGGCTAGGTGCTGGGCGAAAATCGCCAGGAGTTTCACGATGGCCTCGTGCTGCCGGCCCGGCACCACCCGGGTCGAGAAATAGGCCTCCCGCAACCGGTCCTCATCCACCACTACCCCCCATTCGCTCATCACCTTGGCCACCCGGTCAAATTGCACCTGAGTCGGTTTCTTGCGAAACACCTGCCCGGTCTGCAAAAAACCAATCAGCCGGTCACCCAGCCGAACCGGCACCGCCGTCTCCACCAAACCGTTCGGGCAACCCATCGTGTGGGCCTCATAGGTGGCGTTTTCGGTCAACTTCTCCTGCACCTGGAGGCAGGAGGCGCAGGCGCGGCTCTTCTCGGAAATCAGGGCGCAGAACGACCCTTCGTTCTTCTTGCCGTGATGCGGCAGTTGCCAGGTCTCCACCGGCCGCAACGCCACCGGCATGCCCGTCGCCTCGGTAAACGCCCGCTCATACTCCTGAAACACTTTCGACGACATCAAGGCCTCGATCAGGCTGCGATCGCTGTTGGGTCCGCCATTGGCCCGGGACTTGTAAGCGAAGGCTTTTCCGCCTCCACCCCGCCCCACGCGGCCCGCCGAACTCGCCGAAAGCGGATTAATTTCGCTTCTAGCTTCTGAAGGCTGCCTAACATAGGTTGTCTGCATGGGAGCAATTTAGGTTAAACTCGGAGAATACTCAATTGGGATGTTCACTGGCATAAAGTACGGGATCGCACTTATATCACCTAGGCAAATAACCTATATTTGGATGACTCCAGAATCACTGCGCCTATCCTGGGGCCATCCGCTGCCAGTCCGGGCGAAGCACGGCTAATCTGACCAAGCTGGCCACCGAGGTCAGAACCAAGCCACCAGGGATCGGAGCCTGCAGAGGTTCCCATTATCTTCGTGGAAATCCTCTGACTTAGGGGTCTCCTGGCAAGCGGAATGGGTCTTGAACCTCGGGTCGTTGATTTTAGGTCGGATTTCCTGGGTGATCCGGCGGACGGAAGCGCCGACCTGACCAGCCAACTTCGACGCCGTGTGAACCCCGCCGACCGTCGAGCGATGGGCGCTAAAAAGCACACGTAAAATGGCGGTGGAAAAATGGTCGGGGCGGTGAGATTCGAACTCACGACCTCTTGTACCCGAAACAAGCGCGCTACCAGGCTACGCTACGCCCCGACCCGTGAAAGCACAAAGTGCCAGCTCTCGCCAGCGTTTGCAACCACGAAATTGAAAAAAACACAAGCCACGGCCATGCGCTCAGGAATCCACCTGGAAATGCGGTCCTGACGCGCAGACTGATGCTCTACCCATCGCTCGATCCGCCAAACTGATCCATGGCTGATGTCAATTTACACTTTACATAACACATTCGCCAATCGCAGCAAGTGTAGCGCACGCGCCCTTCCCGCGCGGTTTGCCGCGGCCCAGGCGGCCTGGCGGCTCATCGCCAGACCATTACCAGAAAAGGTCACAATCGACCAGCGAAACTGCGAATCCTGCGGGAGGGAGAGGCCATGAACCGCCCGCAGGGAGGAGGCGGCTGGGAGGCTGTGGGCAGACGGACGAACACCCCAATCGGAGGTCTGATCGCCGCCTGGTTTCCAGGAGATTTAGATTGACAGTGAGCGGAGATAGGAGTATATTGCCGGCCGATACCAATGCAAAAAACGACAAAACTCCATGCATATGAAAGCTAACCAATCACTCTTGCCCCAGCGGAATCGCCTTCATGGGGCCCTGTCACTTGCGCTGTTCGCCGGCTTGGCCCTTTCCGCCAACGCCGCGATTACCGGTCAGTGGGATTTCAAGGGCAGCCTCGCGGCTACCATCGGCCAGGACCTCATCCCTCTGGACACGAGCACCCAGTCAGGAACCCGATTCGGTTCCACCACCAGTTTCGGCATCGCCCCCATCGGAGGGGTACCCACCAACGTGATGGGGTTCCCGGCGGCGACCGAGTCCTACTCGGGCTATGAGGCCCTCGTGGGCGCGTTGGGCAACAACGGCGGCATCTTCGTCAACCAATACTCCATCATCATGGACGTGCTGTTCCCCGCCAGTTCCTCCGGCAAGCTGCGCGCCCTCTTCACGTCCGACAATGGCAACGAGTTTTACGTGGACAGCAATAACGCAATTGGTTACACGGGGGGCAGTTCGGCGGGGGTATTGACGCCCGACACCTGGCATCGGGTCGCCATCACTGTCGATACCTTGGGCACAACCACCGTCTTCATCGACGGCACCCAGGTGAGTGACCAATCGACCCAGGGCGGATTGGACGGGAAGTTCTCCATTTCGAGCTACCTGACGCTGTTCAATGACCTGAACACAAATTCCCAAAGCGGCTACATCGCCAGCCTGCAATTTCAGGACCTGAAACAGCCGGCGGGCTTCATTGCCGCCTTGGGTGGACCCGTGGCCACAGGCATCCTCACTGGACCGCCGCCGAACCCTTACATCGCATCGGAGACACCCACGTCAAACTTTCAGTTGCCTGCGGGGCGGTCCACCATCCCAGCCAACCCGTTGATCCAGGTGGTGATCCAGGATGGTGTGGCCACCGTGAACACGAACACCATTCAACTGAAACTCGATGGCCAGATCGTGCCGGCCAGCATCAGCTACCTGGCACCCGTGACCACCATCTCCTACCAGACGCCCAGTTTTCTCCCGCCCCTGTCCAGCAACAGCGTGACCCTGAGTTTTCAGGATAGCACCAGCACATCGCTCGGTGCCCATTACGGTTTTTATGTGGGCCCCTACGTGGCCCTACCCGCCTCCGCAGTGGCCCCGATCGGCTCCGCCAATACGCCGGGCTTCATCTACCGCGTCGCCCAGGCGCCAGCCGACGCGACCCTCAATAACAACCTGGTTCGTGCCGTGCAGCAACTGGATGGCACCCTCTTGGATACCACCGGCGTGCCCTTTGGGAATGAGGCGGACTTGACCATGCCCGGGATCCAACCCGATGGGAGTTATTTTGTGGACCAATACGAGGGTAATAACGGCACGATAGCCTTCAACGTCACCGGCGGTGCCTTTTATCACCTTCCCGGAATTCAAACCTACGGCTTCCCCGGCATCCCCGGCACCAACGGCAGCACGCTGAACTTCGCCGATGACACCCTCACCTATCTGCAGCTCCAGGCGGGTACCTATACCTTCGGCGTGAACGTGGGTATCGGCCGCGTGGATGCTCCGCCGGGGGCCGACGACGGCTACGTTCTTTTCTGCGGCGCCAACCCCCGTGACGCCTTCGCCACGGTGGTCGGTCAGTTCGTGCGCACGGGCAGCAATTTCAACGATTCCCAAAACACAAACGAGTTCAATTTCGTGGCGCCGGTGGCCGGTATTTATCCCTTCCGGCTGATTCATTGGCAGAATAATCAGGGTTCGGACCTGGGGTGGTACTATGTGGACCCGTCAACCGGCAACCGGACGATGATCAACGACCCCGCCAGCTCGATTCCGGCCTACCGTGTCAGCAACGTGCCACGCGAGCCTTATGTGGCCGAAGTCTACCCCGCTCCCGGCGGTTCCGGCTTTGCCGCCAACACACCCATCCAGGTCGTTCTCAATGATGATGACCGCCAGGTCGGCTCAGGCACGATCAAACTCTACCTCAACGGCACGCAAGTAACCCCCAATTCGATCAGCAAGAGCGGCAAAATCACCACCGTGACCTACAACCCGAACGCCTCCCGGACCACCGTCACCAATAACGTGCAGGTGGTCTATAGCGATAACGGGTCGCCCTTGAACACCTTCACCAACAACTGGTCGTTCACCATCGTCCTGGCGGGCGCCTCCACCCCCGCCGTCACCGGGCAGTGGGATTTCAAAGGCAACATCTCGGCCACGGTCGGGCAGGACCTGCAGTATTTCGACGGACCGAGCGGCCAGACCACCGCCACCGTGAAGTGGGGCACGTGCAGTTCCTTCGGTATTCCCCTCATCAACGGCACGGACACGCAAGTCATGTACCTGCCCGGTTTCGCCGACGGAACAGCGATCGAGGCCAGTTACGGCTTGGTCATGAACCCAATGATCTCGCCCAACGGCGGCGGCACGAAAGTCAACCAATACACGATCATTTACGATATGTACTACCAGGGCGGGACCATTCCCTTCTTCAATTGCCAGAACACGAATATGCCTCACGGGACCGACGGCAGCCTCTTTCTGCAAAACGGAACGATGGGCCAGGGCAGCGGCGGGTACACCATGAATCATGGCAATATCGGGACCGGGTGGCACCGCATCGCCTTTGCGGCGGATCTTTCCCAAAACCTCATCACCAAGTGGGTGGATGGCGTGAAGGCGCAGGACTGGGTCAGCTCCGCCAACGGCCTGGACGCCGCCCGGCGTGCCTGGCAACCCACTGTCATCCTCTTCGGCGACAACGACGGCCCCAATAACAGCGGCGACGACCACAACGGCTCGATCTACCTGAGCAGCATCCAGGTCCGTAACGGCAAGATGAGTGACGCCGAGATGGTGCTGCTGGGCGGACCGTCCGCCTCCAAGATCCCCCAGGTGGTGCCGACCTCCCCCGTCACCGGTCAGTGGGACTTCACCTTCGGCGACATCACCGCCCGGGTGGGGCGGGACTTGCAGTATTTCGACGGCGCGGCTGGACAGACTGTCGGCGCCGTGAAGTTCGGGACCTGCGGCTCGTTTGGCATTCCAACGATCAACGGGGCCGATGGCCCCATCATGTATGTGCCCGGGTACCCCGACGGCACCCCCATCCTCGCCCAATACGGCTTCATCATGACGCCCCTCATCGCCCCCAACGGCGGCGGTCAACTCGTCAATCAATACACGATCATCTACGACCTGTACTATCAGGGTGGGGTGATCCCCTTCTTCCAATGCCAGAATACCAACATGCCGCATGGCATCGACGGCAGCCTGTTCCTGCAAAATGGCACCATGGGTCAGGGTTCGGGCGGGTATACCATGAACAACGGCAACGTTACGACCGGCTGGCATCGACTGGCCTTTGCGGTGGACCTCTCCCAAAACCTCATCACCAAGTGGGTAGATGGGGTCAAGGCCCAGGATTGGGTCAGCTCCGCCAACAGCCTGGACGCCGCGCGCCGCGCCTGGCAGCCCAACGTCATTCTGTTCGGTGACAATGACGGACCTAGCAATTCTGGCGACGACCACAGCGGCTCGATCTACGTCAAGAGCATTCAAGTCAGTGTGGGCAAACGCAGTGACGGCTGGATGCAAGCCTTGGGCGGCCCCTCGGCCACCGGCATCCCGCTGGCGGTAACCATACCGACCATACCGCTGAACATCACGCGCAACGGCAACAGCGTGACGATCTCCTGGTCGAGTTCGGCCACGGGGTGGACTCTGCAGAGCAGCCCCAGCCTGTCCAGTCCGAACTGGCAGAGCGTGACCGGCGTGGTGAACAATTCCGTCACTCTCACCATCGGCCCAGGCAATCTCTACTTCCGCCTCATCCAGTAAGGTTGAGCGAGGGTCTTCGGATCTCAGAGCCGCGCGAGGGAACACCCCCCTCGCGCGGTCTTCTTTTCTACGACCGAGGGGAACTCGGGGAAGGCCAGGTTGACTGGTGGCGCCAACCACCCGCCTGGCCGCCGGAGCATTCGCTGGTTTGAACACCTCGCATCCTCCTTAAGTTGAGACATGGATTTGTCAGCGAACCTGTGTGTGATGCGGGATCGGTCCCCGCTTTACTATTAGCCCAAATGGGCGGATGCTAAATGCGTGACGATAAGAGGCCGAATCCTGACGTTGGTGGGAGTGTATTGCGCACTGGCCGCCCGACTTTGGGCGGGAGGCAGCGGCTTGAACGTCGCCGTAGTGGTGAACCAAAACAGCCCCGATTCGCTCCGACTGGCCAATTACTACTGCGAAATGCGCCAGATCCCGCCCCAAAACGTCCTGCGGATCAACTGGGCAGGCAATCTCAATGCCTGGACGGAGTCTGACTTCGCCAGCGTCCTGGTGAACCCCCTGATGACGATGCTCGCCAGCCGGCGGTTGACCAACCAAATCGACTACGTGGTGCTTTCGATGGCCGTCCCCTTCGAGGTGAGTTCGAGCGACTCCCTGGCCTGGAACAGTACCACCTCCAGCCTTTTCTACGGCTTCAAACCGGACCCCACCCCAGAGTGTTCCCTGGCGCCAGGTTCCGCGAGCCTGTATACGGGGAGCGAGGGGGTCTTTCGGGCTACCCCGCCGTTGAACGCCGCCAGCAATTCGTTCCTCGCTACCATGATCACTTCGAGCAACCTCGCGCTGGCCAAGGCTATCGTATCGCAAGGGGTGTTGAGCGACGGGGTGTTTCCCACCCAAACCGTGTTTCTGACGAAGAATGTCTACGATCCCGAGCGGAATGTGCGGTTTGTCCTCTACGATAATGCCATTTTCAACGCCCGACTGCGGGGGAACCTGTCCCTAGAGCGCAACCTCGCCAGCACCCCCAACGGCCTCGGCTATACCTTCGGCTTCCAAAGCGGTGCCCAGGATTATACGCTCTCTGGGGTGACCGTGGCCCCCGGCGGCATCGCGGATAACCTGACCTCCTACGGCGGATTGATCAACGGCACTCCCGAGCAGTTCAACATGCTGGGCTTCCTTTCCGCTGGCGCCACCGCCACGTACGGTACGGTAGACGAGCCGTGCAACTATCTTGAGAAGTTCCCCAACCCGATGGACTACTTCTACCAGGCTCGCGGGTTTAGCCTGGCTGAGTCCTACTATCAGAGCGTTACCAACCCCTACCAGGGACTGATCGTCGGTGAACCACTGGCCGCCCCGTTCGCCTCGCCACCGATGGGGGCTTGGCTGGGACTGCCGGCCAAAGCGCTCCTTCGTGGCACCACCAACCTCTCGCTCCAGATCACCGCCACGGACACCCACCACCCCATCGCGCAAGTGGATCTGTTCGTTGACGGCACCTTTTTGACCAGCCTGACGAACCTCCCGCCCCAACCGGGAAACCTAATCAACGTCACCATCAACGGCGAGCCCGTCAGTTATACCGTGCCCGCCAACGCCTCGCTGAACTCCATCGCCAACGCGCTCGCCGCCACCTTAAACACGGCCGCCCATACCAACACGATGAAGATCACCGCCTCGGCGGCTGGTGATCGCCTTGAACTGCACTCGCTGGATCCGTTCAAGCCCGGCGCCCAAGTCCCACTTTCCGCCGGCAGCACACGGGGCGCCGCCCCCGTCCTCGGAACGTTCATTCAGGCTAGCGGGACCAACTTCCTGGACACGGCAGCCTACGGCTTGCGCGGTTTCACTGTGACCAACGCCCCCCTGGTCGGCGACTATCTTCAACTCGTGGTGACCAAGGTCAATGGCGTCAGCATCACTAACGCCGTGACCAACACGGTCAACGGCGCCACCATCTCCTCCTTCGTTTACAACCTGATGGGCGTCATCAACGCGGACAGCCGCCTGCAGGGCGCCGACGGCGCCGTGGCCGAGGATTGGTTCAACGGGGACCGTTATCTGGGAGTGAGCCTCAGCCAGTTTAATCTGCGTGCCCTTTCCTCGGGCTGGGAGGCCTCAGGAATCCAGACCTCACTCTCCGGCTCACCGCACCTGGCCATTACCCCGAGTGACCGACAACCGCTGAACGATCAACTCGCCGACCTCCAACCGCGCGCTCACCTTTACCTCACCCAGGGCACGTACGCACTTCCGCTCACGTTTGCCTTCGACACTACCGGCCTGCCAGACGGCTTTCACGAATTGACCGCGGTCATTTATGAAGGCAGCAACGTGCGGGTGCAACGACGCGCCGCCCAGACCGTCCAGATCCAGAACACCCTCCTCGCGGCGGTCTTTTCTACGCCGTTCAGTGGGAGCAACCTGGCGGTGGAGGCTACGGTGTCGTTTTCCGTTTCCGCCAACACCAATGCCATCGCCAGCATCGAGTTGTTCAGCACCGGCGGCTCGTTGGGTGTGCTCACCGCCCAATCGAGCGCCCGTTTCTCGGTGGCCGGGACCAACCTCGAGGTGGGACTCCACCCTTTTTATGCCCTGGTCACCGCCGCCGACGGCAGTCGCTACCGGACGGAAACCAAGTGGATTCGGTTGGTGGGGACCGACTCTCCTTTTCCGGTCTCGGTGACTCACCCCCCCAGCCTTACCCTCACCTGGCCGGCCACGGCGGGGCGAACCTACGACGTCCTCACTACCCCCCAACTGGGTGCCAACTTCCAGTTCGCCACCTCCGTGACCCCCACCAACGGGACGGGAAGCTGGGTGGAAACCTATCCTCTTTCCTCCAATCGCTGGTACCGCGTGCGGACGCATGATTGAATGTTTGCCCCTGAACCGTGGTCTGACTAACGATGAATATGACTGGTCCTTTTTACCATCCTCGCCGGCGCCCAGCGCGGCCCCAGGCCAGCGCCTCCGCCCTGCCCCGCTGCGGGTGGTGGCTGCTGCTGGCGGCCTCGAGCCTGATGACCGTTTTCGGGGCCGAGACGCTCGATTGGGATCGTGCGCGGGACCGGGTGACCGCAGACCTCAAGTCCGGCGAGCTCTACGACGTCCTCGGGCAGGTTGCCGCGGCGAGCGGCTGGGACATTTACGTCGAGCCTAACCTGGAGCGAACTGTCTCCACCAAGTTCAAGAACCTCTCCCCCGGCGATGCGCTCCCGCTGCTGCTCGGCGATTTGAGCTTTGCACTCGTTCCCCAGACCAACGCCAGTTCCAAATTGCTCGTCTTTCGCACCCTGCCTCGGAACGCGACTCGCGCGGTCGCGCCCGCCCTCAAATCCACCGCCGCAACCGTGACCAACACCATCCCCAACCAACTGATTGTGCGCCTTAAACCGGGCGCGAAGATCGGGGACGTTGCCAAACAACTCGGGGCGAAAGTCATTGGAAAAATCGACAGCCTCAACGCCTACCGACTGCAATTTGACGACCCGGCGGCGACCGACGCGGCGCGCACGGCGCTGGCCGCCAATGCGGACGTGACCTCGGTGGAGAATAACTACTCGATCGACCCGCCACCGACGCCCAACCTGCTCAGTTCGGCCTCGGTGGCCGCCCCCCAATTGCAACTCAAACCGCCGCCCGACGGCGGCCGGCTCATCATCGGTCTGGTTGATACGCAGGTTCAGGCCCTGGGGAATGGTTTGGACAAATTCCTCCTCCCCCAACTCTCGGTAGCCGGTGACGGACAACTCGACCCCAATTCGCCCGCTCACGGGACCTCGATGGCCGAGACCATGCTCCGCAGCTTGCAAGCACTCACCCAGGGCAGCACCTCGGTGCAAATTCTCCCGGTGGATGTCTACGGCCCCAATGCCACCACCTCCACCTTCGACGTGGCCAGCGGCATTGCGTCGGCGGTCAACGGCGGCGCCAAGATCATCAATTTGAGCCTCGGCAGCCAAACGGACAGCGATATCCTCCGTTCCGTCATCCAGGATGCCAGTTCGCAGAATATCACGTTCTTCGGCGCCGCCGGCAACACCCACGTCGCCACCCCGTTCTACCCGGCCGCCGACCCGGGAGTCAACGCTGTAACCGCGATTGAACAAGGGCAACTGGCGCCCTATGCCGATTACGGCTCCTTTGTCACGCTAGGGGCCCCGGGCACCAGCTATGTGAACTTCCAAGGCCAGGTCTGGCAAGTCCAGGGCACTTCGGATTCGTCCGCCTTCATCAGTGGCATCCTGGCAGCCTATATGGATGCCAACCACGCCACCCTGACCCAGGGGATGACTTACCTGCACGATCATTACGGAGTTACTATCACTCCGGCCAAGTAGCCTCCGCGGATTGCGGATTGCCGCTTGCGCCGGAAGTGATTCGCGGTAACCTGTGAGGGTGGCTTGGTTCACTGACCGACATTGTTTTGTCCTCGCCGTAGCCGCTTACGGCGTGGCGATGGCGCATTCCGTTTTCCTCTGGCGCAAAGGGTTCCGGCGGGACAACCACGTCAACTACGCGATCCTTTTCGCAGCCATGATCGCCCACACCGCGGCGATGTTTAAGCGCGGCTTCACGCTCAACCACTGCCCGGTTACGAATCTGTACGAGGCTACGATCTTCGTCCTCTGGACGATCGTCGGGGCCTACCTCGTGGTCGGATTATGGTCCCGCTTGCGATTTCTCGGCGCCTTCGCCTCGCCAGGCCTCTTCGCCATTGGGGTATTCGCCCTGATGCCTGGTCTCGACGCCAGCCACGGCACTTGGCCTGAATTGCCGGTGGTGTGGACCAGCCTCCACGCCGCCTTGATGGCGCTTTCTTACGGGGCCTTCGGACTGGGTGCCGTAGCCGCCGTGATGTACCTGAGTCAGGAACGAAACCTCAAGGAGCACAGGATCCAGGCCCTGTTCGCCCTCCTGCCCCCCATTCAACGTCTGGAAGTGGTCGTGAGCCGCTTGCTGGTGAGCGGCTTCATCCTCCTTACCATCGGTCTGGCCGTGGGCGCGCTGGACCTCTCCCGCCTGAAAGACCCCCATGCCTATGCCGGCGACCCGAAGATCGTCTGGTCGGTGTTGGTTTGGCTCCTTTACCTGGGAATCCTGGTGGTGCGCTGGCGGTTCCCCCAAGGGGGACGCCGTCTGGCCCTCAGCGCCGTCGGCAGCTTCGCCTTCGTCCTCCTCACGTTTTGGGGCACGAATGTCCTCTCGACGCTCCACAACCCCGCTTTGGCGCCGCATTCGCTCCTCACCCCGTAGTCCATGCCCATTGTCGTCACTGGCTTGAGCCATCGTTCTTCCTCGGTAGCCGTCCGCGAGCGTTTCGCGTTCGGTGAGGCGCTTATTCCCGCTGCCTTGCAACGGCTCCGCGAATCGGGCGCCGCGGAGGAAGCCGTCATTCTCTCGACCTGTAACCGTGTAGAGATTTATGCCGCCACCCCGCTCGAGCCCGGCACTGCCTGTGGGGCGCTCAAGGATTTCCTGGTCACCGCCCACGATTACCGCGAGCCCCTCAGCGATGAGATTTATAGCTTCGCCGAACCGCAGAGCCTGCATCACCTCTTCAAAGTAGCCTCCGGCCTGGATTCGCTGGTCCTGGGAGAGACGGAGATTCTGGGCCAGTTGAAGAAAGCCTATGACCTGGCCTTGCAGCAGGGACACACCGGCAGCCGGCTCAACCGAGCTTTCCAGCGCGCCTTTAATGTCGCCAAACAAATCCGGACGGAGACCAACATCCAGCGCGGGAGTGTCTCGGTGGGCTCCGCAGCCGTCGAATTGGCCCAGAAGATCTTCAGCGACCTGGGCGATCGCGACGTTCTGGTCATCGGCGCGGGGGATACCAGTGAGAAAACGGCGCGCGCCCTGCTCTCACGAGGCGCACGGGGTATCGTGGTGACCAACCGCTCGCACGATAAAGCCGTGGCGCTGGCTGCCGAGCTCGGAGGGCGGGCGGTTCCCTTCGACCAATGGGCCACGGAGTTTCCCGTCATCGACATCGTGATCAGCAGCACCTCCGCACCCGATTACATCCTGGATCGTGCCAACCTCCAGCCACTCATGAAACTGCGCCGCAACCGGCCCTTGCTGCTCATCGATATCGCCGTGCCTCGCGACATCGATCCGGCGGTCAATCTCCTGGAAAACGTCTTCCTCTACAATATGGACGACCTACAGGCGATCGCCGACGACTACCTAAAGCTCCGCCGCGAGGAGGTCGCCCACTGCGAGCAGATCATCCGTGAAAAGGCGGAGGCCCTGCTCGCCCACCGCGGGCGGCCCGACGCCGGCCAAACCGCGTAGATCGCGCTTGACGCCTGGTGAAGCCTGCATTTTTATGAACGATCCGATCCTGATAGCTACTCGCGGCAGCGCCCTCGCCCTGGCCCAGGCCAACTCCGTCCTCGCCCAGTGCCGCGCCGCGTTTCCTGCCCTGCGTTTCGACCTGAAGATCATCAAGACCACCGGTGATAAACTCCAGACCGCTTCGCTGGCGCAAGAGGGCCAGGCACTACCCAAGGGGTTGTTCACCAAAGAGCTGGAGGTGGCCCTACTCCGAGGCGAGGCCGACCTCGCGGTGCATAGCCTCAAGGACCTGCCCACGGAACTGCCGGAAGGCCTGAAACTGGGTGCCGTCGGCAAGCGCGCAGACGTGCGGGACGTGATGGTCTATCGCGCCGCATCGGGGTCCGCCGGTGAATCCCCATCGCCACGCGGGTTCGCCCCAGGTCTGCGCGTGGCGGACCTCCCGTCCGGCGCTGTCGTGGCAAGCAGCAGCACCCGACGCAAAGCCCAATTGCTCGTGCTCCACTCCGCCCTCCGGGTGGTCGATATCCGTGGCAACGTCCTGACCCGGCTCCAGAAGGTCGCCACCCGCCCAGAGTTGGACGCAACCCTCCTGGCACTGGCGGGGATGACTCGACTTCATTACACCATCAGCCCCGAGGGGCGGCTTCATGGCCCTGGCGTCCCCGATGGGCTGCTGGCCGCAATCCTGGATCCCTCCGAGATGCTCCCCTGCGTCGGCCAGGCCGCCGTCGGCCTTGAGATCCGCGAGCATGACGAACGTCTAGAAGCCGTCTGCCAGAGACTCAATGACGGCGAAACCCTCGAGTGTGTCACCGCTGAGCGCGCCTTTCTCGCCGGCATGGGTGGCGGTTGCCAAAGCCCGGTCGCCGCTTGGGCCGTCGTGGTGGGTGACCAACTCCACATGCGGGCGGTGTCTTTCGCCTCCGGCCCCGTTCGCCGCGCGGAGGCGGAACGTCCGCTAGGTCAGGCGGCCGAGTTGGGTCAAGCCATGGCCACCACCCTGAAAGGCTAGCACAGTCTCACCATGCGCAGTCCGATCCGGCGATCGCCCCCGCAGCACCCTGCGCGCGATCTGCCCCAGGCCTACCGCCTGATGTTCGAACGGTTCGGCCATCAGCATTGGTGGCCCGGTGATACACCCTTCGAAGTCTGTGTGGGTGCGATCCTGACCCAGAACACCAACTGGGGTAACGTCGAACGGGCGATTGCCAACCTGAAGGCTGGCGGGGTGCTGGAACCGGCGCGACTCTATGCCCTGGAGCCAAGCCAACTGGCCGAACTGATCCGCCCGGCGGGCTATTTCAACGTCAAAACCCGGCGCCTCCGCTCATTTCTGGGTGTGCTGATTGAAAACCACGGTGGCCGGCTCGATTCTCTCTTCGCCGCCGACACCGCCACGGCCCGCCAAGCCCTCCTGGCCATCAACGGCATCGGGCCGGAAACCGCCGACAGCATGTTGCTCTACGCGGGAGGGCACCCGTCTTTCGTCGTCGATGCCTACACCCGGCGCATTTTCCTCCGGCACCAGTGGAGCGCGGCCGAGGTTTCCTATGGCGCTTTGCAGCAACGGTGCGAGCGCGTGTTGCAGGGGAACTCCAACCTGCTGGATTATTGGCAGGATTACCACGCCCAGATCGTGATGGTGGGAAAACACTTCTGCCGCCCGCGCAGCCCGGATTGTGCTGCTTGTCCCCTGCGCCCATTGCTCCCAACGCTATAACCGGCCGGTAGCCTGATAGGCCGCATAAAACATCAAAGCCACCACGACCGCCGCGAGGAGGCTAAAAACAATGGTGAAGAAAAGGAGTTGCAGCTTCCGGTACCGCACCATGCGCGGGTTTTTCGGAAACAGCCATTTGCCCAGTCTATAGACCACAACCAACTTTATCCCTCGGTGGGTGGTTTCAGCGCGTATGCATGAGAGTTGTGGCAGGCCGGAAAGACGGGGTTAATGTAGATTTGGCGGGACAAACCCCCGCCGACTTTTTACCTTCCGCGGCGTGAAATGT
>Ga0316222_1003240_pt1 | contig 16201 bp, 13 predicted proteins | sample TBH18011metaG_FD_206008 | JGI IMG/M metagenome (GOLD analysis project Ga0316222, IMG submission 206008) | Freshwater microbial communities from Trout Bog Lake, Wisconsin, USA - TBH18011 | ecosystem: Environmental > Aquatic > Freshwater > Lake > Hypolimnion/Profundal zone | place: USA: Wisconsin...
CCGACCTTCTCGGTCTGGATGGTGATGGCAGCGGGTTTCTTCTGCCATTGCCACCAGAAGACGGCGACGGGGAGTAGAAAGATGATGCCGAGGATGAGGAGGGATTTTCCACGGCCCTTGCGCTTGGGAGCGGGGGCGGCGGCGGACGGGTTCAATACAGGCGGCGTTTCCACAATGACCTAAGCCTGCCGGAAGGGGCGGGCGGGGGCAAGGGTGAAGGAGGAGGGGGGAATTATGAAAACATCCAACAGCGAACAGCCAACGTCCAACATCCAAGGGGAGCGTCTTGGCGGAATGGGCTTGGCAAGAGTGGCGGGAAGGGACGAGGCAAAAGGATGAAGGTTGAATGATGAATTATGAAAAACACTGCCGCAGAATAGCTTGGGACGGTTCAATGCTCGCGGACCCGTCTGGTGGCAGCCATCCCCTTACACCTGACGCCTTCCCCTCGAGGCAACGGGGCAACGCCAAAACCCGCTTTTTCCGGACTTGACGGTTTTCGGGCAAGCGGATAGGCTGTACCGGTAATGGTTAACAACTCACAAGCTCTGCTGCTGGTAGTCATCGTAAGTGACGCCGCCGCTGGCGCTTGTTGAATTGCAAATTTAACAAAAACCCACGGCTGGCAACGGTCGTGGGTTTTTTGTCAAAATACCGCGCCATTTCCGCCACAACACAAAACAGCACATGAGCAAAACGATTGAACCGAAGAAGAAGAGTCCCGCCCGTCCCGCCGGCCGGGCCGAAGTGGGCGCGGCGATGTATGGCCGTGACATTTTGGTGGAAGCGCTGGAGCGCGAAGGCGTGGAAGTGATTTTTGCGTATCCCGGCGGCGCGAGCATGGAGATCCATCAGTCGCTGACCAAGTCCAGGATCCGCACCATTCTGCCCCGCCATGAGCAGGGCGGCAGTTTTGCGGCGGAAGGCTATGCGCGCGTGACCGGCAAGGCCGGCGTGTGCATGACCACCAGCGGGCCGGGCGCCACCAACCTGGTGACGGCGATCGCGGATGCGTACATGGACTCCACCCCGCTGGTGTGCATCACCGGCCAGGTGAACCAGGCGATGATCGGCCGCGGGGCGTTCCAGGAGACGGACATGATCGGCGTGACGCTGCCGATCGTGAAGCACAGCTATCTGGTGACGGATATCAACGATATTCCGCGCATTGTGAAGGAAGCTTTTTACATCGCGCAATCGGGCCGGCCGGGCCCGGTGGTGATTGATGTGCCGAAGAACATCCAGCAGGGGCGCACGCAGCCGGTGTGGCCGACGCTCGAGCAGATCAAGAAAGGTTTGCGCGGTTATGTGCAGCCGGATCTGAAGGCGGACGAAGTGGCGCTGAACGAGATCATCGGCCTCATCGAGAAGGCGGAACGCCCGGTGCTCTATGTGGGCGGCGGCATCATCTCCAGCGGCGCGGCGGCGGAGTTGAAGAAATTTGCGGAAGCAACGAACATTCCGGTGACGACGACGCTCATGGGCATCGGCGGTTTCCCGGAGACGCACCCGCTCTCCTTGCGCTGGCTGGGCATGCACGGCGCGGCCTACGCGAACTGGGCGGTGAACGGCGAGTACGAATACCGCAAGAATCCGGCGGACCCGATGGTGAAGATGAAGGACGGCGCGGATCTGTTGCTGGCGTTCGGCGTGCGGTTTGACGACCGCGTGACGGGCAAGTTCGAGGAGTTTTGCAAGCACGGCACGATCGTCCACCTGGACATCGATGCCTCGGAGCTGAACAAGAACCGCAAGGCGCATCTGCCGGTGGTGGGCGACATCAAGGACGCGCTCACGCGGCTGAACAAGCTGGTCGCCAAGCGGCCGATGAACGCGAAACGCACGGCGTGGCTGGCGCAGATCGACGAATGGAAGAAGAAAGGTCCGTTCGCCTACCGCATCACACCCGAGATCGCGAACAGCGATCACATGAAGGATCACATGGGCGGCGCGGAGAACGAGGTGATTCTCCAGCAGATGGTGATCGAGGCGCTGTATGATCTGACGAAGGGCGACGCGTATATCACCACGGGCGTGGGCCAGCACCAGATGTGGGCGGCGCAGTGGTACAAATATAAATTCCCGCGCCAGCTCGTGACGAGCGGCGGTTTGGGCTCGATGGGCTACGGCTACCCGGCGGCGCTGGGCGTGAAGGTGGCGCATCCGGACAAGCAGGTCATCGATATCGACGGCGACGGCTCGTTCCTGATGAACATCCAGGAGCTGGCGACGGCGCACGTGGAGAAGATCGCCGCGAAGGCGATCATCCTGAACAACCAGCACCTCGGCATGGTGGTGCAGTGGGAGGATAATTTCTACGCGGGCAACCGCGGGCACACTTACTTGGGCGACCCGGATCACCGGGCGCAGATCTATCCCGACTACGTGCGGGTGTGCAATTCCTTCAACGTGAAGTGCGAGCGGGTGATGTACAAGAAGGACCTGCGCGCGGCGATCCAGCGCATGCTGGATGCGGACGAACCCTATGTGCTGGACGTGGTGGTGCCGTACAGCGAACACGTGATCCCGTTCATCCCGGCGAACCGCACGGTGGCGGACATGATCTGGAAGCCGTAAGCGATTTGATTCACAACGGCCGGGCGAAGCGATTCGCCCGGCCGTTTTTGTTTTGGCAGGAAAGAAACGCAGAGACGCGAAGGATCGCGGAGAAGCGCAGAGGGCTGCCGAATGTGGGGTGCGCGGACAGGTCCGCGCTTTGGTCGATGCGACAGGTTGCGTCGACCAAAACGGCAACGTGTTGCCGCAGTCCAAAATCGTGCGTCACGCCTCGTCCGCTCCCGCAGGCAGGATATCAGACTTTCGTTGCAGTTCTCTGCGACTCTGCGTCTCTGCGTGATGCTTTTTGATCCTCTCCCTCTTCACCGCACCGTCTCGACGGGGATCAGGTCGGGATTATTCTGCCCGAGTTGGAGGAGGGCGGCGTTGGTGTAGATGTCGAGGTTGCTGCGCCATTCGGGCACTTGCTGCTGGTGGCGCAGGCGGCTGAGTTCCTGCAGGCCGAGGGTGTCGAGGGCCACGGGGTCGCGGCTGAGCCAGATCTGGCTGAGGATGGCGGAGAATTGGAGGTAGCCGGCGGGGCCGCCCTGGTATTGGCCGAGGAGGGCGTCGGTCACGTAGAGGACGGTGCGGTCGCCGACGGCGGGCTGGGCGACGATTTCGGGGAGGGCGACGGCGAGGCGGCCGGGGTCGTTCTCGAAGCGGTGGGTGTTGTCCACGCTGCCAAGGGCGAGGCTGAAGAAATGGCCGCAGAGGCCGGCGGCATCCTCGTTCATGAGCGGGGCGAGGGAGATGTTCTTGGTGAGGCGGCGGCTGAGCAGGTTGGAAACGAAGGAACGCTTGCCGGCCTCGCGGTTCGTCTGGCCGAATTCGAGGTCGCCCCAGACGAGCTGGCCGATGATGGGGGAATCCGGGAGGTAAAAGGTGTTGGAATCATAGCCGGCCTGCTGGGCGCTGACGACGTCCACGCCGAGGTCCCGTCCGAGCTCGTAATAGCCGGCGGCCTGGAGGTCGGCGGTGCGTTTGTCCCAGAGAACGATCTGGCCGGGGGGGAGGCCGGCGGCTTCCAGGCTGCGGACCACGGCGGTGACCAGGGCGGGGCGGGTGCCGCAGAGCGGGCCGGGTTCGGAGAAAACCTTTAAACCGATGATATCGTTGGTTTTGACGAGGGTGAGCCAGGCGGCGGTGAGATTGGTGGCATGGGTGTACCCGAGCAGGCCGCGGTTAAAGGCGTCATCCACCCGGTCCTGGACGGGCAGGTAGGTGTTCAGGAGGTGGAAGCCGGCCACTTGGACGACGCGGGCGGGCACGGCGGGGGCGGGGGAATCGGCCGGACCGGCGGCCCCGGCGGGGCGGACCCAGCCGAGGAGCAGGAGCAATATCAGTTGTGCGTTTCTTGACACTTTGAAGCGCGAATGATAACACGACGGCAGATGTTGGACAAAAAAAAATCGATGAAATGCGCGGCGGTGCTTTTGCTCGCCGGAGCGGGGCTGTTTTCCGGGTGCACCCCGGAAGGTCCGCGCGCCCTGGACAAGGGGATCAAGCTGCTGGACGCGGGGGAGAACGACGCGGCTTACGGGCAATTGAAGCTGGCGGCCACGCTGATCAAGACGAATGCCGTGGCGTGGGATTATCTGGGCGTGGCGGCGCAGCGCACCGGCCAGCCGGGCGAGGCGGCCAGCGCGTATCAGCGGGCGCTGGAATTGGACCGCGACCTGGTGGAAGCCCATTTCAACCTCGGCTGCCTGTACATGGAGCAGAACCAGGCGGAGCTGGCGCGGCAGGAGCTGGCGAGCTATACGATGCGGCGCTCCAACGACCCGGAAGGGTGGCGCAAGCTGGGGTCGGTGCAATTGCGGCTGGGCGAGACGGTGGCGGCGCAGCGCAGTTTCAGCTCGGTGTTGCAGCTCAGCCCGGACAAGCAGGATGCGGAGGCGTACAACGGCCTGGGCGTGGCGAGCATGCAGCTCAGCCGGCCGCATGACGCGGTACGCTGGTTTGCGGCGGCGGTGCGGTTGCAGCCGGATTACGCGGCGGCCATCCTGAACCTGGCCACGACATCGCAGCAATATTTGCGGGACAACCAGACGGCGCTGGTGAATTACCAGAAGTACCTTGCCCTGTCGCCCAAGCCGGATAACTGGGACGCGGTCAATGCCATCGTCCAAAGAATGACGCCGTCCGCCCAGCCGGCACCGCTGGCGGTCGCGCCGCCGCTGGCGACCAATCCGGTGCTGGTGGCGACCGGGCTGACCGTGGCTCCGGTGGTCCGGACCGCGCCGGCCCCGGCCACGCGCTTGGTGCCGGTGGTGCGCTCCAATCCGCCGGTCCAGCCCCGTCCGGCGGTGGCGGCCAATGCGGGCCAGCCGCAGGTGATCCGGCTGGCGCCGGAACCGGTGATCGTGACGCATCCGGGGCCGGTGACGGCGCCGCCGGCCAACACGGGAACCTTCACCATCGCGGGGGCCAAACCGGCCGACCCGGCGCTGGTGGCGGCGATGGAGAATGACACCCCGCCGCCGGCCAAGCCCGGCTTCTGGCAGCGGATCAAGCCGGCGGCCTGGTTTCACGGGGACACGGCGGGGGAACCGGCGGAGGCCAAAACGGATTCCAAGTACATCCAGTCCGGCTTGACGCCGCTGAGCACGGCGGATGCCGGCAGCCATTCGACGGCCGAGGTGGTGGTGCCTACCACGCCGATCACGCGGTATCATTACCAATCGCCGCCGCGGCCGGCGGCCGGCGACCACCGTTCGGCCAGCGGCGCCTACACCAAGGCGCAACTGTACGAACAGGACGAACGCTGGAGCGACGCCATGGTTTGGTACGGCGAGGCGGCCAAGTTTGATCCGGCGTGGTTCGAGGCCCATTACAACGAGGGTTACGAGGCGGAGCGGACGCGCAATTACGGGCGGGCGCTCGCGGCCTACGAAGGGGCGCTGGCGGTCCGGCCGGATTCCACGGAGGCGCGGTATCATTTCGGCCTGGTACTGAAGGATGCGGGCCATCCGCTGGATGCGCTGAACGAACTGCAGAAGGTCGCCGCCGCCCATCCGGACGAAGTGCGGGTGCATCTCGCGCTGGCGAATCTTTACGCGCAATGGTTGCATCAGCCGGCGCGGGCGCGGCAGGAATTCAACACGGTGTTGCAACTCGCCCCGAACCATCCGCAGGCGGCGGAGATCCGCGCCTGGCTCAACGCGAACTAGGCTTCGGGACCGTCACCATGGCCGGCTTCCTTTCCCCCGCCCTGCGCGAACAGATTCGCGCCGCGAGCGACATCGTGGACATCGTCGGCCAGTATGTGCAGCTCAAGCGGGCGGGGACGAATTTCGTGGGGCTCTGCCCGTTCCACAAGGAGAAGTCGCCGAGCTTCAACGTGAGTCCGCAGCGGCAGATCTTCCACTGCTTCGGCTGTCACAAGGGCGGGGACGTGTTCAAATTTCTGGAGGAATACGAGAGCATCGGGTTCATGGACGCGGTGCGGCGGCTGGCGGAGCGCGCGAAGATTCCGCTGGAATTTGAAAACTCGCCGGGGCAGCAACAGTCGCGCCACATCAAAGATCAGTTGCTGGAGATTCACAACCAGCTCACGCAACGCTGGCAGAACTGTCTGGCGAATGAGGCGGCGGGGCAATTGGCGCGGGATTATCTCGCGAAGCGCGGGGTCTCGGAAGAGGCCATCAAGCTGTTCCGCATCGGCGCGGCGCCGGAGGATTGGGACGACACGGTGAACTGGGCGAAGAGCAAGAACTACGATCTGGCCACGGTGGAACAGGCGGGACTCGTCATCCGCAAGGAGGAGACGGGGCGTTATTACGATCGGTTCCGCGGACGGCTGATGTTTCCCATTTGCGACGAGCAGGGGCGGGTGATCGGTTTCAGCGGGCGCATTTTGACGGGCGACGAGAAAGTCGCGAAGTACGTGAACTCGCCGGAAACGCCGATTTTCACGAAGAGCAAGGTGTTCTTCGGCCTGGACAAGTCCAAGCGCGCGATTCTGGACGCGGGCTTCGCCATCATTTGCGAGGGGCAGTTGGATCTCATCGCGTGTTACATGAACGGGGTGCAGAACATCGTGGCACCGCAGGGCACGGCCTTCACGGAGCAGCATGCGCGGATTCTCAAGCGCTATGTGAACGAGGTGGTGCTGTGCTTCGATTCCGACAACGCGGGGCAGAACGCGGCGGTGCGGGTGCTGGATCATTTGCTGGCCTCGGGGCTGGCGGTGCGGGTGGCGGTGGTGCCGTCGCCGCATGATCCGGACAGTTTCATCAAGGCGAACGGCGGACCGGCGTTCGGGCAGATCATCAGCGGGGCGGAGGGATTCTTTGATTTTTATCTGAAGCGGCTGTGCGCGACGAATGACCTGGCCACGGACAAGGGGCGGCTGACGGTGTTGCGGTCGATGGCGGAAGCGGTGCAAAAGACCGGCAACGGTGTGCTGATCGACACCTACGCGCAGAAGACGGCGCTGCGGCTGGGCGTGGCGGCGGAGGCGGTGCGGGCGGAGTTCAAGAAGAGCCCCGCGCCGCAGTTCACGCCGCGCGAGAGCGAGGAGGAATCGTTTGAAAGCGCGGAGCCGGCGGTTGTGGCGACCCCGCCGACGCCGCTGGAAATCCATTTGCTGCGCCTGCTGTTCCAGCATGATGAACTGGCCGGCTGGGCGGTGCGCCATCTGGATGTGAACTGGATCGCGCACGCGCAGATGCGGGAGATCGTGGACCTGCGGCTGGCGGCGCATGAGCATGAGACGTGGCATAACCTGGCGGAGTTTCTGGACGCCGTGGAATCGCCGGAGGCGCGGAGCCTGGTGACCGGGGCGGTGGCGGACGGGCGCAAGATGCCCAATCCGGATACGCAGCTGGCGGATGTGACGCTGCGGTTGCGGAACCTGTTTCTCGACCGGCGGATGGCGGAACTGATCCAGAAAATCAGCCTGCCGGAAACGGCGGACGAAGAGCGGGTGGCGATGCTGCATGAGCAGGCGCGGTTGCGGGAGGCGAAGCGGCTGCCGCTGGCGGCACGGGATGGCGGGGATTCTTCCGGCCAATAAAAAAGGCGCCTTCCTTGCGGAAGACGCCTTTTCGGGGGGCGCTACGAAAACTTACTTGGCACCCTGGTCGATCCAGGCGCGGATGAGGCCGATCTCATCGGCGGTGAGCGTCTTGATGCCGGCCTTGTTGTGGAGCGGCGGCATCCAGGAATCCTGTTCCTCGGTGGTGTGGGTGATGCATTTGACGATGAAGCTGTTGGCGCTGTCGCCGGCTTTCACGATGGAACCTTCCTTGGTGCCCTTGAGCACGCCGGCGAGGGTGTCCATGTGGAGGCGGGCCTTGGGATGGTCGCCGCTGTGGCATTTCACGCAGGACGCCTTGAAGATGGGCGCGATGTCGGTGGCGTAGGTGACGCCGGTTTTGGTGGAGGCGGGGGGCAGATCGGCGCGGGCGGCCAGGGTGAGGGTGGCAACGGCGGCCAGCGCGGCGAGCAGGAGTTTGGTTTGGTTCATAATTTGGTAAAATAAATCAGTTTTCGGAACTGATTTCAAGGTCAGACGGTGGCAACGGGCAAAAGGTTCAAAAAAGGATGAAAAAACCTGCAAAACCCGTCGCCGGGGGATTATTTGATTGTCTTGCGGGGGGATTGTTTTTTAAATGATGGGAGTGGAAGTCAAAACCATGCGGACGCCCCCGACCCAAACCCGATGAAAACCGCCGCGCCGCCGGAAATCAGCCTGGTCATTCCCTGTTTCAACGAAGGGGAAGTGTTGCCCTTGCTGCAGGAACGGCTCGGCAAGGCCCTCGGTGCCACGGGCATGACGTGGGAGGTGATCCTGGTGGATGACGGGTCGCACGACACGACCTGGTCGCTGCTGACGGCCATGCACGTGGCGGATCCCCGGTTCAAGGCGCTTTCTTTCTCCCGCAATTTCGGCCACCAGACGGCGGTGTTCGCCGGGCTGGCCCATGCGCTGGGCGACTATGTGGCGGTGCTGGACGCGGATTTGCAGGACCCGCCGGAGCTGATCGCCAGCTGCATCGCCAAGCTCCAGACCGGCTTCGACGTGGTCTATGCCATCCGGCGCCAGCGCAAGGAAGGGATCTTCAAGCGGGTGTGTTACGCGGCGTTTTACCGGGTGCTCCAGGCGTTCGCGGAGGTGGAGATCCCGCTGGACTCGGGCGATTTTTGCGTGATGCGGCAGGCGGTGGTGCGGGTGCTGCGGTCCATGCCGGAGCGCGATGTCTTTGTGCGCGGGCTGCGCGCGTGGAGCGGTTTCCGGCAGGCGGGGGTGGAATACGAGCGGGCTGCGCGGGCGGCGGGCGGGACGAAGTATCCCTTCCGCAAGCTGGTGAAGCTGGCGATGGACGGCGTGTTCGCGTTCTCGCCGGTGCCGCTGCGGCTGGCCACGTATCTGGGGTTCGTGAGCCTGGTGCTGTCGCTGGCGGGCGGGTTGTTCGTGCTGGTGTGGCATTTCGCGGGGTTCCGGGTGTTCGGCCATTATCCCTCGGAAGTGCCGGGGTGGAGCTCGCTGATCTGTCTCATCCTGTTCCTGAGCGGCATCCAGTTTTTGATTTTGGGGCTGATCGGGGAATTCATCAGCCGCATCTACAACGAAGTGAAGCAGCGTCCGCGCTGGATCATCCGGGAAGCGCTGGGGGTGGTCACGGACCAGACCGCGCCGCGTCCGTCGCGTAATGACGGGGAATAGGCCGGCCGCACAGATTTACCAAGAGGTTTTACCATCCGCATGCAACGTCCTTTCAAAATCGCCCTGGTCACGATCGACAACCGGGATGAATACCGGAAATACGATCTGGCCCAACCCTACTTCGGCACGGCGCCCACGGCGCTGATGGAAGGGTTTGCCGGGATGCCGGAGGTGGAGGTCCATGTGGTCGGCTGCACCCAGCAAACGGTCGTCAAGCCGGCGCAACTCGCGCCGAATATTTTCTATCACTCGGAGATCGTGCCGAAGTGGGGCTGGTTGCGCGGCGCTTACCAGGGATGCGTGCGGTCCGTCCGCCGCCAGCTGAAACAGATCCGGCCGGACATCGTGCACGGGCAGGGGACGGAGCGCTATTGCTCGCTGGCGGCGGTGCTTTCGGGCTATCCGCGGGTGCTGACCATCCACGGGAACATGCGCCTGATCGCCCGGGTGAACGGCGCGAAGCCGTTCTCCTTCCAGTGGCTCGCGGCGCGGCTGGAGCGGTTCACGCTGCCGCGCGCGAACGGCATCGTGTGCATCACCAACTACACGCGGCTCGCCGTCGAGAGCTTGGCGCAGCGCACGTGGGTGGTGCCGAACGCCGTGGACTCCGCCTTTTTTGCGGTGCAGCCCGCGCCCGATCCGGCCGCGCCGCCGATCGTGCTTTGCGTGGGGGTGATCTGTTTCCGCAAGAACCAGAACGCCTTCATCCGCGCGCTGGATCCGCTGGCGGCGGAGCGGCGGTTCAAGGTGGTTTTCCTGGGCGAGATCGAGGACAGCCCGTATGGCGCGGAATTCCGCGAGCTGCTGAAGACGCGGCCGTGGTGCGAGCACGTGGCTTTCTCCGGGCGCGACCGGGTGCGGGAACACTTCCGCGCCGCGTCGGCGATCGCCCTGCCCACGCAGGAGGATAATTGCCCCATGGTGGTGCTGGAAGGCATGGCGGCGGGCGTGCCGGTCTTCGCCTCGAATGTCGGCGGCGTGCCGGACCTCATCGAGGACGGCGTGACCGGCCTCCTGTGCGATCCGCAGCAGCCCGAGACTTTTCGCGCCTGCCTCACGCGGCTGCTGGATGACCGGGCCTTTGCCGAACGGCTGGCGGCGGCGGGGCGGGAGCATGCGAAGAAACATTTTCATCCGCTCGCGGTGGCGCGGCGGCATCTGGAGATTTACCGCGAAGTGACGGGCCGTTCGTGAGGCGGGTTGCCCAAACGGTCCCGCCCTCAGCCCGGCCGGCGGCCCGGAAACTGACAATCCGTTAATTTGGACTTCAAAAACGCGCGGGTTCCGGGCATTTTATGGGGAATACTTATGTCTTCCGCCAAACCTGCCTTCAATTTGGATCAGTTTCTGGTCACCCGCACCGAGCTGGTGAACCGCGCCCTCGGCCGCTTCCTGCCTTCGGAAAAAACCAAGCCGGTCACCATCCATAAGGCGATGCGTTATTCGCTGTTCGCCGGGGGCAAGCGGATGCGCCCGGCCGTGTTGCTGGCGGCGGCGGAAGCCTGCGGGGGCCGGGCGGAGGACGCCGTGCCGCTGGCCTGCGCGGTGGAATGCATCCATACGTATTCGCTCATCCACGACGATCTGCCGGCGATGGATAACGATGATTTCCGCCGCGGCAAGCCGACGAGCCATAAGGTGTTCGGCGAAGGCATCGCCGTGCTGGCGGGGGACGCGTTGCTGACGCAGGCGTTTGAGATCGCCGCGCAGGCGAAGGGCTGGCCGCGCTATTCGCATGCGGACCTGGTCTTGGAACTCGCGCGCGCCTGCGGTTCGCTGCAACTCGTCGGCGGCCAGGTGGCGGACCTCGAGGGCGAAAACAAGAAGCTCACCGTGGCGGAACTCCGCTATATCCACGAACGCAAGACCTCCGCGCTGCTGTGCTGCTCGGTGCGGCTTGGCGGCATGAGCGCGAACTGCCCGGCGGCGCAACTTCAGGCGCTGACGGATTTCGGCTACAACGTGGGCCTGGCCTTCCAGGTGATCGATGACATTCTCGATGTGACCCAGACGAGCGAGCAGTTGGGCAAGACGGCGGGCAAGGATGTGGCGGTGCAAAAGGCCACCTATCCGTCGATCGTGGGGCTGGAAAAATCGCGCAAGATCGCGACGCAGCTGACGGACAAGGCGTTCGCCTCGCTGAAAATCTTCAAGGGCAAAGCGGTGGCGCTGGAGGCGCTGGCGGAGTTTTTGCTGAAGCGGGACCGCTGACCGGCCGTGGCTGCGAACAACATGAAGCGGGCGCTCGCGGTCCTGTTTGCCGTGGTCGCCGGGGTGGGCCAAGTGGCGGCCGTTCCGCCGTCGGCCCCACCCGCGCCGCAGGAAGTGGCGCGCCAGTTGGTGGCTGCATTTCAAAGCGGGCGGGCGGCGGCGATCCAATCCAGGCTGGCGGCGGACCGGCCGGTGCTGGAACAAGGCGTCCGCACTTTTCCCCAAGACCCGTTCATCCATTTTGCCCTGGCCATCTGCCAGATGGGGCAGGGCGGGCAATCGGCGGCGGCGGCGGACAATCTGAAAAGCGCCTACACACTCTCCCATAAAAATCTGAGCGTGGGGCTGATCTATGCGCTGGCGTTGAAAAACAACCGGCAGCCGCAGGCGGCGTGCCAGGTGGCCGGGGAGATGGCGGCCTTGCATCCGGACATCCCGCAGGTGCAGATCGGGCTGGCGACGCTGGACATGGCGGTCCAGAAATATGCCGAGGCGATCACCGTGCTGGAGACTTTACAGCGGCGGATGCCGGCGAGCTTCCGGGACGCGGACCGGAGCGAATTGGCTTTCATGCTGGGGACTTGCCACCTGTATGCCGGTGAGCCCGCCAAGGCGATCGCGGCGTTGAACCAGTCGCTCGCGCTGACGCCCCGCCAGGCCCCGGTGCTGGCGGTGCTGGGGGAAGCGTGGCTGAAGACGGGCGAATCGGCCAAGGCGGCGGTCGCGCTGGACCAGGCGCTGGCGATCAACCCGGATCACCCGGCGGCGCTGTATCACCGGGGACTGTGCTACGAGCAGGCCGGGAATCCGGCGGCGGCGCAAAAATGTTTTCAAGCCGGTTATGGCAAGGAAAAGCCCCGTTTGCAGGAGCAGGGCGAGGACTATTATCTGATGTATCTGCTCTGCCAAAAGACGGGCCAGGCGGCGGAAGGCGAACAATGCCGGGCGGCGGCGGCGCGACTGGGCTTTTCCTTTGCGGCACCCTGGCAGAAGCGGCAAAAATAAAACCGCCGCCCGGTCGGAACCGGACGGCGGCGGGCAAAACTTTTTCAGCGGGCTCAGTGAGCCATCAGCTGGATGGCGATTTCCTTTTCCAGTTCGTGGATGAGGTCGATGTCGCGGGTGCCCCACTTGGAGCGGGCCTGCACATCCACTTCGGAGGTGGCGGCGGTCACGGAGGCGACGCGGATCCAGACATTGCGCTGGTTCACCTTGGCCACGAGGGCGCGGACCACGTTGGTGCTGTCATGCGGGACGTATTCCTGCACGAGCACGCCGTTGTTCTGGATCACGGTCACGGCGGCGGCATAAACCTGCTCGGGGGTGCGCTGGTAAACCCCGCCCAGAGTGTCCTTGCCGGGGGTGAGCGCGAAGGTGTGGGTGTCCGTCATGGTGCGGACGCAACCGGTGGCGAGAATGGCCGCCCCGGCACAAATGGCGAAAATCATCTTTTTCATATGGCCCCCAATGCAACCGAAAACGGCCTCCGCGTCAAGCCGATTCCGATGGCGGGGTGAAGTCCAAAGTCCCAAGTCCAAGGTCCAAAGGCGGGAAAAAACGGCATGAACGCTGGCCTCAAAGGTGTCCGCCGGCATGACTTTGGACCTTGGACTTGGGACTCGCGAACCGAAGGCCCGGGCAGTTCAGGTAATCGGGTGCGCCTTTGAAACAGCCTCACGGAGCGCGACCTTCAGGTCGCTTCAACATGAAATTGACCGGGAGCGGGGGGGCACCCCGTTTGGCCGGGCGGTCATTGAAGCGGCGTGAACGCCGCGCTCCCGGAACCGTGTCAAGAGATGCCGGTAATTTGCCCGGTAATTTGAAACTTTCGGCGCGGCCCGGTTTTTGATACAAGAAGATATGCCGCAGTTTTCCTACAAGGCCCGCAAACGTTCCGGTGAATTGCTCGAGGGTACGCTCGAGGCCGCCGACCGCGGGGCCGCGCTCACCCAGATCCAGCGTCTGGGGCTGTTTCCCATGGCGGTGGACGCCGCGCGCGGCGGGGCGGCTGCCGCCGGGACCGCCGCCGGGGCCGCGCCCGGCCTGAGCCTGGCCGCCTTTCTGCCGCAGAGCATGCGGGAGCAGATGCAGCAGCAGCGCAAGCCGAAGCTGCAGGAACTGGCCAATTTCACCACCCAGCTCGCCAACCTCATCAAGTCCGGCATGCCCCTCACGGTGGCGCTGGGCAGCATGGCGAACCTGGAATCCAAGGGCATTCCGGCCGGGGTCAGCCGCGACCTGAAGCAGGAGGTCACCCAGGGCCGCAGCCTGTCGGATGCGATGGCGCGCCAGCCCCGCATCTTCAGCGACCTGTACGTGAACATGGTGCGCGCCGGGGAGCAGAGCGGTTCGCTGGTCGAGGTGTTGCGCCGCATGGCGAGCCATTTCAACCAGTTCGCGGAGGTGCAGTCCAAGGTGACGGCGGCCCTGATCTATCCCGCCATGGTGAGCGTGGTCGGCCTGGTCATCATCGCTTTCTTCATGTTCTTCATGCTGCCGCGGTTCACGGATATTTTCGGCAGCTTCAACATCGAGCTGCCGCTGCCCACGCGGGTGCTGATGGGCACGAGCCATCTGTTGCTGAGTTGGTGGTGGCTGCTGGGCTTGCTGGGGGTCGCGGCGCTGGTGCTGTTCCGCCGGTTCGCGGGCACGGAGAACGGCGCCCGCCGGCTGGATGAATGGCGCATGAAGGCGCCGGTCATCGGCAAGGTCATTCGGCTGAACATTTTCGGCCAGTTTTCCCGCACCTTGGGGACGCTCCTGCAGAACGGTGTGCCGCTGCTGACCGCGCTCAAGATCACGGAGCAGGTGATGTCCAACCGGCTCATCAAGGAATCCATCGCAAAAACCCGCGAGGCGGTGACGGATGGCAAGACCCTGGCCCAGCCGCTGGCGCACAGCAAGGTTTTCCCCCAGCTGATGGTGGACCTGGTGCGCATCGGCGAGGAGACGGGCGATGTGCCCGGCGCGCTCAACAATCTCGCGGACACTTACGAGAGCGAACTGGACATCGCCCTGCGGCTGATGACGCAGCTGATCGAGCCCATCATGATCCTGGGCATGGCGCTCGTGGTCGGCTTCCTCCTGCTGAGCGTGATGCTGCCGATGTTCAGCCTCATCTCGCATATCAGTTCCATCAACGGCAAATGAATTTTCCGCCGCCATCCCGTCCCCGGGCGCGGGGCTTCACGCTGATCGAGATCATGGTGGTCATCGCCATCATGGGGCTCATCATGGCGATGGGGATGCCGTCGATCATCCAGGCGTTCAAGAAGGAAGGCATGCGAAAGGGCGTGGAAGAGGTGCAGAAGGTGTGTGACAAGGCGCGGTCGCAGGCGATTTTCGAGAACAAGACGACGTGGGTGTATTTTTATCCCGGGCTGACGGACCGCCGCTATCAGTTGGGCGGCGATCCGGTGGTGGGCGGGGTGGCGTTGCTGGATGCGCATGCGGCGGCGGATTCCGGGTCGTCGTCCGCTAGCAGCGACACGGCCGGCACGCTGCCGGACGATGTCCAGATCGAGATGTTTGACATCAACCAGCAGGACTTCGCGGAATCCCCCTGGGGCCGCGTCCGCTTCTTTCCCAACGGCACGTGCGACGAGATGGTGCTGGTGCTGCGCTACAAGAACGACACCCGCAAGATCACGCTGGAATACGCCACGGCCATGTCGGACGTCGAGGAGGTGCACCGGTGAGAATGCCCGACCAGAGGACCCGCACCGCCGCTTTCTCCCTGATCGAGGTCATGGTGGCGGTCGCCATCTTTTTCGGCGGGCTGTTCGCCATCCTGATGGTGGTGTCGAACTGTCTGGCGGATGCGCGCCACCTGGAGCGGCCGTTGCTGGACGCCAGCGTGGTGGCCTCCTACATGTCGCAGACCAACAAGCTGGTGGAGGGCGGCAGTTCGGGTGATTTGGGCGACCTGCTGGGGGACACTTATAACGGCAATCCCTGGACCGCCGAGGTGCTGGAGGCGGAGACGAACAAGCTGTTCGCCATGCACATCGTGCTGCATGGGAAGGAAGCGAACAAGTCCGTGGAATCCGAGATGACGATTTTGCTCTACCGGCCGCAATCGCCGGCGGGGAGCCTGGAAGGAGCGACGATGCACCGATGAACCGTCCGGCTGTCCAGTTGCGCCGGGGCGCCGCCTTCACGCTGGTGGAGGTGATGGTCTCGCTCGCGCTGTTCACCATGATCGTGGCGGCCATCTATGCCGCGTGGATTCTGGTGCTGAAAGCCAACGCCATGGCGCAGCAGGTGGCGGCGCGCGCCCAGCGCGAACGCATCGCCGTCCACACCGTCGAGGATGCGCTGATCTGCTCGGAATCGTTCCAGGCCTCGCTCAAATACTACAGTTTCATCGTGGACAACAGCGGCGACGCCTCGGCGCTGAGCTTCACGGCGCGGGTGCCGGACATGTTTCCGCGCAACGGGAAGTTCGGCGATGCGAACCTGCGCCGGCTGAATTTCACGGTCGAGGACGCGGGCGGCGACGAGCCGGGCAAGAACCTGGTCCTGCGGCAGAATTCCATCCTCACCGAGATGGATGACAACGAGAAGCAGTTTCCGCTGGTCCTGGCCCGGGGCGTGAAGACGTTCACGGTGGACTGCTGGGACACGAACAAGATGGAGTGGGTGCAGGAGTGGGACAATACCAATGCCATCCCGCCGCTGGTGCGGGTGAAGCTGGTGCTGGCGGGCGATCCCAAAGCTTCCGATGCGGCGGCCCTCACGGTCACGCGGCTCGTGGCCATG
>Ga0316222_1003242_pt1 | contig 16197 bp, 15 predicted proteins | sample TBH18011metaG_FD_206008 | JGI IMG/M metagenome (GOLD analysis project Ga0316222, IMG submission 206008) | Freshwater microbial communities from Trout Bog Lake, Wisconsin, USA - TBH18011 | ecosystem: Environmental > Aquatic > Freshwater > Lake > Hypolimnion/Profundal zone | place: USA: Wisconsin...
GCGGCAAGGACCTCCCGCCAGGGCACCACCTTGACCACCGAGGATTGGGCCTGGGCCGGCGGTTCGATGGCGATCACCACGGGCGGCTGGCTGGCCTGGAGCGCCGCCGCCAGCACCCGCTCGGCCAAAGCCGGGTTCGAGACGATGGCGAAGCGGGCACCCGAATTGGCCAGAAGATGCAAATGGTCGGCGATGGTGTTGGTGGTGTAGGCCGGCACGGTGATGGCGCCGGCCGCCATCACCGCCAGATCGGCCAGCGCCCATTCCGGACGGTTTTCCGAGACCAGAAGAACGCGATCCCCCGGCGCCAATCCCTGGGCGATCAGGCCCCCGGCCAGCGCCCGTACCTGATCGGCCGCCTCGCGCCAGCTTAAACTCCGCCAGGTGCCTTCTGTCTTGGCCCAGAGCAGCGGCTTGTCGCCCAGGCGGGCGGCCTGGTCGAAAAACATCGCGGTCAGGCTGCGGCAGGTGGCGAAATCAATCGGCATGCACCCTCCCAAAGGCTTGCCAAGCAGACGAGGCTCGCATTTTATACGCGGGTCGCAAAACGGCGGGCCTGGTCGCTTCAGCGTTCCTACCCATATCCGTTCCAAGGTTAGGAGTCACTGCATGACGAGTATCAGCTCGGCCGCCGCCGCCGACCTCGGGTCGCCGCCGGAATGGGATCTGTCCGATCTGTATCCCTCTCCCGATTCGCCGCTGCTGGAACAGGATTTGGTGGCCGCCAACTCTGCGGCCGCGTCGTTCCACGCGTCCTATGCCGGCAAGCTGGCAGGGCTGTCGGGCGATGCTTTCGGTCAGGCCATCGCCGAGTATGAGCGGATATGTGAAACCATCTACCGGGCCATGTCCTATGCCCAGCTCTGGTACTCGTCCGATGTCGGCGATCCGGCGCGCGGTGGCTTCTATCAGGGTATGCAAGAGCGGGTGACCGATATTTCGTCCCACACCTTGTTCTTCACCTTGGAGATCAACCACCTCGAGGACGACGTGCTGGCGGCCAAGCTGGCCTCGCCCCGCACCGCCCATTATCGCTCGTGGCTGAGGGATTGCCGGGTTTACCGGCCTCACCAGCTTTCCGACGAATTGGAGCGCTACGTTCACGACAAATCGGTGGCCGGGCGGGCCTCGTGGAGTCGTTTGTTCGACGAGACCATGGCCCGTCTGCGCTTCCCGCTGGACGGCGAGAGTCTGACCTCGGCTGAGGTGCTGCATTTGATGAGCGACATGGATGGCGCCAAGCGCAAGGCCGCCGCCCATTCGCTGTCCACGGTGCTGAACGAGAACGTTCCGCTGTTCACCCTGATCACCAACACCCTGGCCAAGGACAAGGAGATTGAGGACAAGTGGCGTCACTACGCCAAGCCGTGGTCCTATCGCAACCTGTCCAACCAGGTCGAGGACGAGGTGGTCGATGCCCTGGTCGAGGCGGTGCGCGGCTGCTACACCCAGTTGTCGCATCGCTATTATGCGATGAAGGCCAAGTGGTTCGGGGTCGAGGCGCTCGATTTCTGGGATCGCAACGCGCCTTTGCCCGATGGCGACGACCGCTCTTATAGCTGGGGCGAGGCCAAGGACACCGTGCTCGGCGCCTATCACCGCTTCTCGCCCGATTTGGCTTCGGTGGGGCGGCGCTTCTTCGACAGCGCCTGGATCGACGCTCCGGTGCGGCCAGGCAAGTCGCCCGGCGCCTTCGCCCATCCCACCGTGCCGTCGGTGCATCCCTATCTGCTGGTCAATTTCCAGGGCAAGACCCGCGACGTGATGACCTTGGCCCACGAATTGGGCCATGGTGTGCATCAGGTGCTGGCCTCGGCCCAGGGCGCGCTGATGGCCGACACCCCGCTGACCCTGGCCGAAACCGCCAGCGTCTTCGGCGAGATGCTGACCTTCCAATCCATGCTGGCGTCCGAGGCCGACCCGGTGCGGCGCAAGTCGCTGCTGGCCGGCAAGGTCGAGGACATGATCAACACGGTGGTGCGCCAGACGGCCTTCTACGATTTCGAACGCCGCCTGCATGCCGAGCGCGGCCGGGGCGAGCTATCGCCCGAGCGCATCGGCGAATTATGGATGGCGGTGCAGGGCGAGTCCCTGGGGCCGGCCTTGCGGCTGCACGACGAATACAAGGTGTTCTGGACCTACATCCCCCACTTCGTGCATTCGCCGTTCTACGTCTACGCCTATGCCTTCGGCGATTGCCTGGTGAATTCGCTCTATTCGGTCTATCGCGGCGGCGCGCCGGGCTTTCAGGGCAAGTATCTCGACATGCTGAAGGCGGGCGGCACGCTCCGTCACAAGGACCTGCTGAAGCCCTTCGGCCTCAATGCCGGCGACCCCGCCTTCTGGCGCCAGGGGTTGGACGTGGTGGTGGGGATGATCGACGAGTTGGAAGCGATGTAGAATAGACGCCTTTACCCGACCAATAGGCTGCCGCAGAAGGGGCAGCGGGCGGCGATCAAAGCGGTTTTGCGCTGAGTGGCGTCCAGGCCCTTTTCGGCCAGCATGGCATCAAGCTTGGCAACCAGTTCCTCGTGCTTGGCCAGCTCAAGGCAGGTGGCGGCGCCGGTGCCGGGGGCACACTCGCCGACTGTGAAGGCGGCGGCGGGAGCGGCAGCGGCGGCCAGGCCCAAACCGCTCAACATGGTAGAGGATAGGAAGCGGCGACGGTCCATGGCAAACCTCGATTCATTCGTTCGGAGTCTATCCTACCCGACCATGATGGCGCAATCATGGCGGAGTTCTGAAAGGGGACGGCCATTGTGCAACTGAATACCATCGAGGCGGGCCAGGGGGCGCCGCTGGTGATTTTGCACGGCCTGCTGGGTTCGGCCCGCAATTGGGCCGGCATTGCGCGGGAATTGGGCCACGGCCGCCACGCTTTGGCGCTGGATTTGCCCAATCACGGCGCCTCGCCCTGGTGCGAGGCGATGGATTACCCCTTCCTGGCGGCGCGGGTGGCCGAGATCATCGAGGGATTGGAGGCGCCAGCGGTACTGCTGGGCCATTCCATGGGCGGCAAGGTGGCGATGGCCCTGGCGTTGACCCGGCCGGACTTGGTGGAGCGGCTGATGGTGGTCGATATCGCTCCGGTGGTCTATCGCCATACCTTCGCCCCCTATATCCGCGCCATGCGCGCAGCAACTCTGGCCGAGGCGACGCGGCGCGCCGATGTCGATGCCATGCTGGCGCGTCAGATCAAGGAGCCGGCGGTGCGGGCTTTCCTGCTACAGAATTTGGAGGGGAGTGCCGGCAGCTTCCGCTGGCGCGCCAATCTGGCGGCGCTGAATGCCGCCATGGAAGACATTCTGGGGTTTCCGGATTTCGGCGAGCGCGTCTATGACGGGCCGACCCTATTCCTGGCCGGGGCGGACAGCGAGTATGTCCTTCCCCAATACGAAGCCGATATCCGCCACCTGTTCTCCCAGGCCCGGATCGAGCGTTTGCCGGGGGCCGGACATTGGGTCCACGTCGATCAGCCCCAGGAATTCCTGGCGGCGGCAGAGCGATTTCTGGCGGAGTGAGAAAAGTGGCCGTCCGCCATAAAGGGGGGGGAACAGGCGGACGGCCGGGAAGTTTGTCCTTTGAGAGGGAGGCTGACCTCGGGGAGGCCAACATCCTCTTGAAGGTAGGAACGCCCCGTCACGGTGTCAAACGATTTTAATACCAAATCGCAACTGCTTAATTTGGCGCATAAGTGCACTGTCACCGAATTAACCTTCGGCGAGGATCCCCCCCAACAGGTCGAGCACCGCCGTCGGGGCAAGGTCGCGGGTGATGAAGACGATCCGGGTGCGGTGGTCGTCGTTGGGCCAGTCGGGCAGTTCGGCCGGGGGGTGGAAGACGTGCTGGACAGCGTGGATGGCCAGCGGTTTGTCGATGCCCTGGGCGTTGACGATGCCCTTGATCCTGAGCAGGTTTTCGCCCCGGCTGGAGGCCAGCAATTCCAGGGCGAAGGCCAAAGCCGGCCAGGAGATCGGCGCCTCGCGGGTGAAGACAAAGGCCTGGATATGGGCATCGTGGCGGTTGACGTCGTGGTGATGGTGGTGATGTTCACCCGCCTGGGCGGCAGCCACCGCCTCGTCCCGCAGCCACTCGGCGACGGCGGGGATTTTGGTGCGGCCGTTGAATAATCCGGCCTCCAGGATCAAAGCGGAATCGATCACGCCCTGGGCGGCCGGCAGAATGGGGGCGCCGGGATTGAGGGCGGCCAAGCGGGCGCGCAGCACCTCGATGGCGGTGAAATCGGCCAGATCGGCCTTGGTCAGTACCAGCCGGTCGGCCATCGCCGCCTGTTTGACCGCCTCGGGCTGGCGGTCGAGGGTGGCGTCGCCCACAACCGCGTCGATGGTGGTGACAATGCCGTCGAGTCGATAACGGCTGGCCAGCAGCGGGTCGCTCATCAGGGTGTGAATGATGGGAGCAGGATCGGCCAGGCCGGTGGTTTCGATCACCACTCGAGCGAATTCCGGCACCTCGCCCTTGACCCGTTTGAGGAACAAATCGCGCAGCGCCTCGACCAGATCGCCCCGGACGGTGCAGCAGATGCAGCCCGATTGCAGCACTACCACCTCGTCGCTGACGCTCCGCACCAGCAGATGGTCGATGCCCACCGCACCGAACTCGTTGATCAGCACGACGGTATCGGCCAAGCCGGGCTGGGCCAACAGGTGGTTGAGCAGGGTGGTTTTGCCGCTGCCGAGGAATCCGGTCAGAACGGTGACGGGGATATCGCTCATTGGCCGTACAGGCTTTTAGGATCGACCAGCACCGGCGCGATTTCGGTCAGTCCCTCGGCGCGCGCCGCCGTGTAGAAGCAGGACCGCCGCCCGGTGTGGCAGGCCACTCCCTGTTGATCGACCAGCAGCAGCACGGTGTCGCCGTCGCAATCGAAGCGGAAATCCACCAGGGTTTGCTGCTGGCCCGAGCTTTCGCCCTTGCGCCACAATTTGCCGCGAGAACGCGAGTAATAGCAGACTCGGCCGGTGGACAGAGTCTCGGCCACCGCCTCGCGGTTCATCCAGGCCATCATCAGCACCTCGCCGGTATCGTGCTGCTGGGCGATGACTGGCACCAGTCCGTGGCTATTGAAGGTCAGCGCCGTCAAGGCGGCGGAAGGATCGATCATGTTGGGCTCCGTATACCGCGCGGGCGGCCGATGTTATAGTGTAACCATCGCCGCCTGGGCTGGAAACCGCGATGACGTTCCCGTCGGATTTGCACGACCACCATTCTTGCGTCGCCACCGCCCTGGCCAATGCCGAGGCGGAATGCGCGCGGCGCGGCGCCCGCCTGACCGAGGTGCGTCGCCGGGTGTTGGAATTGGTGTGGAACAGCCATCAGCCGGTGGGTGCCTATGTCCTGCTCGACGCCCTGGCCAAGGAGGGATTTCCAGCGGCGCCGCCCACGGTCTACCGCGCCTTGGAATTCCTGCTCGCCCACGGTTTGGTCCATCGCATCGAGCGGCTTGACGCTTTTGTCGGCTGCGTGCGGCCGGGGGCGCCCCATGCCGGCCAATTCCTACTCTGCGCCGGCTGCGGCGCCGCCGCCGAATTGGACGATCCGGCCATCGATCAGGCGGTGATCGCCGGTGCCGCCCGCCATGGCTTCAGCGTGCGGCGCCAGACCATCGAGGTCGAAGGGCTGTGCCCGTCCTGTAGCAATCAGGAATCCTGAGCCCTTGGATTGAGCGCCTTCGCCTTGGCGACGAAATCGTCCGAGAGGAATTCCGGGCGCTTGTAAAGGCCGTGCAGCCAAGCCGAGAGCATGCACATTTCCTCGAACTTGACCAATTGGTCCAGAGTGCCGGCGGGGTATTTGATGCCGAAGCAGCCGGAAACGATTTCCAGCACCTCCTCGGTCTGCTCCAGGGTCAGGCCGATATCGGTTTCGATCAGGGCGTAGCGGGTCAATTGCTCCTCATCGACGCCATAATCGTCGCGGATGAGCTTGACCACCCACCGGAACATGTTCATCCAGTTCTTGACTTCGGTGATGTCGCGATCAAAGGCCATGCCCCATCCTAGCGCGATCTTTGCCAGCGGAAAAGCTCCGCCAGCGCGCCGGGAAGATCCTCGAAGTGATCGATCACCGCTTCGGCCCCCAACTGGCGGGGCGGGATGCGGGTATAGCCGAAGCTGACCGCCACTGCCGCTAGGCCGGCGCCGTGGGCGGCGTCAATGTCGTTGATCGAATCGCCGACCATCACGGCCTCGCCCGGAATCACGCCCAGCCGCTCCAGCACGGCGGTGACGTGGCGGGGATCGGGTTTCAGGGCCGGGGCGTCGTCGCTGCCGATGACCACCGCAAAGAACTCGGCCAGGCCGAGAGCGGCCAGCACCTCATGGGTGGCCCCGCTCGGCTTGTTGGTGCAGACCGCCAGGCTCAGGCCCGAGGCCAAGAGCGCCGCCAGGGTTTCGGTGACCCCAGGAAAGGGGCGGGTGGCTTCGGCGGAGCGCGGCTCGTACTCGGCGAGGAATTGGGCCAATAGCGGCACGACCGGGCACGGCAGGCCATTCCGGGCGGTAAAAGCCCGCTCGACCAGGGCATCGGCGCCATCGCCGATCATTGGCCGGATTTCCGCCTCGGACAGGGGCTGGCGGCCATGGGTGCCAAGCAGGCGGTTCACTGCCGCCGCGATATCGGGCAGGCTGTCGATCAGGGTGCCGTCCAGGTCGAACAGAACCGCCTTCAAGGGGGAGCGCATGGGGAGCGGGGCCTCGGAAATTTGGCGTGGTGAGGGTTGCCGTTTTGTGGCACCTTCGCGACGCTGACGCAATAGATTGGGGTTCGGGAGCGATCATGACCACACAGAAGCTCGCCGTCATCGTGCTCGCCGCTGGTATGGGCACCCGCATGAAGTCCGACTTGCCCAAGGTCATGCATCCCCTGGCGGGACGGCCAATGATCCTCCACCTGATGGATACGGTGGCCGAACTGAACCCGGAACGGGTGGTGGTGGTGGTCGGCCCCGGCATGGAAACCCTGAGCGCCGCAGTGGCGCCGGTGACCACGGTGGTGCAAACCGAGCGGCTTGGCACCGGCCACGCGGTCAAGCAGGCTCGCGCCGCGCTCGACGGCTTCGACGGCGACATTCTGGTTCTCTACGGCGACACCCCGTTGCTCACTGGCGACACCCTGCGCCGCATGGTGGCCGAGCGCCAGAGCGCGTCTTCGCCGGCGGTGGTGGTGCTGGGATTCAAGCCCGATGATCCTGGCCATTACGGCCGCCTGGTGGTCGGCGGCGAGGGGCTGAAGGCGATTGTCGAGTGGAAGGACGCCAATCCCGAGCAGCGCGACATTCGCCTGTGCAATTCCGGCGTGGTGGCGCTGGACGGCAATCGCCTATGGGGGTTGCTCGACCGCCTCACCAACGCCAACGCCAAGGGCGAGTACTACCTGACCGACGTGGTGGCGTTAGCCCGCTCGGACGGTGCCAATTGCTCCTATGTGCTGGGCGACACCGAGGAATTGCTGGGGGTCAATTCGCGCGCTGAACTGGCCGGGGCGGAAGCGGTGGTGCAGCGCCAGCTCCGGGCCAAGGCGATGGCCGAGGGCGCCACCCTGACCGATCCCGCCAGCGTCTTCCTGTCCTGGGATACCAAGCTCGGCCGCGACGTGGTGGTGTGGCCCAACGTGGTGTTTGGTCCGGGTGTGACCATCGGTGACCGCGTCACCATCAAAGGATTCTGCCATTTCGAGGGCTGTAGCGTGGCCGACGGTGCCGAACTTGGCCCCTTCGCCCGCCTGCGCCCCGAGGCTCAGATTGGCGAGGGTGTTCATATCGGCAATTTTGTCGAGGTCAAGAAGGCGGTTCTCGAACCCGGCGCCAAGGTCAATCACCTGGCCTATATCGGCGACGCTAGGGTGGGGGCCAAAGCCAATGTCGGCGCCGGCACCATCACCTGCAATTATGATGGCTTCGACAAACACATCACCGATATCGGCGCCAACGCCTTCATCGGCTCCAATTCATCCCTGGTGGCGCCGATCACCGTGGGCGATGGCGCCATCGTCGGCGCCGGCTCGGTCATCACCAAGGATGTCAGCGCCGGGGCCTTGGCGGTCGGTCGCGGCACCCAGATGGAATTGGCCGGCTGGGCCGACCGTTTCCGCGAGCGCAAGCGGTCGGAGAAGTCGGGAAAGGACAAGGCGTAATCCTTCTGGTTTTGTCGGATGGGTCATGCCACTATTGGCCGATATTCGGCTAATGGGGGATGTCATGCGCGGAACGTCGATCGTCGCTATTGTCCTTTGTCTGATGTTTGGGGCTTCGGCAGATGCGGCCGAGGCCGCGAAGCCTGGGCACTTTGACAGCTTGGTGTTGTCGCTGGCTTGGTCGCCAACTTGGTGCGCCAGCCCCTCCGGTCAGTCCGACAAGCAGCAATGCGGCGATAAGAAGTTCGGCTTCATCGCCCATGGCTTGTGGCCGCAAATGGACCAGGGCGCCAATCCGGCCAAATGCGCCGAGGGTGACGACGTGCCGGAAGCGGTGGCGGCCAAGATTCGCACGCTGATGCCCAGCCGCAAGCTGATCGATAATGAATGGCGTCGCCATGGCACCTGCTTTGGCGGCGATGCCGCCGGCTATTTTGCCAAGGTCAAAGCGGCCTGGGACAAGGTCACCATCCCGGCCATCTTCGCCGCGCCCGACAAGACGCGCAGCGACAGCGCCGACAAAATCCGTCAGGCCTTCGTTGCTGCTAATCCCGGCCTGCCGGCCGAGGCGGTCAGGGTGACCTGTCGCAAGCAGCGCGGCGAGGGCGAGCATCCGGTGCGCCTAGCCGACGTGCGGATTTGCCTCGACAAGGATCTGAAGTTCCGCGCCTGCACCGGGCGGTTCCGCGAGTCCTGCCAGGGGGCGGTCGAGATTCTGCCGGTGAAGTGACTGCGGCGCGAACGAGGGATTCACACGCAGATCCATCCCCCCACCGTCACCCCCGCGAAGGCAGGGGGCCATGTTGGGGCTGGAATTCGCCATGAATACTGTATGCCCTCGATCGTCCCCATTCGCTTCGGCGGGCGGAGAGCAAAACGGATAAAATCGGATCGCCAACGGATGAAAACGGATAAGAAATTGATCCGTTCCAATCCGTTGGCCGCGGAACGGCATCGGCTTCCATCCGTTTTGCTGTCAGTCCGTAGCCAACCGACGAGGGGTGAACGCCGCTAAGTCAGCGCTTCCTGAAACAGTGGCAGATAACGGGGATCGATGTTCACAGCTTGATTCCGGTGGAGCGGGAGCCGAACAGCTAGATATCCGGTTTGCAGCCGCAGGACTCGGCCAGCACGGGCATCACTTCGGCGATCTGACTTGGCGTCAACCCGGTCATCGTGGTCTCTCCCTGGCCCTGGAATAGGGTTTCTCCCCGTGGCACGCAATCTGGGCATGTCCTGGCGTCTGCCCAATTCCTCGCCACGGGCGCGGGTTGGTATGCTAGGGTGCGGCGTCCTATTGCTACAGGTCGGCCATGAGCATCCAAGTCAAACTGCGTCATACCACCAGCTATCGCTATGACCGTCCGGTCACCCTGTCGCCCCAAGTGGTGCGATTGCGGCCGGCGCCCCACAGCCGTACGCCGGTGCTGTCCTATTCGCTCGACATCACGCCCAAGGGCCATTTCATCAACTGGCAGCAGGACCCCCAGGGTAATTGGTTGGCCCGCCTGGTGTTTCCGGAAAAGGTCAGCGAGTTCGTGGTCGATGTGGATCTGGTCGCCGATCTGTCGATCATCAATCCCTTCGATTTCTTTCTCGAGGAATACGCCGAGACGTATCCCTTCGCCTATACGCCGGAATTGGAACACGAGCTGAAGCCGTTTTTGGCTTGCGACGAGGCCGGGCCGCTGCTGACCGACTATCTGGCGGGTATCTCGCGGGCGCCGCTCAGGACCATCGACTTCCTGGTCGGGCTGAATGCCCGGCTGCAGCACGAGATCAGCTACACCATCCGCATGGAGCCGGGGGTTCAGACGCCCGAGCGGACGCTGGAATTGCGTTCCGGCTCGTGCCGCGATTCTGCCTGGTTGCTGGTGCAGATTTTGCGCCGGCTGGGGCTGGCCGCCCGCTTCGTCTCCGGCTACCTGATCCAGTTGGTGCCCGACGTCAAGCCTCTGGAGGGGCCGGCTGGCGCCGCCACCGATTTCACCGATTTGCACGCCTGGACCGAGGTCTATCTGCCCGGCGCCGGCTGGATCGGCCTTGACCCCACCTCGGGCCTGCTGGCCGGCGAGGGCCACATTCCGCTGGCCGCCTCGCCCGATCCCAGCAGCGCCGCCCCCATCACCGGCGCGGTCGAGGGAAACTGCGAGGTCGAGTTCGCTCACCGCATGGAAGTGGTCCGGGTGCTGGAAACGCCCAGAGTCACCAAACCCTACACTGATGAGCAATGGGCCGCCGTTCTCAAGCTCGGCGACGAGGTCGATCAGCGTCTGGTGGCCGGCGATGTTCGCCTGACTCAGGGCGGCGAGCCGACCTTCGTGTCGGTCGAGGACATGGACGGCGAGGAATGGAATATCGCCGCGGTCGGCCCGACCAAGCGCGGCTTCGCCGACGAATTGATGCGCCGTCTGAAGGCCCATTACGCCCCTGGCGGTCTGCTGACCTATGGCCAAGGCAAATGGTATCCGGGTGAAAGCTTGCCGCGCTGGGCCTTTTCGCTGATCTGGCGCGACGATGGCGAGCCGGTCTGGCGCGACGATTCCTTGTTGGCCACCGAGACCGACGACCACGCCCCCTCCATCGCCACCGCCGAGGCCTTTACCGCCGGGCTGGCCGAGCGGCTGGGGGTCGATCCCAGCTTCGCCCAATTGGCCTACGAAGACGCAGCGCATTACCTGCTGCGCGAGCAGGCGTTGCCGCTCAATGTCGATCCCGTCGATAGCCGGCTCGAGGATAAAGAGGAACGCGCACGGCTGACCCGCGTCTTCACTCACGGCCTTAGCCACCCGATCGGCACCGTGCTGCCCCTGCAACCGTGGCAGAGCAAGGACGCCAACCGCTGGGTCACCGGACCGTGGCCGACCCGCGACGGCCGCGTCGTCACCATCCCCGGCGATTCGCCGCTTGGGTTCCGCCTGCCGCTTGAGTCACTGCCGTGGATCTCGGCCGCCGATTACCCCTATCACAGTGAGCGCGATCCCTTCGAACCGCGCTCGCCGCTGCCGCGCCGAACCATGACCAACCGAGTTGCCGGTTCTGGCGACACTCCGGCGGCGATCCAGAACGCCCAGGTGGCCGGCCAGTCGATCCGGCCGCGTGAAACCGCTCGCGGGCTGGTGTCCGACGCGGTTCGCACGGCGCTGGCGGTGCAGCCGCGCGAGGGCCGCATCAACGTGTTCCTGCCGCCGGTGGAAACCGCCGAGCAATATCTCGACTTGATCGAAGCGGTCGAAGGCACCGCCGCCGCGTTGAAATGCCCAGTCCGGCTCGAAGGCTATCCGCCGCCCGGCGATCCCCGCCTGAAGATGATCAAGATCACCCCCGATCCCGGCGTGATCGAGGTCAATGTCCAGCCGGTGGGCAATTGGCGCGAGTTGGTCGAGACCACCGAGATCCTTTACGAGGAGGCGCGCCAGGCTCGCCTCGGCACCGAGAAGTTCATGGTCGATGGCCGCCATGTCGGCACTGGTGGCGGCAACCACATGGTGCTGGGCGGGGCCACGCCCTCGGACAGCCCATTCCTGCGCCGGCCCGATCTGCTGGGCAGCCTGATCCGCTTCTGGCAGAATCATCCCAGCTTGAGCTACCTGTTCTCCGGCCTGTTCATCGGCCCCACCAGCCAGCATCCGCGCATCGACGAGGCCCGCGACGACAGCCTTTATGAACTGGAGGTCGCCCTGGCCCAATTGCCACCCAAGGGCACCGAGGCGCCGCCCTGGCTGGTTGATCGTATCCTCAGAAACGTGCTGGTCGATGTCACCGGCAACACCCACCGCACCGAGATCTGCATCGACAAGCTCTATTCCCCCGATGGCCCCACCGGGCGCTTGGGGTTGGTGGAGTTCCGCGCCTTCGAGATGCCGCCCCATGCCCGCATGAGCCTGGTGCAGCAATTGCTGCTGCGCGCCCTGATCGCCGATTTCTGGGAGCGGCCCTATACCGCGCCGGTGGTGCATTGGGGGGCCAGCTTACGTGATCGCTTCCTGCTGCCCCATTGGATCGAAAGCGACTTCAGGGACGTGCTGGCCTGGCTGTCTTCGGGCGGCTTCGAGTTCGATCCCGCCTGGTTCGCCGCCCATCTGGAATTCCGCTTCCAGCACATCGGTGAAATCAGCCCCGCCGGCATCCGTATGGAACTGCGCAACGCGCTGGAGCCGTGGCACGTCATGGGTGAGGAGCCCGGCGGTGGCGGCACCGTGCGCTATGTCGATTCCTCGCTGGAGCGGGTCCAGCTCAAGGTCTCGAATCTCAACAATTCCCGTTACGCGGTGTCCTGCAACGGTCGCCGGGTGCCGCTGGCTCCCACCGGGGTGAGCGGCGAATGGGTGGCGGGGGTGCGCTATCGCGCCTGGGCGCCGTCGTCGTGCCTGCATCCCACCATCGGCATCCATTCGCCCCTGGTGTTCGATCTGGTCGATACCTGGAATGGTCGCTCGGTGGGCGGCTGCACCTACCATGTGGTCCATCCCGGCGGTCTCAGCTACGAAACCTTCCCGGTCAATTCCTACGAAGCCGAGGCCCGCCGCCGCTCCCGCTTCTTCGCCATCGGCCACAGCCACGGGCCGCTGACTCTGGCCGAGGGCGGGGTGCATCGGGATTATCCGAATACCCTGGATTTCCGGTTGGGGTAGGGGGATGATTTTGGAAAATCGGCCGAAGCAATTATATTGGAGGAAGCGTCAGCCGAGCGCCGACTACCAATCTTTCTGCACCGGCAAAGGAAGTGGCAATGGGAAACACGGCGCTGAAAACCCTTCGGGGCGATGAACTTCCGAGCGTTCTGGCTGACAGCTTCAGCGACGGCAAGCCGGACGATGTCTATGTCGTTCAGACCCGCCGCCTTTCGGCGCACGACGCGGCGAAACTCGCGGCATTGCGCGCGGATGTGCAAAAGGGACTCGATGATATTGCGGCCGGACGGGTGTCGGAAATAGACCGCGACGGGTTCCTCGCGGAAATCAAAGGTCGGTACAAGCGATAACATGAAAAAGCTTGTATATGCCCAAGCCGCGCAAGACGATCTCGCTGAAATAACAGGCTATTTCGCCACCTTGAACGAACAGGCGGCGGACGATATCTACAACGCCATCCTGGATACGGCGGAGAAGGTTGCGGCATTCCCCCTGATCGGAAGAAGCCGCCCCGACCTTGGTGAGCGCCTTTATAGCTTTTTGTCGGGGAGGTATATCATCGTGTACACGATGACGGACGCTGCCGTGATCATTGTGCGTGTCCTCGACGGACGGCGCGATATCCCCGGTTTCTTCGCCGAAGATGGGGATTGAAAAAAAACAATCGCCCCGGCGTTACCGCCGGGGCGAAGCATTCCAGACCACCCTTGCGGACCCGATCAGGCCTCGGCGGTGCCGCCGGTGCTGGCCAGGAACATCACCAGGCACAGCCAAGTCGCGGTTAGCGCCAGGCCGGCATAGATCAGGACAGTGGTGACGATATTGGGGCCGAGAAACTGGCCGAGCACCGAGCCCAGCAGATACAGCACGATCACCGCCACGCCCGCGACCGTCAGGGCCAGAACCTTGCCAAGCACTTCCATCTTCCGCTCCTTAAGATTTTTCGCGTCGCCCCCCGGCGACCGTTCCCCACAGGTTGTAACGATACCAGAACCCGACGGCTCCGCAAAGCGCCAATCCTGCTTATCGTTCTCACTGCTGAACGTTCTGTTCGCCGCAGGCAAAGGCTGTTACCAATAAGACTATTCGCTTGTCATCGCCGCATGTGCGGTGAACCACGGTACTCGAAAGGACTCCCATGGCCGAGACCATCACCTTGGTGGCTGCGTCGGACGCCGACGCCATTGCCGGCGGGCGCCACGGCGACCCCTTTGGCGTTCTGGGACCGCACCTCATCCGTGGCCGCCACGTCATACGAACCATCCAGCCCCATGCCAGCCGGGTCTGGCTTCTGGGCGGGCCGGTCGATCTCGAGATGAAGCGGGTCCATCCCGATGGCCTGTTCGCCCTGGTGGTCGATGCCGCTTTGGCCAAGCGTTACCGGCTGCGGTTGGAGATGGGGGGCGGTGTTCTCCAGGAGATCGACGATCCTTACCGCTTCCCGGCGCTGCTGGGCGATCTCGACATCCACCTGCTGGTCGAGGGGCGCCATCTGCGCACCTACGAGAAAATGGGCTCCCACGTCACCTCGGTGGATGGTGTCGAGGGCGTCCACTTCGCGGTCTGGGCGCCCAATGCCAAGCGGGTCTCGGTGGTGGGCGATTTCAACGGCTGGGACGGCCGCCGCCATGGCATGCGGCTACGTCACAACGCCGGGGTGTGGGAGATATTCATTCCCGGCCTTGGCCACGGCGCCGTCTACAAATACGAAATCCTGGGCGCCGGTGGGTTCCTGCTGCCCTTGAAGGCCGACCCTTACGGCTTCCATGCCGAGGTGCCGCCCAAGACCGCCTCGGTGGTGTGGAACCTGGCCGAGCGCGATTGGAAGGACGGCGAGTGGATGGCCCACCAGGCCGCCACCAGCGACCGCCATGCCCCGATCAGCATTTACGAGGTTCATCTCGGTTCGTGGAAGCGGAACCCCGAGGACGGCAACCGCTTTCTCAGCTATGTCGAGTTGGCCGACCAATTGACGGCTTACGTCAAGGATCTCGGCTTCACCCATGTCGAGCTGCTGCCGATCCACGAATTTCCCTTCTCGGGGTCGTGGGGCTATCAGCCGGTGGGGCTGTTCGCGCCGACCAGCCGCTTCGGCACCCCCGACGATTTCCGCACCTTCGTCGAGCGCATGCACCAGAACGGCATCGGCGTCATCATCGATTGGGTCGCCGGCCATTTCCCCAGCGACCCTCACGGGCTGCACTATTTCGACGGCACCCACCTTTATGAGCACGAGGACCCGCGGCTGGGCCTGCACAAGGACTGGAACACGCTGATCTACAATTACGGTCGGCGTGAGGTGACCAACTACCTGGTCGCCAACGCCATTTATTGGCTGGAGCAGTACCATGTCGATGGCCTGCGGGTGGATGCGGTGGCCTCGATGCTGTATCTGGATTACTCCCGTGAGCATGGCGAGTGGATTCCCAACCGCTATGGCGGCAACGAGAATCTCGACGCCATCGACTTCATCCGCCGTATGAACGAAGTGGTTTATTCCGAGCATCCCGGCGCCATGACCATCGCCGAGGAATCCACCGCTTGGCCGATGGTGTCGCGGCCGGTCTATCTCGGCGGTCTCGGCTTCGGCTTCAAATGGAACATGGGCTGGATGCACGACACGCTCCGCTACATTTCCAAGGAGCCGATCCATCGTCGCTATCACCACGACGATTTGACCTTTGGCATGCTCTACGCCTACCACGAGAATTTCGTGCTGCCGCTGTCCCATGACGAAGTGGTCCACGGCAAGCGCTCGATCATGGGCCGCATGCCGGGCGACCACTGGCAGCGCTTTGCCAATTTGCGGTCCTACTACGCTTTCATGTGGGCGCATCCGGGCAAGAAGCTGTTGTTCATGGGCTCGGAATTCGGCCAGGAGCGCGAGTGGCAGCATGATGCCAGCCTGGATTGGCACCTGCTCGAAGACCCCATGCACAGGGGTGTCCACTCTCTGATCCGCGATCTCAATCGCCTCTACCGCGAAACCCGGGCGCTGCACGAGCTGGACACCGAATCCTCGGGCTTCGCCTGGATCGATTGCAATGACCGCGACAATTCGGTGATCAGCTTCGTCCGCAAGGGCGGCGATGGCGGCGAGGCGGTTGTGGTGGTCTCCAATTTCACCCCGGTGGTGCGCGAGGGCTACCGCATCGGCGTGCCGCTGCCCGGCTACTATGCCGAGGCGCTCAATACCGATTCCGAGTGGTATGGCGGGTCCAATATCCACAATGGGGGGGGCCATCTGGCCGAAGCCGTGCCCTGGCACGCCCATCCCCACTCGCTGGTGATCACCTTGCCGCCGCTGGCGACGGTGATCTTCCGTCGGGACCCCGTTTAAGATGCCGACTCGTCGCCGGGTCTGGGCCGGTGCGCCGTATCCCCTGGGGGCCACCTGGGATGGCAATGG
>Ga0316222_1003245_pt1 | contig 16187 bp, 5 predicted proteins | sample TBH18011metaG_FD_206008 | JGI IMG/M metagenome (GOLD analysis project Ga0316222, IMG submission 206008) | Freshwater microbial communities from Trout Bog Lake, Wisconsin, USA - TBH18011 | ecosystem: Environmental > Aquatic > Freshwater > Lake > Hypolimnion/Profundal zone | place: USA: Wisconsin...
CAAGGTCGCCAGATAACCAGACTCGCCCAGCAACGCCCCGTAATAACCGGAATGCACGATGTCCGGAAAATCATCCAGCATGCCCACCCCGTTGTAGATGTTCGAGCCGATGACCGTGTCCCCCACCAACGTCCAGTCTGTGAAATTGTCCGTCTCAAACCCGCCGTTCAGCACGATCGACTGGTTCACCGCCAGCGTCACCAACGCCGCGATATCCACCCGCCCCTCACTCACATTCGTCACCGTCAGCGTCGCCGCGTACGTGTTCGGCAGCAGCTGCGCCGCGCCCGCCAGGCTCAGCGTCAGCGTCACGCTCCCGTTCGTCGCCAGCGTGCCGCCCGCCGGCGTCACCGTCAGCCACGCCGGCAGATTGCCCGCCGCCCAGACCAGTGAAGCCGGCCCCGTGTTCGTCAGCACCACCGTCCAGTTCGTCGCCGAAAACGGCCCGCCCACCGGCCCTGCGCTCGCCAGGTTCGTCCCCGCCGGGAGCCCCAGATAATCCGGCAGCGTCAGCAAATTGATCAGGTTCGTCCCGTTCGGGGACCCCCAGCCCGTGCACAGGTCGTAACCCGCCACCGCATAATAATTCGTCGGACACGTCGTCGTGGTGCTGTCCCCGTTGGTGATGTCATTGAAGGCCGTGCCGTAATTCGTGCTCCGGCAGATCGCATACAGCGCCGGATTCAGGAACCCCACCGCCGGCTGCCCCAGTTGCGCCGCCTGCTGGTTCACCAGCGCCATGTAGCCCGCCCACAACGGTGCCGCGCAACTCGTCCCCGCCTGCGCGCTGGCCGTCCCGCTGTCGTGGATCACCCACACATCGTCCGCCACCATCGCCACATCCGGGATGTTCCGGTACGCCACCGCCCCGCTGTTCGTCACCATGCTTACCCCCGCCTGCCAGTACGGCAGCGCATAATAGCCGCTGGCCCCGCCGCCGGAGCCGTTCCCGTCATAGTAATTCCACGCGGTCTCGGCCGCCCACCCGCCGCCGGTTCCGGTCAGCGTCAGCGTGGTTCCCCCCACGCACGTCAGCCAGGGATTGTCCGACGGCGTGCCCGTGGTGGCCGGATCATCCATCGATCCCGGCAAATAAGCCCCCAAATCGCCGGACGCCTCGAAAAAACTCTGCCCCTGCGCCGCCATTTCCTGAAACACCGCGTCCATCGTCGGGCTCGGCCCCCCGCTCCAGCCCCATGAGCTGCTCAGCTGTGCCGCCGCATCATCCGCCGCCATCTGGTCCAGCACATCCAACGGCTGATAGCCCTCATACACGATGATTTTTGCCAGCCCCGGCGCCATGGACATGGTCATTTCAATATCCAACGAAACCTCAATCTCCCCGCCGCCGCCCGACGGCGTCCCGTCAAATCCGTCCAGCAACACATTTTGCAGCGGAATGTTCGTCTGCCCGGCCAGCGCCGCATAGTTCGTGATGTCCGCCGGATCATACCCGTCCAACTGGAACAAACCGACCACCTGCCCCGACCCTGTCAACGCCGTGCCCGGCACATACGCCTGCCGGAAGTCCGACCCGAAATACGAGCCGCTCGGTCCCGACCCCACCCGTGGCGACGACCCCACCCGCGCCTGCGCCGGCAAACGCGGCTTCGGCAATTCATAATTTTCCAGCCCCCGCACTTCCTGCACCGGCAGATTCCCATCCACCGTCGGCTCCCGGTCCGGCGCGAAAAAATTCCGCGGCTCCTTGGGATGCCGGTACGACTTGAGCTGCACGTGAAACGCCCGTTCCACATCCGGCACCACCCCCGCCACACTCAGCACCAGCCGGTTCGAATACGTCATCGCCACCCGCAGATGATTTGTCCCCGCAAATCGCAGCACCGACTCATATTCCGCCGCCGTCGGCCCGAACCGGGCAGTAAATTGGGCGGGCGTCAGATAATGATGATAATTTGTGCTCGCCGGATTGTAGAGATCGCGCAACAGCGCTTGAAGCTGATCCTGATGGTGCAGCGGCAGCCCGATCGCCAGCCGCAACTCGTTGGTCGCCGCCAGCCGGCTCTGTGCCACCACCCGGCCTGACCGGACCACCGACGGCACCTGCCCCGCAGCCAATTTACTTTGCACCGCCCAAGATTTAGGCGATGGTACGGCAAACAGCAAGAATGCCAGGGCAATGAGTTTGAATTTCACGGTCCAGTCGGTCGCGCGGTGTCGTTAAGTTAGTGTCCGGCCCAAACAACGGCTCGATTGCAACGGTCAGGATACCTTGCCCGCCGCTTTTTTTCAGGTTCACTAGTAATATAACCCGTTCCTCCCCGTAAGCAAACATTCTGAGCACCCTTTTTGCCACCCCAGAGCCGCCGCCCCATCCAATAATAATACCACCTTTGATCACGTTGGACTTACTTAACGCATAAAAAACCACAATAAGTTGCGCTCTCAAAAAAATCACCCACAACCCATGGTAGCCAACCACCCCGCTTGGCCAAGCAACCCGTTTGCCGGCCCGCCACCCTCAACGAACGGCTCTCACCATATTGGGGGATCTGACACCATGAACGGTCTCCCCACCACTTCCCCAAATCCCCACTTCATTCGGTTAATTCTGTCAAAACACGGCAGCCGTCACGCCGCAGATCACCGCAGACTCTTCCCCAGATTCCCCGCATACCCCGTCAGTTCCAGAAACGCCGACCCCACCTCGCTGCCATTCTCCGCTTTCACCCGGCATGACCCTTCCCAATACGCCAGGCTGCCGCCCCCGGACAATTCCTGATCCGCCGCCAGCGGCTCCAGTAAAAATACCGCCGCCTTGCCCGATGCCGGGTCCCGCGTCCGCAACCGCACGCTCACCGGATACACCCCGCCCGTCACCGGACTCGTCCACGTCCGCACCGTCTCAAACCGAAAGTCCGCCGAGGCCAGTTGCGTCACCTTCCCCGCCGCATCCACCCACGCCAAAGTTGAAAAGGCATCCTGCGAACCGTCCTGATGCCGCATCCGGTACGCCATGATCTCCCGCCCGTCCTTGAATTGCAGGCAGCACCAATCCCAACCCGCCTGATCCGCCCCCAACTGGCTGCTGCTGATCTCATGATCCATCCACGCCTCCCCATGAACCGCATTCGTCCCGCCCGCGAACCGCACCGTCCCCGTCGCCGCCAATCGCGGAAACGTCAGATAATAACTCGCCGCCGTCGGGTCCGCCGCCTTCCGCGAAACCGAATCATGGCCAAAGACCACCAGCGGCTTCTGCGGCTCCAGCGTCAGCGCCAACCCTGCGTCCCCGCCCACCGTGCCCGCCAACTCCATTCGCTGTTTCCCTTGGTCGGTCATCCGCAGCGACCAGTTCCCGTTCCGCACGTCCAAGCCGTCCGCCCGCGACCAGGCATCCCAGCCATCCCGGTTCAGCCGCTGCTGATGCTCAAACTTCCCGCTCGTCACATCCAGCAACGCCATGTGCGCCAGAAACAATTGGCCTTTCCCAAAACCGGCGGCATTCGTGACTCCCCCGGGCGCCGGTGCCCCCGCACTGCGAAAAAACGTCGCCTGAAACCCGAACCGCCGCCCGTCCTCCCCGAACAGATGTCCCGTGATATACCACCACTCGATCTTGAAATCATCATGGCTCCCGTAATCCCGCGGAAACTCAAACACATGCCCCGCCTGCGGCAACGCAAATCCCTCCCCCGTCATCTTCTGCGCATGCGCCCGCCCGCTCCCGGCCAGCATCACCAGAAAAACCACGCCCACCCAAACCCCAAGGCGCGCCGCCGTCCCCGCTGCCGCCCGCCGCCCGCCTTTTCCCTTGAACCTTAAACCTTGAACCTTACCCCTCCCCCCCACTGGATGTTGGGTGTTCGATGTCGGGTGTTGGATGTTATTTTTTAAAAATATCCCCATAGTCATTCCTCCCGATCCGCCGGCAATCCCGAGCCCCACCGCCCCACCAACGCCGCCACCACTGTGCCCGTCACCGTCACCAATGCCACCAGTGCCGCCAGCACGCCCCACGGAATCGCGAATTGCAGCGTCCACCCGAAGCTCTGCTTGTTGATCACATAGATCAAAATCCACCCCAACCCCAGACTCGCCACCGTACCCGTCACCGCCCCGCAAAACGCCAGCAACGCCCCCTCCGCCGCCGTCGCCACGGCCATCTCCCGGCGCCGCCACCCCAGCGCCCGCAACGTCGTCAATTCCCCGCGCCGGTCGATCAGGATGCTCGACAGCGTCATCCCCAGCCCGATCACCGCCACCAGAATCCCGATGAACTCCAGCGCGTACGTCACCGAAAACGTCTGGTGGAACACCCGCAAAATCTCCGACCGCAAATGCCGGTTCGTCAAGACCGTCAAACCCGGATATTTCGCCGCCAGCGCCAGTTGTAATTCGTCCGGCTCCACGCCCGGCCGCGTCATCAGCATCAGGCTGGTCGCCCGTTCATCCCCATACCACGCCGCAAAATGTTGGCGCTCCACCACCAGCGAACCCCGCTCGTTCCCGTAATCCGAAAATACTCCCGCGATGGTCACGCGCTTTTCCCCCTGGGGCGTCGGCACCGCCACCGTGTCTCCGCGATGCACCCGGAAACGTTCCGTGAAACTCTCGCTCACCAATCCCAGCCCCTCGTTCCGCGCCGCATCAAAAACCGCCTCATCGCGCGGCGGCTGCTGCCACGTCAGATTGTGATGCCGCTGCGAAAACCCCATGTCCACCCCCACCAGCATCGTGCTCACCCCGTCCAGCCGGATGTCCGCCTCCTGCATCACATTCACCTCCGCCACCTCCGGTCGCGCCGCGATCGTCCGCCACGTCGCCGCCGAGATCCGGTTCTGCGTCGACGCGCTTTCCGCCCCCGCGCTCTTCAAATACAGGTCCGCTTGGAACGTCCGGTTGATCCACCCTTGCATCGTCGTCTCAAAACTCGCCACCAGAATGACCATCCCCGCCGCCATCGTCACCGCGCACAGCAACCCCGCCGCCGCCAGCCGATGCCGGCTCGAGGGCTGCGCCAGGTGGCTCGTCGCCAGTTTCGCCGCGACCGAGTAGCGCCCCGTGAACCGCAATACCTTCCCCGCCAGCCGCAAAATATGCCCGCACGCGATACCCCCGCCCACGATCAGCGCCAGCGCCCCCGCATAACCGCCCAGCGGAAACCGCAGCGCACCCGCGAAGCGCAATGGCGGCAGCCAGATCAACCCCGCGCTCGCCACCAGCAGCAACCCCGCGAACGGCAGCGATTGCCAGAAGGTCTGCGCCGCCGCCGCTTCCCCCGCGCGCGACAGCACCTGCGCCGGCGGCGTCCGCGCCGCCTGCCGCGCCGGCCACCACCCCGCCACCAGACTCGCCGCCACCGCCAGCAGCACCGCCAGCAAAAATTCCCCGCCATCCAATTGCGCCGATTGCGCCGAGGTCGCGTAGTACAGCGCATTCACCGTCCGCCCCACGAACCGCACCGCGAACTGCGCCCCGCCCCAACCCAGCAATGCGCCCGCCCCTCCGCCCAGCAAGCCCAGCAACATCGCCTCCAGCAGCCACACCCGCCGGATGATCCGCTCCGTCACTCCCAGCGACCGCAGCACCCCGATCTCTTCCCGCCGCCGCACCACCGCCCCGTCCAGACTTTGAAAAATCAGATACAGTCCCACCAGCAGCCCGATCAGCGACAGAATCGTCAGGTTCATCCGGAACGCCCGCGTCATCATCGCCGCACTCGTGCGCCGGTCCTCCGGCGAATACAGCAGCCAACGGTCCTTGCCCAGCGCCAGTAATTTCTCCCGCAACCACGCCCGCCGCGCCGCCGCCTCCGGACCTTCCGGCACCACGAATTCCACCCGGTCCACCACGCCCTCCCGATGCGCCAGCGCCTGCAACACCGGCAGATCCAATATCAGCAGATTCGCCGGGACCGCCGGCCGCCCCGGCGACGACGGGATTACCCCCGTCACTTCCAGATTATAAACATTTTCGTCGATCACCACCGGGAACGGACTCCCCGGATGCAACCGCTCCCGCGCCGCCAGCGCCGCGCTCACGAACACCCCGTTCGTCTGCCGCAACAATTCCCAAAAACCGCGCCCGCCCTTGCCCTCCCCATCCCCCGGCTGCTGGTCGAACCAACCGCGATCCGTGCCCGCCGACGAGGCCAGGTTCGCGATCGCCACCAGGTCCAGCCCCGCCAGTTGGAACGTCGCCCGCGACCCGATGTGCTCCTCCTGCTCCGTGCTCGGCTGCGTCGCCGTCGTTTCCATCACCGGCAAAATCTCCACCGGCGCGTCCCCCAGCGCCGCGCGCAATTCCCCCAAAGCCGAAACCGGCAGCGCCCCCGCCACCGCCGTGATCTGCCAGTCGCTTTGCCGGGACAACAAGCCCGTGAAGTTTTGAAAACTGGCGACCGCCGCCCGGTTCGCCAGCCGGATCGAGAAGAATACCGCGATGCCCAGCGCCAGGATCAGGATTTGCAACGCCGTCTGCCGCGGCGCGCTGCGCCAGTGCCGCAGCGTGAACCGCCGCAGCAACAACCCCAGCACCGGCAGCGTCCGCAATTCGCTCATGCCCCCGCCGTCTCCTTTTCAATGACCCCGTCCCGCATGTGCAGAATCCGGTGGCAGATCCGCGCCGCCTCCGTGCTGTGCGTCACCATCAGCAACGCCGTGCCCGATTCCGTCGACAGCTCCTTCAGCAGGTCGAGAATGTTCTCCCCGTTCGCCGAATCCAGATTCCCCGTCGGCTCATCCGCCAGCAGCAAACCCGGCCGGTGCGCCAGTGCCCGCGCGATCGCCACCCGTTGCATCTCCCCGCCCGACAGCTGCCCCGGCAGCGCCGCCGCCCGGTGCGCGATCTTCACCCGCGCCAGCAAAGCTTCCACCCGCTCGCGCCGTTCCCGCGCCGGCACGTTCAGCAACTGCAGCGGCAACTCCACGTTCTCCGCCACCGACAGCGTCGGCAGCAGATGAAAAAACTGAAACACCGTCCCGATCCGTTTCCGCCGCCATGCCGCCAGTTCGTCGCTCCCCATTTTTTCCAAAGCCGCATCAAACAACCGGATGCTTCCCCCGTCCACCCGGTCCACCCCGCCCAGGCAGTTCAGCAGCGTCGTCTTGCCGCAGCCCGACGGCCCCACCAGCGCCACCCGCTCCCCCGCCGCCAGCGTGAACGATACCGCGTTCAGCACCCGCCGCGCCTGATAGCTCTTCGTGACCGCTTCCACCCGCAAGACCGCGGTTACCCCGCCGGGAACCCCCGGCACTGCGCCCGTCTGCTTTGCATCCGATGACATCCCTTATAGTTGTTCACATTCGCCATTCGTCAAACGGAAATCTTTCCCCCCAGGTAGCGGCGGTGCCCTCGCCGCCGGGAGGGTGGCTGCGGCGCCCCCGCCGCAGTGCCTGCCAACCAACGTCCTCCCCCCGCTGTAACAATGTAACGATTCAACCATGCAACGCCCTCCCCTGAACGTTTGTTCAATGCCCATCCCCCTCCTAATAAGCTATATTACCCCTCACCACATGCGAACCTCCGTCCCCACGCCCCCAATATGACCACGCCCCGGCGGCTTGTGCTCCTGTTCCTGGGACTGCTGGTGGCGAACTCCCTGGCCGCCGCCCAGTCCGGCTGGGTATTTTATAATTCCGCCCATACCCTTACCTATTCCAACGACGCCCTCGGCAACCGCCTCCCCGATTTCTCCTACGCCGGCTACGAATCCGGCGGGGTCGCCATCCCCGCCAACCAGATTGTCCGCACCAACTTGACCGCCCTCGCCGGCGACAACACCGCCGCCATCCAAGCCGCCCTGAACTACGTTTCCGCCCTCGCCCCCGATGCCAACGGCTCCCGGGGCGTCGTCCTCCTCGCCCCCGGCACCTTCACCATCGGCGGTTCCCTTACCATCACCAACGGCGGCGTCATCCTCCGCGGCTCCGGCAACAACACCAATACCGGCACCATCCTCCTCGTCACCAACTTCGCCCGCAACGTCCTTACCATCCAAGGCTCCGGCTCCTGGACCCAGACCGGTGTTTCCTACACCATCACCGACCCTTACGTCTCTCTCGGCGCCACCAACTTTCACATCAACGGCGGAATCACCTGGGGCACCAATGTCACCGTCGCCGCCGACACCGATGTCTTCACGAACGGCACTCTTCTCTACGCCTATGACTGGGCGAACAGCAATGCCACCGTCCACGGCGTCACCTTCACCGGCGCCGCCACCGCCAGCACCACCAATGTCACCCTCACCGGCATCGGCAGCTACTACACCGGTTACAATTCCTCATCCGCCCCCTTCAGCACCCTTTCCGCCGCCTACCGGAGCATCCTCACCGGCGGCCAATACAGTTCCAGCCCCGACACCGCCACCGTCACCCTTAGTAATCTCACCGCCGGTCACAGCTACGCCGTACAGGTGTGGATCAGCGATCCCCGTGGCGGCGGTGTCGCCGGTCGCACCGCCATGTTGCTCGGCTATAACCAGGTCACTCTCGCCTACAATGTCCCCGCCGCCATCGGCGGCGTCGGCCAATATTCCATCGGCACGTTCATCGCCACCGCCGCCAGCCAGAGTTTCTCCCTCTCCGTCACCAACTCCTCCGGCTCGACCCAGCTCAACGCCCTCCTCGTCTCCGATATCACCGCCACCGGCTACCAACCCCTCAACCCCGCCGCCGCCACCGTCCTCACCGCCGGCCAAAGCGTCGTCATCCAACGCCCGCAAACCCAGTCCTGGATCGACGCCATCGGCATGAATCTGCTGACCAATCCCTGGGGTCCCGGCACGGGCCTTGAATTCGAACGCCAGCTCACCGCCGTCCACGGCAATCAGCTCACCATCGACATTCCCCTTTGCAACCCCATCGAATCCGCCTGGACCACCGGCCAGGTCTTTGCCGTCACCGACACCGCCCGCATCCAGCAGGTCGGCCTTGAAAACTTCTGCGCCATCGGCCAGATCGCCGATTACCCCAGCAACATCCTCACCGGCGTCTTCGCCGATTTCCTCAACGTAAAAAATGGCTGGGCCCGCAACCTCCTTCTCAGCGGCTGGGGCAATGGCCTTACCTTCGACAGCGGCTGCAAATGGTGCACCGGTCAGGATTGCCAATATATCAACCCTGCCACCGGCACCTCCTCCGCCGCGCCCGCCGCGTGGACCATTGTCGATTGCCAGTGCCTCTTCCAGCGCTGCACCTCCGATGGCGGCTACTACCACATCATGGTCACCCAGGATTCCACCCCCGGCCCGAACGTCTTCCTCAATCTCACCTGCACCGGCACCCACTACAATGGCGGGCCCCACCAGCGCTGGGCCGCCGGCGTGCTGCACGACGTCGTCACCATGGGCGCCGATACCCTCGGCGGCTACACGCCCTACCTCGCCGTCAACAACCGCGGCAACGACGGCAGCGGCCAGGGCTGGGCCGCCGGCTTCAGCGTCATGTACAATTGCCAGGTCCCCCAGTTCCAGCTCGAGCAACCCAATACCACCACCAATCAGTACAACTGGACCATTGGCGGCATCGGCTCCGCTGATAATTACAGTGACAAAGGCATTTACGACGCCCTCGGGACCATCCTCAATCCCCGCAGCCTCTACCTCGAACAACTCCGCGAGCGCCTCGGCGGTGCCGCGATCGAGAACATCGGCTATTCGCTGTTCACCCTTGGGGCCCCGGCCAGCCTGTCCGTTTACCCCGGCACCAACGCCACCCTTGCCGTCACCCTCGGCGATCCCGCCCTCATGAGCAACCTCGTCGCCCTCGCCGTCTCCGGTCTCCCCGCCGGCGTGAGCGCCGCCTGGAGCACCAATGTCGTCACCGGGGCCGGCACCGCCACCCTCACCCTCACCGCCGCCGGCTCCGCCGCGCCCGGCAGCTACCCGCTCACCGTGACCGGCACCAACGCCGGCCTCACGCACGGCACGAATGTCACCCTCACCGTGACCGCCCTGCCCATCCCGGTCTTCACTGGCGTAACCCTCACGGGCACCAATCTCATCGGCCGCGGCACCAACGGGCTCCCCGGCTGGCCCTGCCGCGTGCTCGCCACCACCAACCTGGCCCTGCCTTTTTCCAGCTGGACGGCGATTGCCACCAACACCTTTGACAGCACCGGTCATTTCAACTTCACCAATGCCGGGGCCGCCGCCGTCCGGTTTTACATCCTGCAAACACCGTGAAACGCATGGTTAAAAAATCCGGCTTCCGTCCGTTCGCCATGGCCGGCCTGCTCTGGCTCGCCGCCGCCACCCTGCTCCGCGCCCAGCCGGTGCATCCCATTCTCACCATCACCGGCAGCGGCAGCGGCGCCAGCAACATCCTCACCGGCTGGACCGAATCCCAGTACACCAACGACTTCATTCCCCACAGTCCGCCCCGCAACGATGCCCAGGGCTTCGCGCCCGCCGTCGTCAGCGGTGACACCGGCTGGTCCTGGAGCGCCAGCGCGCCCAATTCGCTCACCAGCACCCCCAGCGGCATTGTCTTTCCGAACACCAACGCCGCCTACCCGGTCCAGACCCAGGCCGTCACCGTCTTCCTCACCACCGCCACCAACAACCTCACCCGCACGGTCAACGCCACCTATTACCGGCCGGCCGGCAACCCCGCCGGGCTGTCCATGGTTTTCAATGTCATTGATTACAATAAACTGAACCAGCTCCGCGGCGATCTCGACACCCTCGCCCCCGCCTATCTCAACAGCGGTTCCTCGCCCGCCACCCGCAACGATGCCTACGCCCGCCGCATCGCCCTCGCCCTCGTCGACTGGGCCCGCTGGCATCCCGCGTATTATCTCACCGATATCAACAGCCCCGGGCTGGAAAACGTCACCACCAATTACGTCATGGCCGTCACCACCGGCAGCTTCGGCCTCCAGCGGGCCAGCGACCACAACGGCCTCGCCCACGAATGGCAGGATGATGAGCTCAAGGCCTTTGACGCCATCTACAACAGCGTTGTGCTGACCAATCTGAACGCCGAGCTGGGCTGCAACGTGCGCGATTTCATCACCACCAACCTCTTCTTCGACGAGGGCGATTTTCTGGTGGACCACGTCACCATCCAGGGCGCCATCCAGAGCAATCTCTCCGGCCCGTATGCCGTCCTCCCCGAAGTCGCGCGCGTCCTCGCCCGGCCCGATTACATCACCTGGATGGATTCGTATCTCACCGCCACCGTCTTCCAGAACATCCTGCGCGACGGCTGCTACGACGAAGGCATCGGCTATTCCATCGGCTACCTGAACGCCAACCAGGATGCCGCCACCAACACCCAAAATTATTTTCTCACCTGGCCCGCCACGAACGCCCCCTGGCTCGCCCTCAGCAACCGCTCCGCAATCTACAGCGCCACCTTCCGCTACGGCCAGAGCCAGTGGAATTCCGTCAGCCTGCCGAACGGCGAACTGCCCTCCTTCGGCGACACGCCTTTCGACGTCTACAGCCCCGTCCACAGCAACGGCTATTCCGCCCTCCTCCCCGCCTACGGCACGCTCGCCCTCGGCGCCGGCGCCGGTTCCCAGGCCGTCCAGGTGAACCAGAACTTCCCCGGCAACAACAACCACATGCGCTCCGACACCACCGCTTTCGTGCTTTGGGCCTTCACCAACGAAATCCTCGGCAACATCCGCTACTACAACGGCACCCCCGGCCGGCAATTCGATGAACAGATCCTCGCCCACAATGCCGTCACCATCAACCGCGCCAACGAATCCCCCTTCCCGAGCGCCAGCGTCAACGGCAACGCCAATCTCACCCTCTTCGAACCCGGCAACAACGGCTTCGCGGCCACCGAGATCGACGGCCAGCGGGATTACTCCGACCTCGCCTCCCGCTACCAGCGTCTGCTCCTGCTGAACTCCGTCGACCTCGCCAAACCCTACCTCGTGGATGTCCTGCGCGTCACCGGCGGCACCAACCACGATTACACCCTGCACGGGGCCATCGGCTTCAACCAGACCTGGCAATGCAGTTTTCCCCTCGTGACCAACAACAACCCTTACCCGATGCTTGAAGCCGGCGAAACCTGGGTGGAACCCACCAGCCAATACCAGAGTTTCCCCTACTACGGTTTCTGGCGCGGCGTGTGCAGCAACCAGTCGCCCGGCAATTTCCAGATCACCTACCGCGACACCAACCGCGTCAGCGCCCGCGACCTCCGCCTGTGGATGACGGACGACGGCACCGCCAATGTCTACCTCGGCATGACCCCCAATCCCGGCCGCTCCGGCAGCGGCGCCCTCGCCAGTTTCTACAATTACTGGCGCCCGTCCGCCATCATCCGCAAAAACACCCGCAGCGGCACCCTCTCCGATCTCTTTGTCAGCGTGATCGAACCCCTGAACGCCGGCGTCACCAATATCGTCTCCGTCACCCGCCTCCCCATGGCCGGCGCCACCAACGAATCCGTCGGCCTCCAGATCACCTTCAAAGACGGTCGCGTGGATACTTGCCTCGTCAACCTCGGCAACCCCAAGGTCGCCGGCGCCGCCGGCGATCCCCTCGCCGTCACCACCGCCGACGGCCAGTATTCCCTCACCGGCCGCCTCGGCGCGCTCGTGACCCGGACCAACGGCGACTCGCGCGTGTGGACCATGAACGCCGCCAGCTTCCAGTCGCCCGGACGGCAGTTCGCCACCCCCACCAATATCTATTGGTCCGGCCTCATCGCCGGTTCCACCCGCAAATATGATGGCGCCGGCAACGATGCCTTCACCACCGCCTCGCCCCTGCCGCTCACCACCACCCTCTCGAACAAATGGCTGTCCTTCACCTGCGGCACCCTGGCCGGTACCGGCACCGCCGGCATGAGCGAAATGTTTCAGATCGGCCGGGTCGTTGCGACCAACGGGCTTTACAGCTGCTGCTTCACCAATGACCATTATCTGGAGATCACCAACGGCACCCTCAGCGTCGAACAGGTCGCCCCCCAACGCACCTTCACCGGCAGCAACTCCTTCGAAATCGCCCTCAGCGCCGCAGCGCAAATCCTCTCCGCCATTCCCGATCAAAATCTCCCCCTGGGCGGTTCCAGCGGGGCGCTGCCCTTTAATTTCGGCAACCTCGGAACCGCGCCCGGGGCTTCCCTCGCCGTGCTCGCCACCTCGTCCAATCCGTCCCTCGTCCCGGCCAACGGCCTGGTCCTCGGCGGCAGCGGCACCAACCGCACCCTCACCGTCACCCCGGCCGCCGGCGCGAACGGTACCGCCGCCATCACCGTGGCCGTGACCGACGGCCTCTGGACCAACCGCGAAACGTTCAACGTGTCCGTCGCCCCGGACTTCGGTCTCGCCGCCACTCCCGCCACCGCCTTCGTCAGTCCCGGCAACACCGCCAACTTCACCGTCACCGTGACCGTCAGCAACACTTTCAGCGGCACCATTGATCTGGGCGTGAGCGGCCTGCCGGCCGGGGCCGGCGCCGGCTTCAGCCCCGCCGCGTTCACCAATGGCGGGATCTCGACCCTGACCGTGACCGCCGCCGCCGGCACCCCGCCCGGCGGATACGCCCTCACGCTCACCGGCACCAACGGCGGCGAAATCGTCAGCACTTCCATGGTGCTCACCGTTTTGAGCACGCTCCCCGGTTCCCTGGATTGGAACGGCGGCAGCCCCGTGGACAGTGATTGGAGCGACCCCGCCAACTGGAGCGGCGTGAGCATCGCCACCAACCGGCTGCTCTTTTTCGGCGGCACCAGCCGCCTGCTCAACACCAATGATACCGCCGCCGGCACCGTCTGTTCCAATCTCGTTTTCAACGCCGGGGCCGGCGCCTTCACGCTCACCGGCAATCCCCTCGCCCTCGCCGGCAGCCTCACCAATGATTCCGCCAATCCCCAAACCCTCACCCTTGGCCTGCTCTTCAGCAACAGCCTGGTCTGCGACGGCGCGGGCGCCCCGCTCATCATCGGCGGCGGCCTCACCAACCTGCTCGGCGCGCCCGGGGCCACCACCCTCACGCTCGCCGACACCGGCACTCTCACCAACCTCTTCAACAGCGCCACCAGCCCCGGCGGCACCAATGTCCTCGCCTTGAACTCCGCCGCCGCCAGCTGGACCATCCTCGACAACCCCGCCGCCACCGCCATCACCGTCCCCTGGGTTCTCGCCGTGAATGCCGGCACCTTGAATTTCGGCAACGCCGGCAGCGCCCCCGCGCTCACCACCACCACCGTCAACGGCGTGCCCCAGGACAACCAGGTCGGCAATCTTGCCTCCGCCACCGGCACCTTGAACTTCCTCAACGGCACCCTCACCACCGGCGCCCGCCTGAATACCGCCGTGGCCGCCAATTCCACCGGCATCATCAATCAGTCTGGCGGCACGCTGAACATCGGCAGCCAGTTCCAAGGTGCGAACGGCTCCGGCGCCGGCGAAATCTCCCTCGTCACCCTCGCCGGTGGCACCATGAATGTCGCCGCCGGCGCCGGCCCCTTCTACGTCGCCAGCCGTGGCACCGGCACGCTCACCCTGGGCAACTCCGCCGTGCTCAACTGCAGCACCCTCGATGTCTCCCGCAATGCCAACGGCAACGCCATCGGTTCCGTCGGCACCGTCAATCTCAACGGCGGCACCCTCGCCGCCAGCCGGGTCGGCACCGCCACCGCCAATTTTCAGACCGGCACCGCCAACGGCACCGCCGCCACTTTCAATTTCAACGGCGGCACCCTCAAAATCACCTCCGGCACGGCCCCCTTTTTCCAGGGCTCCACCGTCCCTCCCGTCATTCCCCTCACCGCCATCGTCAAAGCCGGCGGCGCGATTATCGACAGTAACGGCAACACCAATACCTTCGCCGAACCGCTCCTCCACGACACCAGCCTCGGCGCCACTCCCGATGGCGGTCTCACCAAAAACGGTTTGGGTTGTTTGTTCTTACTCTCCAATCTCACTTACACCGGCACCACCACCGTCAATGCCGGCACCCTCGCCCTCACCAATGCCGTCAACTTGAACAGCAGTCCGCAAATCACCATCGCCGCCGGGGCCACCCTCGATGTCTCCGGCCGCACCGGCGGCCAGCTCACGCTCATCTCCGGCCAGACTCTTGCCGGGAGTGGCACAGTCAAAGGCACCACCCTCCTCAGCAGCAACGCCACCCTCGCCCCCGGCAATGCCGCCGGCACCTTCGCCTTTACTGGCAGCCTCACGCTCAGCAACGGCAGCTCCACCGTGATGCAGTTAAGCAAAGCGCCCGCCACCAACGAACTCGTCCAAGTCGCCGCCACCCTCACCTATGGCGGCACACTCACGCTGACCAATGTCAGCTCCACCGCCCTCGCCGCCGGCGACGCTTTCAAACTTTTCAGCGCCGCCACTTATACCGGCCACTTTGCCGGCGTCACCCCCGCCCTCCCCGGCCTCAATCTCGCGTGGAACACCAACAGCCTGGCCGCCGGCACTCTCAGCATCGTCGCCTCGCCCACGCCGCCGCCGGTTTTCACCAGCCTCGCCCTCAGCGGAACCGACTTTGTCTGCCTTGGTTCCAACGGCGTTCCCAACTGGCCTTACCAGGTGCTCGCCACCACCAATCTGACGGCGCCGGTTTCCAGTTGGACGGTGATCGCCACCAACCAGTTTGACAGCGCCGGCATTTTCACTTTCACCAACCCGGTCAGTCCCGCCACTCCCCGGCAGTTCTGGCTCATCCAATTAAAACCATGATAACCCGATCCGCCCCCGCCATGCCCGACCGCCGCCATCGGCTCAAAATCATCGCCCTCGTGCTGCTGCTCACCGGCTGGCTCGCCCCCGCCGCCTTCGCCCAGCTCGGCGGCTCCGACTGGACGGCCTTCCCGGTGAAGTTCAAGGTCCAGTGGCCCACCAACGCCGCCAAAGACACCCGTTACTTTGTCACCAACGAACCCACCCCCACCTATCACTGCCTCCTCTACCGCAGCGATGGCGCCTTCTCCCCCGGCAACACCACCAAACCCCGCACCGAGCAACGTTTCACCCCCGATTACACCCATGGCGAAATCCAATACCAGTCCATGGAGCTGGCCCCGGCCGATGAGAATAGTTACTGCATTTTTCAGATTCACACCGGCGATGCCCAGTCGCCCGGCCGTGGCGCCACCGTCTGCATGCTCTTCTGGTTCACCAACTACAATGGCTCCATCTGCGATTACAGCGGCACCCGCCTCGCCACCAACCTCGGCAACCAGTGGTTTCAACTCAATGTGGACCACAATCTGGTCACCCATACCATCCGCGTC
>Ga0316222_1003250_pt1 | contig 16180 bp, 15 predicted proteins | sample TBH18011metaG_FD_206008 | JGI IMG/M metagenome (GOLD analysis project Ga0316222, IMG submission 206008) | Freshwater microbial communities from Trout Bog Lake, Wisconsin, USA - TBH18011 | ecosystem: Environmental > Aquatic > Freshwater > Lake > Hypolimnion/Profundal zone | place: USA: Wisconsin...
TCCTTTGCGGGGCGCGCCCTGTCCCTTTCTCTCTCAATCCACCTAGGGCTTTCGGAGGTGGGGGCGGGCGCATAGCGTCCACCCGCCCCCGCCTTCCGGAGCCCTTTCTGTTTCTCTCCTCGTATTCTTTTCCTTGAGCGGCCGGTATGATTGCGCGATGTTCTATTCTGCCTGTAGCCGCCTCACTTTGCTTTTCCCCAGGTAAGGATTGTAGTGCTCACAAAGTTCCTTTGTTATCAAAGACGTTATGTGAAAACTTTTTGAATCTATGCAGCCTGCATCTGGAACGATGCCAAATTATTTTTTGCAAATGCACCATCATATTTTGAATTCAAATGTATCTTCCTGGAACATTGGCAAACTTTTTTTTGCAAATGGGCCATCACGGTTTGACAGGAAATCAAAAGATTTATCTAATTCACCATCGTATCGATAAGGCCCGATTCTCCGGGCTTTTGAAGTGTCAGAACGTCGGATGGGGGGCGGCCCATGGCCAAGAGTGATAACACCAAAGGGAACAAGCGTTTCATCATCACGGAGAAGGACACCGGCGAGCAGGTCGAGGGTTTCGGAGTCATCCTCCAGAAGAGGGCTCCTCACCCATACCGTGACGATGGCGTTCAGATCAGGCAAAAGGTTCTCCGAGACCTCGCCACCCACCCTCAGCTTACGAAGCGAGCCCTCCGCATCGCCCTGTGGCTGTTGGGTGGCCTGCGCAAGGGGCCGAGAATGCCGATCATGCGCCAAGACATTGCCAATGCCTTGGACATGGACAACGGCGACGTGACCAAGGGTCTGCAGGAGTTGTTCCGCCTCGGCTTGGACCCGGATCAGAATGGTGTCGTTTACAGCCCATTTCTTCCACCTTCAGGCCGTCCACAGATCGGCGTCCGCGCCAGCGTCGCTTGGAAAGGACAAAGTGGATACCTGAAAGACGCCATCGATAGCGAAACCCAAGCGGATGAAAGCTTGAAGCCAGCGCTCGTTGGTCGTCACCCCAGCATTGATGGCAAGGCCGACAAGCCGCCGGCAAAAGATGAAATCGCCCCTCAGACGAAATTCAACCAACTCGACGACGATAAAAAGATGAGAAGAGCTATCTCGATCATTGAGGCGATGGAAGCCAAAGGCCAGGCCGTCACCCTATCGACCTTTCGTTATTGGATTCCGGAAGACGGGCGGCCAGAGGAAAAAGATGTCCAAAAACTTTTTAGTCGTCTGCTCCGGGCTCGATGTCTTTTCATTTGGAAAAAGAGCAATGCCGCGAAGGGATCCATCTACGCCACGCACACACGGGAATTGGATTATCATTCGTTCCAGGTGCTCAAATATATCCGCGTCCTTGCCAAGAAGGCCGAGCCGATCACCATTAGAAATATCCGCAAGGAGTATCATCGTACCAATCGCCCGGTCCCGGCGACGGTACGGAAATACATCCAGCCTTTGATCGGAAAAGGGCTGGTAGAAGTTAAGGAACTCGGAACCGGGAGGTCGGGAACCGTTTACTCATATGTGGACTTGCTGCCTCCCCCCAACGAATCAGCGCCACCATCAGCGCCCCCTGCTGAGCCAAAGCCGGCAGCAGGAGCCGCCTCTATCGATTCTACTCCAGTTGAAAAAACTGAAAAGACGCCCACTCCCGCTTCTCCGAATTTGACAAAACCGGAGAAGACAATGGCTAAGGCCAAGACACCCAAAGCCGGCAAGGCCCCTCCGCGATCAAAGACGGTCGCGGCGGTTCCCGAGCCGGAGGCACCGACAAATGCCAAGAAGCGGACCAACCGCCGGAAGACGGCGGCGCCATCTCTCCCCCCCCCCAAAGATCAAGTTGCTTCAGCGGCGGTTCCGTCAGAGGATGGTACGTCACGGCCCGCAGGTACGCGGACGCCTCGCCCGAGGAAGAAAACGCCATGACAAAATCCAACCTGTCGCCTCGCGCCGCCCTGTATGGCCGGTTCAGCAGCTCGCGCCAGAACCCGACCAGCGCCCAGGATCAGCTGCGCCAGTGCGACGAACGGGCCACGGCGAACGGCTGGCGGGGGGTGCATCGTTTCACCGACGAGGCGGTTTCGGGCAAGGATGACAAACGCCCCGGCTACCTGGCTTTGCAGCAGGCGGTCAAGCGCGGCGAGGTCGATGTCATTTTGACAGAATCCCTCAGCCGGCTGTCACGCCGCCAGAGCAGCATCGCCGGCTTCTTCGAGGATTGCCTTTATCACGAGGTCAAGCTGCATACCCTGCAGGAGGGCGAGATCACCCGCATGCATATCGGCATGCTGGGCGTCATGAACAGCCTGTACCTGGAGGCCTTGGCCGACGGCACCCATCGGGGCCAGACTTCGGCCATCATTGAAGGCAAGTCTGCCGGTGGCCGTGCCTACGGCTACCGCGTTCCCCTGCATCCCAATGGCCAGCCCATGACCGGCGAATTGGAGATCGTCCCCGAGGAAGCGGCGATCATTTGCCGCATCTTCACCGAATACGCCAAGGGCACCTCGCCCCGTACCGTGACCGAGGCGCTGAACACCGAGGGCGTGCCGGCGCCCCATGGCAAGGAGCGCGGCGCCAGCAAAGGCGACGGCGATTGGCGGGCCAATACCATCTATGGCAACCGCCAGCGCGGCACCGGCATCCTCAACAACGAGCTGTATAACGGAAAAAGGGTGTGGAATAAGCTCAAATACATCTCCCGACCAGGCAGCCAGACGCGGGAATCCCGCCTCAATCCCGAAAGCGAATGGCGGATCGTCGAGGTGCCGCACCTGCGCATCGTCCCCGAGGAGCTGTGGGCCGCAGTGAAGAAGCGCCAGGCGGCGCTTGACGCCTTGCGCGACGCCGACCAGACGGAAGGCCGAAGCAGCCTCCAGGGCAACCGCGCCACCAAACGCCCCACCTACCTGCTGTCCGGCCTGACCCGCTGCGGCTGCTGCGGTGGCACCCTCAATGTCGGTGGATCGAATCCCAAGCGGCTGTATTGCGCCAACGCCCGCGAGAAGGGCAAGGCGGTCTGCAAGGGCATTCCCGGCATCGCCGTGGACAAGCTGGAGGCGACGGTGCTGAACGGCCTGCGTCATCACCTGATGCAGCCCGACGCGGTGGCCGACTTCATCCGACGGTACCAGATCCATCAACGGGAGATGGATGGCCAACGTCAGCAGACCACGGCCCGCCTACGTACCTCCCTGTCCCAGGTCGAGAAAGAGATCGGCAATATCATGACGGCGATCAAGGCCGGCATCTTCACCGCCTCGACCAAGGCCGAGCTGTTGGATCTGGAAGCCAGGAAGGAGCGCTTTGGCCGCGAGCTGCAGATCGCGTCACAGGACGCCCCGACGGTGCCGGATGATCTGGCCGAGGTCTACCGCGACAAGGTCGACGCCTTGGTGGGATCGCTCAATGACCCCGAGAACCGGGCCGAGTCCATCGATGCCATCCGGGGCCTGATCGACAAGATCATCGTCCACTGGGACGCGGCGACCGGCGCGCATGGGGTTGAGATCGAGGGCGACATCGTGGCGCTGTTGCGGGCCGGCACAAATGAAAACGCCGCAGCTGTTGAGGCTGCGGCGTGTTCGTTTGAGATGGTTGCGGGGGCACGAAGCCACCTATACCGAACTCGGCTTCCGAAACGCCGTTATCACACGATGCCGAAGGTGTAGTAAACGGCGATCACGAAGAACACGGCGATACTCTTGATGATCGTGCAGGCGAAGATGTGGGAATAGGCTTGCCGGTGCGTCAGCCCGGTAATCGCCAACAACGTGATGACCGCGCCGTTATGGGGCAGGCTGTCCATGCCGCCCGAGGCCATCGAGGCGATCCGGTGGGCCACTTCCAAAGGGATCCCCGCGGCGTTGGCTCCGGCAATGTAAACATCCGACATGGCGCCCAGGGCGATGCTGAGGCCGCCTGACGCCGAACCGACGATGCCGGCCAGCATCTGGACCGAGATGGCCTCGCTGAACAGCGGATTGGGAATGGCGGTCTTCAGCCAATCCGAAATCGTCAGGAAGCCCGGCAAAGCGGCGATGATGGAACCATAGCCGTATTCGGATGCCGTATTGGTGATGGCCAGCAGGCTCCCGGACACCGCCGACTTGGCGCCGTCGTTAAATTTGGGGAGAACGTGCCGTCCGGCCAGCACGAACACCGAGACAATCCCGAATACAAGGGCCAACTCGACCGCCCACAGTCCTGTCATGGCCGTCACATCGATTGAGATCGGAGCCTTCAATCCGGGGAACGGCAAGCTGAAGGTCTTGCCGAACAGGACTGTCATTTTCTGCGTGAAGGTGTAGTTGAGGATCCACACCACCACCAGCGGCAACGCGGCCACCAGCGGGTTCGGCAGGCTCTTTTCTTCGAAATGTTCGGGCTCGTTGATCAGCTTGCAGCCGCTGTCATAGGGCTCGCGGGCGGCGATCGCCATGCGGCGCTGCCATTCGAAGTAGACCAGGCCGAGAGCCAAGATGAACGCACTGCCGATGACGCCAAGCCATGGCCCGGCATAGGCGCTGGTCTTGAAAAACGACGTCGGAATGATGTTCTGGATCTGCGGCGACCCGGGCAGGGCGTCCATGGTGAAGGTGACGCCGCCGAACCAGATGACGCCCGGGATGAAACGCTTGGGAATCTTGCCCATGCGGAACATTTCCGAGGCAAAAGGATAGATCGCGAAGACCAGGACGAAGGCGGAAACACCGCCATAGGACAGGATCGCCGTCACCAGGACGATCACCAGGACCGCATGCTTTTCGCCAACCAGCCGGAACAACGCGGCGCAGATCGATTTGGCGAAACCGGAAAGCTCGATCACCTTGCCGAAGATGGCGCCGAGCAGGAAGGTCGGAAAGTACATTTTGAAAAAGAAGGACGCCTTGTCCATAAACAAGTGCGTATAGGCCGGAAACGTCGCCGCAGGGTTGAAAACGAGAACCGCCCCCATGGCGATGATTGGCGCAAAAATAATAACGCTGTAACCTCGGTACGCGACAAAAATAAGTGCGACGAGGCAGGTCATAACGACGAGCGCGTCCATTTTCTCCCCCAATTTGTTTTAATTCTGCCTATTTTTATTGGCGCGTCAGCATCGGAACTCCGACGCCGACGCGCATTCCTCGCGGTCCGCCGCGCTTAGGTCGTGGCAGGCGTTCCCCGGAAGAAGTTGATGATCGCCGAGAAGTCCTCGCCGCCATGGCCGAGTGCCTCGAAAAGCCCGTATAGCTGGGCCGCCTCGGCGCCGAGCGGCGTCGCCGCACCGCTGGTCAGCGCGGCCTCCTGCGCCAGCCGCAAGTCCTTCAGCATGAGGGCGGTGGCGAAGCCGGGTTTGTAGCCGTTGTTGGCGGGCGACGTGGGAACCGGCCCGGGCACCGGGCAGTAGCTGTTGAGCGACCAGCATTGCCCGGACGAGGTCGAGGCGACGTCGAACAAGGCCTGGTGGGATAGCCCCAGCCGCTCACCCAGGGCGAAGGCCTCGCAGACCGCTGCCATCGAAATGCCGAGGATCATGTTGTTGCAGATCTTGGCGGCCTGGCCGGCGCCGGCCTCGCCGCAATGGACTATTTTCTTGCCCATCGCCTTGAGGATGGGATCGGCCTTGCCGAAGGCCGCTGCCGAACCGCCGACCATGAAAGTTAGCGTGCCCTGGGTGGCCCCGCCGGTGCCGCCCGACACCGGGGCGTCGAGCGTCAGGCAGGTGGTATTGGCGAGAAGGCTATGGGCCTTGCGGGCGCTGGCGACGTCGATCGTCGAGGAATCGATCAGCAGCGTGCCTGGCTTGACCCTCGTCGCCAGACTTTCCCAGACGCCGAAGACATGGCGTCCGGCGGGCAGCATCGTCACCACCGCATCGGCATCGGCGGCGGCATCGAGCGCCGTCGCCGCAATCTTCACTCCGGCCTTTTCCGCCGCATTGCGACAGGCCGGGTCCAGATCGAACCCCAGAACCACGTTGCCTGCCTTGACAAGGTTGGCGGCCATCGGCCCCCCCATATTGCCGAGGCCGATGAAAGCGATTGTTTTGGACATTCGAGTTCTCCCTCCGCCACCGGGTCGGGCCGGGAGACCGGCACCGGCTCGGCGGTCGTATTGGCTCTTGAAAGTTCAGGACGTCCGCTGCGGCTTAGCGCATTGTCGGAATGACGAATTCGGCGCCGCTCTTGACCCCGGACGACCACCGCGAGGTGACCGTCTTGGTCTTCGTGTAGAAGCGGACGGAATCGGGCCCGTGCTGATTGAGATCGCCGAAGCCGGACCGCTTCCAGCCGCCGAAGGTGTGATAGGCGATCGGCACCGGAATCGGCACGTTCACGCCGACCATTCCGACATTGACCCGCGAGGTGAAGTCGCGCGCCGCATCGCCGTCGCGCGTAAATATCGCGACGCCGTTGCCGTATTCGTGGTCCGAGGCCAGCCCCAGGGCCTCCTCGTAATTGTCTGTCCGGACGACGGACAGGACCGGCCCGAAGATCTCTTCTTTGTAGATCCGCATGCCGGTGGTCACGTTGTCGAACAGGCTGCCGCCGATGTAGAAGCCCTTCTCGTAGCCTTGCAGCTTGAAGCCGCGGCCATCGACAAGCAGGCTGGCACCTTCCTCGACCCCGACATCGATATAGTTCTGCACCCGCGCCAGCGCCTCGGCGGTCACCAGCGGCCCGTAATCGGCGCTGCCGTCGCTCGACGGACCGATCTTCAGGCTGTGGACCCGCGGGATCAGTCGCTCGACCAGACGGTCGGACGTCCCCTTGCCCACCGGCACGGCAACGGAAATCGCCATGCAGCGCTCGCCGGCCGAGCCGTAGCCGGCGCCGATCAGCGCGTCGACCGTCAGATCCATGTCGGCGTCGGGCATGATGATGGCGTGATTCTTGGCGCCGCCAAAACACTGGGCGCGCTTGCCGGTCTCCGCCGCGCGAGAATAGATGTACTGGGCGATCGGCGTCGATCCGACGAACCCGACCGCCCGGATGTCTTCATGGTCGAGGATGGCGTCCACCGACACCTTGTCGCCGTTGACGACATTGAACACACCCGGCGGCAGACCGGCCTCGAGGAACAGCTCGGCGATCCGCATCGGCACCGACGGATCACGCTCCGACGGCTTGAGAATGAAGGCGTTGCCGCAGGCGAGCGCCGGGGCGCACTTCCACAGCGGGATCATGGCGGGAAAATTGAACGGGGTAATACCGGCGACGACACCCAGCGGCTGACGCATCGAATAGACGTCGATGCCGGTCCCGGCCGAATCGGTAAAATCGCCCTTGAGAAGGTGCGGAATGCCCACCGCGAACTCGACCACCTCGAGCCCGCGCTGGATGTCGCCCTTGGCGTCGGGAACGGTCTTGCCGTGCTCGGAGGCGAGCAGTTCGGCAAGCGACTGGTACTCGTTCTGCACCAGTTCCAGAAACTTCATCAGGACCCGCGCGCGCCGCTGCGGATTCTGGGCCGCCCAACCGATCTGCGCCTCCTTAGCGTTCAAGACGGCGTCGCGCAGCTCTGCGGCGGTCGCCAGCGCCACCTTCGCCTGCACCTCGCCGGTCGACGGGTTGAAAACCTCGGCGAAGCGCCCGCTCTTTCCCGCCACCCGCTTGCCACCAATGAAATGTCCAATCTCCCGCATTTGGCCCTCCCTATCAGATATTTCGATATAGGTTGCATGATATGGCGCACCGGAGTATCGGTATTTCTCCACTAATGTTGTGCAAAAATTCACATGGCTGATGCATTCGATTGGGACCTGCTGCAGTCCTTCCTGGCGGTCGCACGAACCGGCAAGCTCACGGCGGCGGCCAAACGACTGAAGATCGACCACTCGACGCTTAGCCGGCGATTGACCACGCTCGAATCATCCCTGGGGGCGAAACTCTTCGACCGTCGCGCCACCGGCTATGCGCTGACGCTCCATGGCGAGCATCTGCTGACCCAGGCGGAAACGGTCGAAAACTCGATTTTCGCCATCAAGGCCGACGCGGCGGAGAGCAATTCGCGGGTGGCTGGGACCGTCCGGATCGGCAGTCCGGACGGGTTCGGAACCACCATTCTGGCACCGGCGATCGGTCGCCTAATGGCCGCGTACCCCTACCTCGATATCGAACTCGTGGCGACGTCGCGTACCTTCAACCTGTCGCAACGCGAGGCCGACATCGCCATCGGCTTGGCCCGTCCCACCCATGGAAGGCTGTACGCGCGCAAGCTGACGGATTACGAACTCGGCGTTTACGCGGCGAAAGCGGAACCGGCGCTGTGGGCCAATGTAAAACGAACGGCCGATTTGGTGGCTCGGCCGTTCATCAGCTATATCGATGACCTGATCTTCGCCCCCGAGTTGGACTACGTGCGGCTGGTGGCGACGGATCTCGGCACCCGCTTTCGCAGTTCCAACCTGATCGCGCAGCTCCAGGCGACGGCGGCCGGAGCCGGCCTCTGCGTCCTGCCGTGCTTTCTCGCCGACAAGGACGAGCGCCTGATCCGGGTGTTGCCGGACCATGTCCGCCTTGCCCGCACCTTCTGGATGATCGCCCATGCCGACATGCGCGACCTAGCCAGGATCAAGGTCATCCGCGATTTCATCGCCGCTGAGGTCCGACGCTCATCCGCGTGCTTTCTTCCGCGCGGAAGCTGGGCCAGCTAGAAAAGCAAAGGCCCCAATATGCAAAGCATATCAGGGCCAAAACCTGAAGGTCGCCATCAAACCACGCGACAGAATAACGATAACTTGACCAGGAACCCGCCTTAGTCATGAATGTGTGACTAGTCACGGTCCATGGTAACGATATCGTTTCCAAGGGAATCGGGGCTGGGAGGTCAGATCAGTTGGAGATACCGAAGCGGAGCACCGGGCGCTATGAGCGCGTCGTTGTCGGCGGCGAGGAAGTTTCGGCTTTCATCCCCATGCCACTGCCTCCTGTACCGCCCCTGGTTCTCGACGGCCACCTCGCAGAGCGCCTTCGGCAGGCCGAGCAGGCCCTGGTGCGGCTTGATCTTGCCGGCGAGATGGTGCCCTCGATCGACTGGTTCATCTACGCCTTCGTGCGCAAAGAGGCCGTCCTCTCCTCCCAGATCGAGGGAACGCAGGCAACTCTGGACGACCTCCTGGCTTTCGAGGCGGAAGAGAAGATTCCCCCGAACGCCGACGTCGAGGAGGTGTGCAATTACCTGGACGCCGTCACTTTTGCCCGCGAGCAGATCGCTGACGCGCAAGGGCTGCCCCTTTCCATGCGACTGCTGAACGAGACACACCTTCGCCTGATGCGTGGCGTTCGCGGCGCCACCAAACAGCCCGGCGAGGTCCGGCGCAGCCAGAATTGGATCGGGGGCAGCCGGCCGGGCAACGCCGCGTTCGTGCCCCCTCCTCCGAATCTCCTTCCCGATCTGCTCGGCGAATTCGAGAAATATCTCCACGGCGACGATGCGCTGCCAAAGCTGGTACGTGCCGGCCTGGCCCACGTCCAATTCGAGACCATTCACCCCTACCTCGACGGCAACGGTCGCATCGGGCGCCTGCTGATCTCACTGCTGCTGGAGAATTGGGGGTTGCTGGCGAATCCGATCCTCTATCTCAGCCTGTTCTTCAAGCGCCATCAGGCCGAGTACTACCGGCGCCTGGGGGCGGTACGTACCGAAGGCGATTGGGAGGGGTGGCTCGACTTCTTCCTCGACGGCGTGGCCACCATTGCCGACGAAGCGGTGACCTCGGCACGCGACCTGTTCGCGCTTATTTCTGCGGATCGCACAAGGGTGCTGGGGTCAGGGAAGACCTCCGTTGCCGCAGTCCGACTGTTCGAGGCGCTCCCCCGACATCCCGTCGTGACGGTCGCCTCGGCTATGGCCCTGATCGACACCAGCAAGCCGACGGCGATCCGCTCTATTGAAGCTCTGGTCGACGCCGACGTCCTCGTCGAGACGACGGGCAAAAAGCGGGATCGTAGTTTCGCCTATCAGGCCTACGTTAACCGCCTGCGTGTCGGAACTGAATTGGCGCGGTGATGAACCGCCGACGTTACATTGGTGAAATTCAAGCTCTGATTGGAGGCCACGGCGTCATCTGGTGCATGCCTACGCATGGATGTAGACCGCATCTATCGATCACGTTAAAGTCAATTATCTATTACTAAAAGGTTGGTAAAATGGCGGAGCAAGAACGGGAAGATGCCGAAGACGCGGCATACGTGGAAAGCAACATCCCCATTGCCAATCTCAAGCTCGACGAGTTGAACTTCCGCACGGACGAAGTGGATATCTAGACCCGCCTTATTACGTTAAAGGCCAAGGCCTATACCAAAATCATTATCGCCATGAGGACCACGCTGGAATTGCGGCATTGGTCCGCGCATCCTCACCATCCATCAGTTTGTAGGTGCCCCCACAAGATCGGCAGGGGCAATGCGGCCAGCAGCAGTTTCATGATGCGTCGGGTAAACCAAGAGAGCCTTCCTCGGGCGAGTTTCCTGGGCTGACGGTTTGGGGCTTTTTTTCGGCGGGGTTGGGATTGCGGATGGCGTCCCACATGCCGGTGGAGACCGCCCAATAAAGTGCCAGGGCCATGACAAGGATCAGGCGGCCCAATCGCTCCGGGTAGTGGATGTGGGTGTGTTCGATGCCGAAGCCACGCGACTTGAAATCGGAGAACATGGGCTCGATGCCCCACCGGTTGGAGTAGTCCAAGGTGCTGAGATAACCCGGTTTTTCGGACATTGCGATGATCCATGGCTCTGGGTGGCCGGGATCAAAGATGATGCCGATGTTGGTTTCGACGCGCTTGGTGGTGAATTGGATGCCCTAGAAATAGCGGTCTTCGGACAACGCCAAACTGGCCATCGTCACTTTCTTGCGGCCAAGATACGCCGTCAGGTTCCCCTTGAGGCGGAGCCGGTAATCCCACCCTCGGCTTTTGCACCAACCGATCAGATCCGGGGTGCCATAAAACCGGTCGCCCATCAGGATGACCTTGGTATCCGGCGGCAGCCACGGGGCGGCGGCGTCAAGCAGGGTCTTCTGAGTGGCGAAGCCGATGGCTCCTTCGGTTTCCTCGACCCGCCACGCCACCGGCAGGGCGCGCTCGCCCCATCGGACGCCCAGCATCAGGATTTGGTGGCGGTCCGACGCCTTGGTCTGGTCCATGATCACCGTCACGGGATGACCGTCTTGCGCGACACGAGCCAGAACCTCACGGGAAAACGGCTCCATGACCGTATCGCAAGACACCAAGTCATTGGCAAGAAAGCGGGAAATCCATTGATACCGCATGTCGGTACGGTCGGTCGGCCGGGGAAGCCCCGAGGCCAACTCGACCAGATTGGCGCTACGGACATGCAGCATGGTCGCAACCAGCAGTCCCAGCTTGTCCCGCTGTGTCTTGCGCTGGCCAGGAAGCTTCTTCTTCAACTCAGCCCGGATGCCTTCGGCCCAGACATCAACGCCGCTCGATAAAACCACAGCCAGACCCCACGCCAGAAAAACGCGGACTCTTTGAATCACATGCGGATTCAGGCCGTCAACAGGTCATCATTGGAACTGATGGATGGCGAGGTGCAGACGTAACAGCCGCCTTCATACGCGCTAAATCCAATCTGGAGGCCGTCAGCAACGAACCCCCATTTGGCAGGTTTGATAACGGCGGAGAGGATTTGCGCCTTGATTATGTCTTCTTGGCCTTTGGGAGGACTCCATTCTTGCTGGCTCAACGCCTGCCAGACCAAATTTTGAAACTTGGGGATCCAGCGATCGTCGCCTCCAAACACATCGTTGGGTTTTAACTTGTGCACCGAGGGGCGCAAGACGAGGTTCTCAACGCTGCCCCACCACATGCCGTGGGGTGTGCCATGGCAATACTGGCTGTTCGACCAAGACGTGCTAATAAGATTTTCGTTGGCATAGCCGATCTCGTAGTCTGTATCTATGTCGCCGTCGTCACCGCAGTCACCGTCGGAAATCTTCTTCACTGCTTGCTTGTTCCAGGCATCCGTCATCGGGGTGTCTAGGTTGTCGATCTGCGGGTAGCCGACGTGGTGGGTGGAAAACCCCGGCGTCGCCACGTTGTCGACCGACGATGTCCCCACGGCGAAGATATCGATGCGATTGAATACGAACGGCCCCTGTTTTTGCCCCACCATAGAAAGTTGTTTTAGACGATTATTGTATTGTCGTTGCAGGCATTCTTTCGGCGACCACCACTCAGGTTTGGGCCTTACTGCATCGACAGGACAGACGGTCGTCACAAACCGAAGCCAACTTTGCTCCGAGCGCAGCAATAATTCAACACCACGTTGGCTAAGCAACGAACGACGCTCCTGGTATGTGCGCCCGAGCTGGGTGTCGAGGTCGGACAAGACAGGATCGGAGCAGATCAGCTTTTCCCGCGGCGACGACGCATTCGTACAGTCGAAGCTCGCCGCCAAGGCAGGCAAATGAACCGCAAACGCACCGAGAAGCGCCACGGTCATCCCGAATAGGTAACTCTTTTTCATCGAAGGATTCCGGCAGCCATCACCAGACCGCGTTTTCAACCGTAAATCAACGGATTACAAGACGGGAAGCAGGAAATTGGGGTCAGGTTCCTATTTCTCCCCAAGATATTTGCACATTCCGCGATCAGCAAATCGGGGGCCGCCAAGGGATCCTGTCGCAAAGCCAATGCACCCTGCGTCCCGTCTTCATCAATGACCCATTTGATGGTCACACTGGCGTCGATGACATAGGCGCTCACCGTTCGTCCCGCCCTTCTCGCAGAAGAACCTCCGCAGGGGTGTGCTTTCTCCCCGCGACCATGGCGCGAAACTCGGCAGCAAGATCATCGAAGGATGGCTCGGCTTCACTGGCCAGAGCCTAGCGCAGAATTTCACGATGCTCCGCTTCCGCCGAACGCCCATGCCGAGCGGCTCTCCGCTTCAACCGGGCAACAAGATCGTCATCGAGATTGCGAACACTGAGACTGGCGGGCCTCTCTGATGGCATTGATGGCAATCATAGCACAACTGCTGGGCAGCCCCCTAAGCCAGCACCACCTGATCGGCCGACCAGCGCCGGGTCAGGGCGCTGCCCAGTTGCCGCCATTCCTCGAAGCGGCGCCGGGCGTCGGCCTCGGCGGATTTGCGGTTGAAGCGGCCCAGATAGGTGACGCTCATATCGGCGCGGTCACCATTGGCGAGGCGGCCATCCATGGTGAAGTCGAAGCGGAGCGGGCGGGCGGCGATGGCCATGTCAGTAGGACCGCAACAGGCCGACCAGACGCCCCTGCACCTTGACCCGGTCCGGCGGGAAGATGCGGGTTTCGTAGGTCTTGTTGGCGGGTTCCAAGGCGATGGAGGCGCCCCGGCGGCGCAGCCGCTTCAAGGTGACCTCCATATCGTCCACCAGCGCCACCACGATGGTTCCGGCATCGGCGTTGTCGCAACTGCGGATCACCACGGTATCGCCGTCGTGAATGCCGGCGTCGATCATGGAATCGCCCTCGACGGTGAGGGCATAGTGGTTGCCGTTTCCCAGCATGGAGGCCGGGACGTCGATGCTGTTGGCGTGATCGCGCAGTGCCTCGATGGGGGTGCCGGCGGCGATCTTGCCGTAAAGGGGCAGGGTCACGGAATCCGACGGGGTGGCCACCGGCGCTCCCACCAGCGACGGGGCGAAGCCGCCCTTGATCACGGTGGGGGAGAACGACTTGCCCGGCGACGGCAGCGGCTGGTCGGTGGAGTTCTCGGGCAGGCGCACCACTTCCAGGGCGCGCGCCCGGTGGGCGAGGTGGCGGATGAAGCCGCGCTCCTCCAGTCCGGTGATCAGGCGGTGGATGCCGGATTTCGATTTGAGGTCGAGGGCGTCCTTCATTTCGTCGAAGGAGGGGGAGATGCCGGAGGCGCGAAGCCGCTGATCGATGAACATCAACAGCTCGTACTGCTTGCGGGTCAACATTCGGAACACTCCCCCTGGAACGGCGATTTTGGGAACAAAGCCAAAACCAACTCGTTTTGTTCTAGGCTCGTTCTCTATTTGAGTCAAACGCTTTCTTCATGCCGGCGCGAACAGGGATGGCGCCGCGGCCCTTCCCCTGCCGGGGAAATCTTGCCATAGTGCGGCCCTATCCGTAACGAGGCGTCGGCATTGTTGCGTTGCCACAACATGTGGTATACGCGTCAGTTCCACATCATTGAATTGGGGTTGCGAGCGGGTCATGGCGGGTCATTCACAGTTCAAGAACATCATGCACCGCAAGGGGGCGCAGGACGCCAAGCGGGCCAAGATCTTCACCAAGCTGATCCGCGAGCTGACGGTGGCGGCGCGGTCCGGCCTGCCCGACCCGGTGGCCAATCCGCGGCTACGCGCCGCCATTGTCGCGGCGCGCGGCGCCAATATGTCCAAGGACACCATGGATCGCGCCATCAAGCGCGGTGCCGGCGGCGAGGATGGGGCCAATTACGAGGAGGTCCGCTACGAGGGCTATGGCCCGGGGTCGGTGGCCATCATCGTCGAGGGCCTGACCGACAACCGCAATCGCACCGCCTCGGAAGTGCGCACCGCGTTCAACAAGAACGGCGGCGCCCTGGGCGAGACCAATTCGGTGTCGTTCATGTTCGATCGCATCGGCGCCATCCGCTATCCCGTCGCCGCCGCCACGGGCGAGGCCATGTTCGAGGGGGCCCTCGACGCCGGGGCCGACAATGTGGACTCCGACGAGGACGGCCACGAGATCACCTGCGCCCCCGACGATCTCGGGGCGGTGCGCGAAGCGCTGGAGGCCCGGTTCGGCACGCCGCAATACGCCCGGCTGGACTGGAAGCCCCAGACCACCGTGCCGGTCGCCGACGAAGAGACCGCCCGGCAGTTGCTGAAGCTGCTGGATATCCTGGACGACAATGACGACGTCCAGCGGGTGCAGGCCAATTTCGAGATCGCCGACGAGCTGATGGAGCGTCTCGGCTAGGAGGCTGTGTCGGCATGAGGGTTCTGGGACTCGATCCGGGGCTGCGCAATACCGGCTGGGGGGTCATCGACGCGGTGGACAACCGTCTGCGCCATGTGGCCGACGGCGTGATCCGCTCCGATGCGGCGCTGTCGCTGGCCGAGCGGCTGGTGCAGTTGTTCGACGGCGTCATCGCGATCATCGGCCAGTGGACTCCCGACGAGGCGGCGGTGGAAGAGACCTTCGTCAACAAGAACCCCGCCAGCACCCTGAAGCTGGGCCAGGCGCGCGGCGTCGTGCTGCTGGCGCCCGCCAAGGCTGGTCTGGCGGTGGGCGAATACGCCGCCACCCTGGTCAAGCAGTCGGTGGTGGGAACCGGCCGCGCCGCCAAGGAGCAGGTGGGGATGATGGTTCGGACCCTGCTGCCGGGATGTCTGGCCGCCACCCCCGATGCCGCCGACGCCCTGGCGGTGGCCATCTGCCACGCCCATCACCGCAATACCCAGAAGCGGCTGGCGGGGGCGCGGCGATGATCGCCAAGCTCAAGGGGCTGATCGATTCACTGGGCGATGACTGGGCGGTGGTGGATTGCGGCGGCGTCGGCTATCTGGTGTCGTGCTCGTCGCGGACCCTGGCGCGGCTGCAGGCCGGAACGGCGGCGGTGCTGGTGATCGAGACCCATGTGCGGGAGGACGCCATCCAGCTTTACGGCTTCCTGGAGACCGGCGAGCGCGACTGGTTCCGCCTGCTGATCACGGTCCAGGGGGTCGGAGCCAAGGTGGCGCTGTCCATCCTGTCGGTGGCGGCGCCGGAGCAATTGCTGCAGATCATCGCGGCGGGGGACAAGACCGGCCTGACCCGGGCCAACGGGGTCGGCCCCAAGCTGGCGCTGCGCATCCTGACCGAGTTGAAGGACAAGGCCGGCCGGATCGCCCTGGGCGGCTTCGCCTCCGGCGGCGTCCAGATCGCGCCGGCCGGCGCGGCGGCGGTGCCGGCGGGTCCGTTGGAGGATGCGGTTTCCGCCCTGGTCAATCTGGGCTACCGGCGGCTGGAGGCGTTTCAGGCGGTGGGCGAGGCCGCCCGTGATCTGCCCGAGGCGTTCGACGCCTCGACCCTGATCCGCGCAGCCCTGAAGCGTCTGGGCAAGGATCTGACGCGATGAGCGAGCATGGCGAGCGCGGCGCCATTGCGGCGCCCGGAGCGCAGCGGAGGAGCCCAGCCCACGGATGTGGGCGCCCGGCGCCTGAGGGGCATGAACAATGAGCGAGCATGGCGAGCGCGAGGTCTCGC
>Ga0316222_1003256_pt1 | contig 16167 bp, 10 predicted proteins | sample TBH18011metaG_FD_206008 | JGI IMG/M metagenome (GOLD analysis project Ga0316222, IMG submission 206008) | Freshwater microbial communities from Trout Bog Lake, Wisconsin, USA - TBH18011 | ecosystem: Environmental > Aquatic > Freshwater > Lake > Hypolimnion/Profundal zone | place: USA: Wisconsin...
TGGCTTTCGGGCGGCGGGTGGCTCGGAGGCTTTTTGCATTCTGCGATCAATCTGGGAAACCAACAAACTTCAAAACAGGAATCCTTTCGATACCTTCCGCTTCGCGTTTGCGGCCTGAGTAGTTACGCCGGATCAATCACCGTGGATATTGGGCCGCAACAACTAAACGGCAATCCCTTGTTCTTTAACGGGGCTGCGAACGTGACGATTGTGAATGCGCAAAACTACAATTCTGTTAATCGCTCGACGCCGACGACCGGCACTACGGTAACCTGCAAAAGCCAATGGGGTTATCAGAGACAGCAGATTGCGCCAGCCGGCACATTAGCAGCTCTGACCTTGGCTTTGCCGGCAGTTCCCATAGATGGTGAAGCGTTAGAATTGTCAATCACCACGGCGATTACCGCCTTGACCATTTCCGGCGGCACATTGGCTGGGGTGACGTCGGGAAGTGGCTCATCTGCTGGTTTTGGTGGTAAGTGGATTTATTCGGCTGCTGATAGTGAGTGGATGAAATATTAATTTTCAGTAAAAGTTGCTAGCATATTGCTTTTAAACATCACTCAGTACAAGGAAAATCATGTCTATACAAAGCGCTGTTAAAGCACAACTGAAAAAATATCCTGGATTAGTCAATGCCAAAAGAAATTTTTGGCACGAACATTTTGACTTCACGCGTTTGAATTTATGTGATGCTTTTCCTTTGTTTAGGCCGAATAGCGCCGGATTTTACAATGACCGGGCAAGTTTAACGATTCAGACTATCAACCAAACATTTCCTGCCTTGAGTGCTTTTTCGGCTTCTTTGGGGGTAGCTCAAGCTGAAGTAAAAAAGATCGATAGTTTTCCTGTTTCGAATGAAGATATTAGCGCAGTTAACGAGCTGAAGACGGTACTGGACTCTTATGGTAGTGATAAAGCTAATTACCATAATTATCACAATGTATATGGAACAATCCTGCATGACAGAAATGCAATAACAGGTTTGCTTGAAATTGGCTTAGGTACTAATAATCCTGATTTTGTTTCTAACATGGGTGCTTTTGGTAGACCTGGTGCTTCATTAAGAGCGTTTCGAGATTTTTTGCCATCAGCTAAGATCTATGGTGCTGATATTGATAGAGGGATTTTGTTTAGCGAAGAGCGAATTCAAACTTTTTTTGTAGATCAGACCAACATTGACACGTTTGCTGAGTTGGATAGTTTGATTCCTTCTGATCTTGATTTGATTATCGATGATGGTTTGCATTCTCCAAATGCCAATATTATTACCATGACATTTGCATTACCGAAAATTAGGGTAGGTGGATGGTTTGTAATTGAGGACATTGCGCTTGAGGCTTTGCCTGTTTGGGAAGTGGTGACGGCTTTGTTACCTGCTCAATATGAAGTTCATATTTTTAGAGCGACGATGACGCTGGTTTTTGCGGTTAAAAAATTGAGATAGTATTAATTTTAGGTGTTGGCACTCCTTGTTGGTAGTGTGGCTTTCTGATTAGCAATATATCTCAGCTGAATCCTAGTACCCGCAGGGCAGGGTATCCGGCGCCAGGGATGGCGAGCGTCCAACCATCCCTGGAGTCTGGGTTCCGGCAATCCCTGCCGGAATGACGGCTTTGATTTTGGTGGTTAGTCCACCTTGCAGGTGGTTGGGCTTTGATGGATGCGCCGCCCGTTGGTTGGCACATCCTACGTTTTTTGGATGGTGGGGTGTTGGATCACCTTGCCGGCTTTTGGGCTTTGATGGATGCGCCGCCCGTTGGTTGGTACATCCTACGTTTTTTGGATGGTGGGGGTTTATGCGAGTTTTGATTGGATTGGGATTGTGGGGTTTGGTGTTGGCGGCGGTGGCTGGGCCGGCGCAGTTTTCGCCGGTGTTGCGGCAGAATCAGGCGTTTCCGTTGTCGTACCAACAAGGCGATGCGAATATGAGCAATGCGGCGGCGGTGATGAATGCCGCTAATGCCAAACTGGTGACGGTGACGGATTTTGGCGCGGTGCCGAATGACAGTCGTGATGATTCGGCGGCGTTTCAGGCGGCTTTAAATTCGGGGTATAACGCGGTGTTTGTGCCGCAGGGTAGTTATATTGTCGGTGGTTTGGTGATGCCGGCGCGGGTGGGGTTTGAGTTTTACGGCGAGGGGGCGGCGAGTATATTAAAGCAGACCTCGGGCAGTGGTGAGTTGCTTTCCTGGCCGACGGCTACCCTGTTGTGGGGGCCGGTTAAGATTAGGGATTTGGCCTTGGATGGCACTAATGGCACCGGGAATTTGATTGATACCTCGGGCATGGGCGGCTTATTGCTGGATCGGTTGACGATTAATAATATTCCGACCGGCTATTCAGGGATTTATGTGAATGGGGCAGCCGCTACGGCTACCCATGATGTGCATATTTCCAATGTGTTGATGTATACCACGACGGCCGGCTTTGCCGGGGTAAGATTTGGGCCGTTAGCCAATGATTCGTATCTGGATGGTTTTATCATCAATGGTAACTTTGCCGCCAATTATGGGATTTATTTTGATGCCGGGGCTAAATCCATCGGCGTCAGCGCCAGCCATCCGTATAACGTTACGCTTAATACCGCTAAATTATCGGGCGCCAATCAGTGGGTGACCTTTGATAATGTGGTGTTTGATAACGCGCAAGCCGATTTGGTGAGCGTGGTGGGCGGCGGGGAGATCAGTTTTACTTCGTGTTATTTTGAGACCATTAACAACGGTTTTAGCGGGGTTAAGCTGGCATCCAGCACCAATACTTCTTTTTACAACAATCTTTGGGAGGCTGGCGGCACCACGGCGGCTTCTGCGGTGACGGATGATAGTGCGAGTAGTTATACCTCGGTGATCGGCGGCAGTATCAGCACTTTGGTGGATTATGCGGCGCCGTTTAATTTAAGCGGTTCCGGTTCTTATGTCACCAATATTCCGGGTATCACCGGCACTCGGTTTAGTTATGCTTTTTCCGGGTCTACGGTTACTGCGCAGGCGCAAAATACTTCGCAGTATTTGGGCGTGAATGGCGGGCAGGCGTCGGTGAATCAAACGGCGTTTGTGGTGCCGGTTGCTAATAGTCTGCTGTTGAATGTGTCGGTAGCGACCGATGTGACGCCGGCTGCCGGGCAGAATTTTACCTTTAATGTGTTGCACAATAGCAATTCTATTGGTTCGATTGTGATCAGCAATACCCAGTATTCCGGGGTGTTGTCGCCTAAGTTGGCGTTGAGCGCGGGGGATGTGTTGGTGTTGCAGAGCGTGTTTTCGGCGACCAGCGGTAGCGCGAATGTGCGTTATAGCGCGGCGTTTGGGGGATAGCGATGGATGTGGCCGGCGGTTTTTATGCAGATGGTTATATGGCGGACGGCTATACGGCCAGTGCGGTCACCAATATTTGTAATCTGGCGTTAGCCAAATTGGGCAATCCGGCCAAAGTGACGAGTGTGGCGCCGCCGGATGGCAGTAGCGAGGCGAATTATTGTGCGTTGTTTTATCCGCAGGCTTTGAATGTGTTATTGAGCGAACATGCCTGGGCGTTTGCGACCAAGACGGTTGCGTTGGCGGCGGCGAGTGGCTCGTTTGTGGTGAGCGGGTCGGTGATGACTTGCACGATGACCGGGCATGGTTTGCAGTCTGGGTCGGCTTATAACTTGGGTTTTTCGGATGTGGATTATGGTGATCCGGCGCAGGGTGGCTTAAGTTATTTGGTTTCGGTGTTGGATGCGAATACTTTTACGATTGCGGTGGCGGTAGGGTTTGCGGAGACCGGCACGGTGCAGTTGGTGCATCCGTTTTGGGGGTATGCGTTTTTGTTGCCGGCGGATTTTGTGAATGTGGATGAGGTGCGCGGCGGTGGTTCTGGCGTAGCGGGTTATTCGGCTTGGGGCGCGGCTTTGGGGCTGGATGATTATCAGGTTGAGGGTGGTGTTTTGTATAGTAATTCTGAAGCGGCGGTGTTGGGGTATATGAGTAATGCGGCAACTTCGCCGAATTATTTTCCGGCGGTGTTTGTGGAGGCGTTGACGGTGTTGTTGGCGGCTTATTTGGCGGGGCCTTTGATTATGGGCGACCAAGGCGTGGCGGCCGGGGAAAAGTTGATGCAGTTGTATGGGGCGGCGTTGGCGAAGGCTAGGGAGTTGGATGGTCGGGGGCGTAAGGTGCAGCCAAGGTATGTGCCGGCGGCGATTGCGGCGCGGAATGGGTATGCGGGGTGTGTTGGCGGGGCGTTGGGGGCGGGGGTGTTTCCGGGCGGGGTTAATAATGTGGTTTAGGGTGGTTATTATATGGTTGGCGGTTTTTGGGTTGTGGTGGCTTAGTGCTTTGGTGTTTTTGGCGATTGGGTGCCATTGAGTTAGTCATGATGGAATTGCATTAGCGTGAATGGAGCTTGCTTCGCACGGACGACCGGGCTAGACGGTTAAGCATTGCTCCCGCAAAGTCCGGAATGCAATTCACATGATGGCTAAATAAGCTGTTAGACCACCTTGCCGGTGGTTGGGTTTTGATTGCTGGGTTTCGGCTTTCGCCTCTACCCAGCCTACGTTGTTTTGATTAGGAATTTGCATGGCTAATATTCGCACGTTGCGGTCGTCTTTTGTGGGGGGGGAGTTGGCGCCGGAGATGATGGGACGGGTGGATTTTGATAAGTTTCAGGCGGGGCTGGCGCTGTGTCAGAATTTTTGTGTGACGCCGCAGGGGGCGGTGCAAAATCGGGCCGGCACGTTATTTGGCGGAGTGGCTAAGCTGGCCGGGGCGGCTGTTGTTCGGATGATTCCGTTTTCGTTTAATAATAGCCAGACCTTTGCAATTGAGCTGGGGGCGGGGTATTTTCGGTTTTGGTCTTTGGGCGAGGTTTTGCTGTCGGCCGGCGTACCGTATGAGGTGGCGAATAGCTATGCGGCCGGCGATCTATTTGATATTCATTATGTGCAGTCCGGCGATGTGGTCACGCTGGTGCATCCTGGTTATCCGCCGATGGAGCTTAGGCGGTATGGTGCGACGAATTGGACGTTGGCGCCGATTACGTTTTCGTCATCGCTAGTGCCGCCTGCCGGCGTATCGGCAGTGACTACTATTGTGGCGACGCCGACTGTCTCGCAATACGGACAAAACTATCAGTACCAGATAACGGCGCTGGATCAATATGGTGATGAGGAAAGTTTACCGTCTACGGCGACGACGACGGTGGGTATCGATCTGACATTTGAAAGTAATTACGTCACCGTCAGCTGGGCGATGCCGGTACAGCCTAATGGTACGTCTACCGGTTATTTTAATGTGTATAAATCGGTTAACGGCGGCGGTTTTGGTTTTGTGGCGCAGATGTCGGCACAGACTTTGAGTTTTACGGATAAAAATGTGACGCCGGATATGACGCAGACGCCGCCGATGTATGACGCGGCGTTAAACAGTGCCGACAATTATCCCGGTGCAGTGGCGTATTACGAGGAACGGCGGATTTTTGGCGGTACCAATAATCAGCCGATGAATTTTTGGGCGACCCAGCCGGGTACAGCGAACAATATGAATTATTCGGTACCGAGCCAATCCAGCGATGCTTTGCGGGTGGGGATACAGGCGGCGCGATCGAGTGAGATTTTGCATATTGTCGGCGAGCAGGATTTGATTATTTTGACGGCTTCGGATGAGTGGCGGGTTTATACGGCTTCCGGGGATGCGTTGACGCCTTCGACTTTGGCGATTAAGAAGCAGCAGAGTAATGGCTCGACGAATGTGATGCCGGCATTGATTCAGAATCAGTTGTTGTATACGACGGCGGCTTGCGGGCATATTCGATCGTTGATTTATGATTGGCAGTTAAATGGCTACCGCTCGGATGATTTGAGTTTGCTGGCGCAGCATTTGTTTAGGAATCATAGCATTGTGGATATGGCTTACAGCCGGTGGGCGCCGTATCCGACGTTGTGGGTGGTGCGGGATGATGGGGTGTTGCTGGGTTTGACGTTTGAGCCGGGGCAGCAGGTGGCGGCCTGGCATCAGCATGTGACCACCAACGGGGCGTTTGAATCGGTCTGTTGTGTTCAGGAGGGTAATTTTGATGTGTTGTATGGCGTGGTGCGGCGGACGATTGGCGGGGTGACGACGCGGTATATTGAGAAGATGGATACCCGGGCTTATGGCGCAAATTTGGCGGCGGCGGTGTTTGTGGATAGCGGGATTACCCAGACGTTCTCGTCGCCGGTGATGTCGGTGAGTGGTTTGACGTGGCTGGAAGGGCAGATGGTGTCGGCGTTATTGGATGGTAAGGCGGTGACGGGGTTGGTGGTGAGTAGCGCCGGGGCGGTGACTTTGCCGTTTGCGGCTTCGGTGGTGACCATTGGCTTGCCGATCACCGCGACTTTGCAGACGTTGCCGGTGACAGTGGCGCAGGATGCGTCGGCGGGGTTGGGTCATGTGAAGAATGTGTGCAAGATTTGGGCGCGGGTGGTGGATTTTTGCGGTTGTCAGGTGGGGCCGGCGGGTGGTGGTTTGGTGAAGGTGGCGCCGTTGGCGGTGGATGGTAATGGCAACCCGACCATGGCGATGGGTGAGTTTAGGTGTGTGCCGATGCCGAATATGGGTACGGATGGGGCGATGGTGGTGGAACAGGCTTTGCCTTTGCCGTTGACGGTGTGTGATTTGGTGTTGGAGGTGGCGGTTGGGGGGTAGGTTGTGCTGTAGTAAGGTATTCATGGCTAAAAAATCATGCCGAATAGTTATAAATTGAGAAAATTTTGGCAGAATGACAGTTGTATTTTTTGATGGTTAACGGGTTGAAATCGGGAATTGAATATGTTGGCTAGATTTGAAGTAACTAACTTTAAGCAGTTTAAGGAAACGCTGGTGCTGGATTTGGCGCATCCTGGTCAATATGCGTTTAACCCGGAAGCTGTGCGCAATGGTTTGGTGAATAAGGCTTTGATTTACGGGCCTAATGGATGTGGTAAGTCTAATTTGGGATTTGCGATTTTTGATTTGATTTTTCATTTGACGGATCAATTTGTTGGTATAGCTGCAAGCAATTATATGTTAGGTTATATGAATGCCGATTCAGATGATACTTTGGTTAAATTTAAATATGTTTTTGAATTTGATGGTCGGCAAGTTATTTATGAATATGGCAAAAATGAGGCTAGAGTTTTAATTTATGAGACATTGAGTATTGATGGTTGTAATGTAATTGATTATCTGGTTGGGGAGAGATTGGAATATAAACTGGCGGGTACGGAAACCTTGAAAAAGGGGTTGGGATATATTTCTGCGTTACGTTATATAAGAAATAACGCTGTCCTGGAACAAAATGAGACTAATGAACTTTTTACTTTGTTTTATGGTTTTGTCGATAAAATGCTGTTTTTTAGGTCTTTAGATTGTAATGAGTTTCTTGGGGTTGAAAATTATGATGCTGATATTGGTGCGGATATTATAACCAGAGGTAATTTGCAAGAGTTGGAGGGTTTACTAAATACAGCCGGAATTGCTTGTACTCTTCGGATAGGAATGGTTAATGGGCAGAAAGAAATATTCTTTAAGTTCAAGAATAAAGAGTTTATTTTTCAGCAAATAGCCTCCAGCGGCACTAAGGTATTGAGTGTTTTTTATTTTTGGTATCAACACCTTAAACAAACAAATGAAATCTCTTTTGTATTTATCGATGAGTTTGATGCCTATTATCACCATGCCTTGGCAAAATTAGTCGTGGAAATGTTAAAGCAGGTTGATGCACAGGTTATTTTAACCACGCATAATACCAATTTAATGACCAACGATTTATTGCGGCCGGATTGTTATTTTATTATGGATAATAATCAAATTAAGTCTTTACAGGATTGTACCGATAAGGAATTGCGGGAAGCGCATAATTTGGAAAAAATTTACCGGGCAGGTGGATTTAATGTCTGAATTTTTCAGTGCGCTTACGGACAAGCGTGAAAATATTTTGTTGGCTATTTTTGAAGGCGAAAAAACGGAAGCGCAGATTTTTGATAGTTTGAAAGCACATTTTCCTTTAGAGAATAAGCATAGAGTGATCATGGCTGCTTATGGTACGGAAATTTATCAGCTTTGGCAGGAAATTAAGCAAGATGAATTTGTGGATACTTTTCAATTGATCAAGGAGCGATTGGCTAAAGTGTCCGGCGGTATTAACAAGAAAACCGCAGAGGAGTTGCGGGGAATTTCCCGGAATCAGGTTTCGGAAATTTATTTATTTTTTGATTATGATGGTCATGCAACCAATAGTTGTGATGAGCATGTTCAGCAGATGTTGCAGATTTTTAATAATGAAACTGAACTGGGTAAATTATATATTAGTTATCCGATGGTTGAGGCGTTAAAGCATGTTCAGCGGCAAGTGGATTTTACCTTGACAACGGTTGAGGCTAAACAGAATATTGCCTATAAAAACCTGGTTAATTCTAATAGTGATTTTGTGCATTTTAAACGCTATCAGAAACAGGATTGGCAGTTTTTGTTTTTACAGCATATTAGCAAAGCGCATTATATTGTTAAAGCCTTAGCGGATAAGCCTGAAGTTTATCAGCAGTTTTTAGAGTTGTCTCAGGAAGTTATTTTTGCGCAACAGTTGCAGCGTTATATTTTACCCTTGGCTCGTGTCGCGGTATTAAGTGGTTTTCCTTTTTTTATTATCGAATATTTTGGTGAACATGTCTGGTTGGAGTTAATTAATGATTGAGGCGTTTACAGCTTTTACGCTTACAGTTTTAGGATTTTAGGAAGGTTATGGGATTGATTTGCAGGTTGCCGACGGATCAGGATATTTGGCAGTTGGGAGAGGGGTTGCGGGCGGCGGATAGGGAGGAGTTGGCGGCGGTGTGTGATTTGTCGGCGCATGAGGCGGTGGTGGCTTCTGTGCGGGCGAGTGATGTGGTGTTTTTGCGTAGCCATGTGGATGAGCGGGGCCGGGTGGTTTGTATTAGGGGGTGTTCGCCGGTCGGCGCGGGCAGGGCGGCGCCTTGGTTATTGGGCACGGATTTGTTGGATGGCTATTGGCGGGTTTTGCATCGGCAGGCCAGGGCGGAATTGGCGTTAATGCTGGCGGCGTATCCTTTGTTGAGTAATGTGGTGGATGTTAGACAGACGCGGGTGATAGCCTGGTTGCGGCGCTTGGGGTTTGTGTTTAGGGATGAGGCTGCCTGGAAGCCAGGGTTTGGGTTGGTTCGATTTGAGATGGGGCGGGTTTAATTTTGGGTGTTGGACCACCTTGCGGGTGGTTGGGCTTTGATTGGCGGGTTTTAACCCGCCCTACGTTTTTTGAGTTGGGGTGTTTATGTGTGATGGGTTTTCTGAGGCTTTTATGGCGGCGGCTGCGGCGGGGTCGGCTGATGTTGGGGCGACAGCGGCGACTGTCGCGCCGATGGCTGAGGCCTCTACTTTGGCAACGGCTGGGGCTTATGCGGGGGCGGGGGCTTCGGCTTTAGCTTCTACCGGCGGTTTGTTGGCTTTGGGTTCTGGGGCTATGTCGGGGCTGGGGGCGGCGATGCAGGCCAATGCGCAGCAGCAGTCGGATAAATATCAGGCTCAGATAGAGGGGAATAATGCCTCGCTGGCCGTTGAGCAGCGTAGCGCGGCGATTCAGCAGGGTCAGGCGCAGGCGATGCAGCAGGAATATCAGGCCGCGCAGGTGTTGGGAGATCAGAAGGCCAATCTGGCAGCGAATGGGGTAGTGTTAAATTCCGGCTCGGCGATTGATTTGCTGGCGACCACTAAGTTTTTGAATGCTCAGGATGTGAATACCATCCAGAGTAATGCGGCGCGGCAGGCGTGGGGCTATGGGGTGGATGCCGCCAATAGTCAGGCGGCTGGTGGTTTGGCGGCTTGGCAGGCGAGTAATACTAGCCCGGCCGGGATAGGCGTGATAGGTGGGGCAGCCTCTTTGTTGGGGTCGGCGAGTCTGTATGCGATGGGGAATAAGACGAATTTGTTTAGTTCGTTGACGGGGTAATTGATGCAATATTAAAAAAGAATGATGCGCCGCCCGTTGGTTGGCACATCCTACCGAATGACAACTTCGATTTAATCATCGTATCTTTCTATCTTTTTCCATGTCACAAAATCCCTCGAATCGTATAAGTGTGGATGAAAACACGTTTATCAGTTTGCATATGGGGTACTAGGTGCTTGTTTGGTGGGCAGATTGTCTGTTTACGCTAAATAGTGACTATTGTTTTATTTGTGATGAGAGCGGTTGGCATGATTTGGATGCGGATGGGCTATGAAGGTTCCTGAATATAATGATGGGGTGGCTGCCGAGCCGTTACAGGGCTTGCCGGATGCGCGGCAGCGGATTTCGACTGCCGGCGATGATTTTTTAAGTCCGAATGCGGCGGCGGTTGTCGGCGGTTTGGACCAAGGACTGGATAAGCTGAATCGAGCGGCAGCGGAGATTTATTCGGCGCAGTTACAAGAGGCCAATCAGACCAGGGCGCTGGATGCGGTCAATCACTTTGAACAAATCCGGCAAGATCGGCTGTTTGGCCAAAATGGTGCGTTTAATCTGCGTGGTGCTGAGGTGTTTAACCAAGGCAATAGTGTACCGTTGGCGGATAATGTCAAAAATGATTTGCAGCAGTCTTTTACCGATATTGCCGATAGTTTGGGTAATGATGAACAGCGGCATTTGTTTGCCGCCCATGCTTTGCCGGCCATTCAGCAAAGTTATGGACAAACCCTGCAACATGAAGCCGAACAATATCGGGTCTATCGGCGCGGGGTAAATCAGGCGGCGATTGCCACCCACCAGCAAGCGATGGCCTTGAATTATAACAATCCTGCTTTGCTTAAGGAATCGGTGGCGGCAATTCGCGGGGCGAATGTCGATTTAGCCCGGCTGGAGGGTTATCCAGAGCAAGCCGGAATGGTGCAGGCTGAACAGCATGTGTCGGGGGCTTTGTCCGGGGCGTTTGCGGCGGCTTTGCAGCAGCACGATCATGCCGGCGCCACCCGGATTTTAAAGGATTTTGCGCCGGATATGGATACCGGCACGATGTTGAAGTTGTTCGGTACTTTGCAGGAGGCGGATAGCGCCGGCGCTGCTTATCGGATCGGCAATCAGGTAATGGCGGCGTTTTTGCCGAAGATGCAGACCAGTGATCAGGATCGGGCCTGGAATTTGGCCTTGGTGGCGGAATCTGCCGGTAGGCATTTTGCTGAGGATGGCAGCGTGTTGAGCAGTCCGGCTGGGGCCAAAGGCGCCGCGCAGTTATTGCCGGAAACCGCAGCGGCCACTGCGAAAGCGCATGGCCTGCCTTGGCGGCCTGAACTGTTTAATCGCCGGCAAACCGGCGATGTGCATCTGGATGCGGAAGCGGCGGATTATAACCAGCGTTTGGGGCGTTTGTATTTTGATCAACAACTGCGCAGTTTTAAAGGCGATTTGAGTCTGGCTTATGCGGCGTATAACGCTGGCCCAACGGCAGTGCGAGCGGCTTTGGATCATTCGGTTAAATCCGGTGGCCATTGGTTGGCTGAGTTGCCTAAGGAAACCCAGGACTATGTTAATCAGAATATGAATGCGTTTGCTGCCGGAGGCGGGGCGTTTCAGCGGCCAACATTGGCGGAGGTGACGGCGGCAGCCAATGCGCATCTGGATGCCGCGTATGGGGCCGGCGCTTCGCCGCAGCTTAGGAAACAGGTATTAGAGCAGGTAAGCCAGGGTTTTGAATGGCAGACGCAAGCGATTAAGCAACGTGATGAGCAAGGCTTGGCGGAGGCTTATCGGCAGTTGCTGGCTAATGGCGGCGGCTATGCGTCTTTGCCGGTGGCGGTCAGGGCGGCGGTGCCGCCGGGTAAGGTGGATAACGTGATCGCTTTTGCCGGTAAGTTGGCCAAGGGGCAGGAACCGGAGACGGATTGGGGCTTGTATTATCGGTTGATGTCTAATCGCTTATTGTTAAAAAATACCAATTTGCTGGCGCTGCGCGATCAGTTGGCGGATGTGGAGTTTAAGCAATTAACCCGGGCCCAGCACAGTGGTGGCAACCCGGCAATTCCGACCACGGCGGTGCGCTCGGCGGGGGATGTGTTGCAGAGTTTTATGTTGCAGGCCGGGATAGATCCGGCGCCTAAGTCACAGGATAAAGCGGGTGCGGCGCAATTGGGTAAGATTTGGTCGGTGTATGAGCAGCGGGTGGCGGATTTTGAGCAGTTAAACGGTAAAAAGGCCAATACTCAGGATTTGGAGAAAATTGCCGGGCAGTTGTTTACCAGAGTGCCGGTGGCGGGTTGGTTGTATGGGGTGAATGATAAGCCGGCGGTGTTGGTAGACAGAGCTAGGGATAAGGTGGTGATTCCTGAGCAGGAGCAGCGCCGGATTGTGGAGGCTTTGCAGGCAGAGCAGCCGGGGCGGGTGATTACCGATGATGATGTCTGGATGGTTTATATGCGGCATAAGGGGTTGATGTAGGTTTAACAAGGCATGTGCTTTGCCGACAACGGCCTCTTGAGGAATGATGCGCCGCCCGTTGGTTGGCACGTCCTACGCATTTTATCGATTTTTGATTTTTTTAGGGTAGGTGTAAATGGATGGTGTAAATCCTTATCTGGAGACGGTGCGTCGTTGGCAGCGGGCGGATGAGTCGGATATTCGGCAGTCGTTGTTGACGGCGGTGGATAAAAATCCAGATGTGGAAGCTAGGTTGCAGGGGTTGGCGCGGCAGTATCAATTGCCGGTGGAGGCGGTGCGGCTGGATCAGGATACCGTGGCGCGGCGTAGTCAGCTGGATGCCGTGCCGTATCGGCAGATAGTCCAGTCTTTGCCGGCGACGGCGGCTTTATTGCGCAATCCGCAGCAGGCGGCGGTGGCGCATGATGACGTGGATAATTTAACAGCCACAGAAACTTTGTTAAATTCGTTTAAACGCGGGGTGATAGGCCTTAAAACCTTAGTGCCCAGTTTGCGGGCGGTGGATGCCGCAGCGGCTTTGCAGCAGTTTGATGAGGTGGATAGCGCTGAGGCCGGCAAGCCGTTTGATAACAAGCAATTTAATCAAACCCCATTAGACCAAAACCAGCTTGGCGTATTAGGCGAGAGTTATGCCCGATTAACTAACGCAGATGAGCGGGCGCAGTTTAGGGCTTTGTATGCGCCCAGGGCGCAGGCGGATTTGGCGGCTAATGCGCAAGCCGTATCAGCCTTAGCGTTTCAGCGCGAACAATTACCATTGCCGGCTTCGATTGGCCGCTTGTTGGGCGCCGCCGGCTTTGCCGAGGCTGGCCAGGCAATTGCCGATGATCCGTTACGGATTCTGGCCGGCATAGGGCCGGAATCTTTAGTACAGCAAGCACCGTTTTTGGCCGCCGCTGTTCCGGCCGGTGTGCTGGGTGGGCCGTTGGCGGCGGCCGGGGTGATAGGTGGCGGCTCAGCATTGACCGATTATGCCGCTAATCTGCTGGGTAATTTGCAGCAGGCCGGGGTTAATGTCCAGGATGCCGAAGCGGTGCGGGAGGCCTGGCGGCAGCCGGATATTTTGGCCAAGGTGCTGAGCCAGTCGGCAAAACATGCCGGGGTGGTGGGTTTGTTTGATGCGGTTAGCGGCGGCATTGCCGGGCGATCTTTATTACCGCAAACACTGGCCGGCAAGCTGGCGGGTAGGCCGTTGGCGGAAACGCTGGCGAATCTGGCTACGCAATTGCCGGTACAGGCCGGGTTGGGGGCGGCCGGGGAAGCCGGTGGCGAGTGGGCGGCGGAGCAAGCGATACAGCCGGGGCAGGTGTTGGCGGAGGCGTTTGGCGAATTGTTTGGCGCGCCTGCCGAGGTGTTGAGCGCCTCTGCCGGTCATTTGTTGGCCAAGCAACAGGCGGTGCAAACGACGGAGGCTGACAATCGAATCGCTGAATTAGCTAAGCTTGCGCAGGCCAGCAAGGTGTTGCAGCGCGATCCGGCTTTGTTTAAAGCGTTTGTGGAACAAATTAGCCCGGAACATCTATATATCGATGCGCAGGCATTTTTACACAGCGGCGTGGCTGAGCAAGTGGCGGCGCTGTTGCCGGAGGTGGCTAAGCAGCTAAAGACGGCAGTAGTCAGCGGCGGCGAGATCAGCCTGCCGCTGGCCGATTTTGTCAGCAAAATTGCCGCCACCCCTTTGGCTGGGCCGCTGCTGGAGCATTTACGGCTAGCGGGTGAGGCATTTAGCCGAGCCGGGGCGGCTGAGTATCTGGCAAAGCATGATGATCAGTTGAAGGCCGATATTGCGCAAACACTGGCGCAGAAAAAGCGGGCTACGGCTTGGGCAAACAGCGTTGAGTCTGTGCGGCAGGCGGTACAGGATGGGCTTGATCAGCTTGGGTTCCATTCTTCGCAGGTGAATAGCCGGTATGCGGCTCTGCATTCGGCTTATTTTGCGACGATGGCGGAGCGGTTGGGGGTGATGCCGGATGCGTTGTTTAAGTCTTCTCAGTTGAATTTTGCGAGATTTGGAGCTGAGCAGAACGGGCTTGGGCAGATTTTAGCAGACGCCATGCCCGATGGCATGGAATTGGGTGACGGCGCTAAAGCGGCTGCGATGTATCGTGGAGACGATAAAACTAAAGCTATTTTGCTTGGTCAGGCTGAAGGTAAGCTAATAGATGCTGCGCCTAGCTTGTCTCGCTATTCGCACTCTATTAGCCAGGATGCTTTAACACATATCCGCAATCGTCATAGCGATAAAAAAACGGAAAAATCTCGCGGGCAATTGCCAGTTCGTGAAAAAGATATTGCGGCTATTCCTGATATTATTGCTAGTTATGATGCTATCAGATTAGATTTGATGAGTGATTTAGGGCGCCCTGTCATAGCTTATTCTAAAGCCACACCTGATGGTGTGCTGTTATATATGGAGGAGGTGAGAAAAAAGCGTGTGGATTTGGCGGCCTTATCTATGAGAAGGTATCCCGCCACGGCCGATGTATTGCAGGTTTTAAAATCTGCGGCCGACGGCCCTAACGTCCTAAACGATGGCGGGCATGGTTCTATTCTAGATGATAACAGCGATAAACTCAATGATCATTATCTGCCGAGTAATCGTGGGGAGTATTACCCGACCAGCCGGACAATTGCGCTTTTAGATAAGGCGGATTTGTCTACTTTTTTGCACGAGTCCGGCCATTTCTTTTTAGATTTTCAGCTGGAAACGGCGCAAAAACTGGAAGCTTTGGCGGCTGAAGGCGAGCCGTTGACGGCTTTGCAGCAGCAGGTTGTGGATGATGTACGGGCGTTGTTGAAGTCGTATGGCGTGGAGTCTATTGCGGATTGGCATAGCCTGGATTTTGAGCAGCAGCGGCTACATCATGAGCAGTTTGCCGAAGGCTTTGAGAAGTATTTGTTTACCGGCAAAGCGCCTAGCTTATCGTTGGCCAGGGTATTTGCGGCGTTTAGAGCTTGGTTGACGGCGGTTTATCGGAAAATTAAGGCCGGCGATTTTGGGAAAATAGAGCTGTCGCCGGAGGTATCGCAAATCATGGATAGAATGCTGGCCAGCGATGAGGAAATCAGGCGCGCGGCGGGTGAGGCTGGGGGTGAGCCGGCAGTTAAGGAAAAAGAGACCGAGTGGCAGGCCAGCATTAATCAGGTGCATGAGGCAGTTAAGGCGGGATTAAATGCAGTGGGGCGTCATGCGGAGACAGTGAATGATCAGTATGCGCATTTGATGTCGGCTTATTTTGCGACGATGGCGGAGCGGTTGGGGGTGATGCCGGATGCGTTGTTTAAGTCTTCTCAGTTGAATTTTGCGAGATTTGGAGCTGAGCAGAACGGGCTTGGGCAGATTTTAGCAGACGCCATGCCCGATGGCATGGAATTGGGTGACGGCGCTAAAGCGGCTGCGATGTATCGTGGAGACGATAAAACTAAAGCTATTTTGCTTGGTCAGGCTGAAGGTAAGTTAATAACTGACGCACCTATTTTTAAGATGTTTTCTCATTCAGTTACAGCTGCTGCATTACAGCATATTAAAACTAAGCATGGCAATGAAGGTGTTGAGAGTGCGCGCGGGCAAATGGGTATTACAGACAGTGATATAGCAAAGATTACTGAAATTGTTAAAGATTACGATTTGATCCGGTTTGATTTACAAACTAAGTCCAATCGGCCCGCTATTGCATATGTTAAAAAGATGGCGGATGGCGTTTATTTGTATGTTGAGGAGATACGCAATAAGCGAAAAGATTT
>Ga0316222_1003258_pt1 | contig 16159 bp, 17 predicted proteins | sample TBH18011metaG_FD_206008 | JGI IMG/M metagenome (GOLD analysis project Ga0316222, IMG submission 206008) | Freshwater microbial communities from Trout Bog Lake, Wisconsin, USA - TBH18011 | ecosystem: Environmental > Aquatic > Freshwater > Lake > Hypolimnion/Profundal zone | place: USA: Wisconsin...
GTAAAGAAGTTTACCATGGTGAAGTCCGGCCGGGTCCGGTCAATTTGCCGAAACTATTTTGACGTAGCAAAATCAGTACTTTGGCGGGTACTGAAAATAAAAGGCCTATAGGACTTTTGGAAAACCGACCCCCCCCCTGGATCATCAAGTCGACGGAAAGACTCTATCCAGTTATATATTATTTTTAATTTTAAAATTAATGTAAAAAGTCATAGTAAAGAAGTTTACCATGGTGAAGTCCGGCCGGGTCCGGTCAATTTGCCGAAACTATTTTGACGTAGCAAAATCAGTACTTTGGCGGGTACTGAAAATAAAAGGCCTATAGGACTTTTGGAAAACCGGCCGACCCCCCCCGTTACTAACAAGCGTTACTAACACCCGTTACTAACAAGTATTCACTTTTTGAAACTTTCAAGTTATTTTCAAAGTTACCTTCAAAAAACTTGAAAAAATAATTCATTTACTCCCGCTCCCATATGGACTGCCGCGAGGCCTTCGCGGCCTCCGTGAACATGCTCGGCCATGCGTTGGTGAACAGTGCGATGGCTCGCCTTGGACAGCCGGCGGCGGTTTCAGTCGTCACCCCGTCTTCGACGTCGACCCCCGCTGTTCCTGTCGTGGCGCCCAAGCCATTGCTCGCCCTCGCGGCGCCCTCGCCCTCGTCCTCTTCGTCCTCCATGAGCAAAAACGCTGTTCGGCAGGCGAAGTTCCAGGCCCGGCAGAAGGCGCGCATGACGCACCTCGAACACGAAAACGCACGGCTTGCCGCCGAGTTGTCCTCACGCAAGGCAGCGCGGACGGAGAACGTCGAGCTCGACGCCTTGCGCGCGGAGCTGAGCGCCTTGCGTACCAAGGCGACCTCCAACGACGCGGAGCTCAACGCCTTGCGCGCAGAGCTGAACGCGCTGCGCTCCGCTGCCTCCCATGGTGCCCATGGGCACCATGGCGCAGCGGACGGAAGAGACGAAATCGACAATCAGTTGGACGAGCTCGAAAAGCTGCAGAACGGGGTGGGCGCGCTCAAGGTCACCACCCTGCCGCCCACCTAGCTATCGGGACGCCGACAGTGTACGCACGTCGCACGCATATGTGATGGCGGAACGGAGAGGCGTCACCTTTCGTCGAGCGTGGTGAACAAATACGCCTCGGTTACGCAGCGCTTCCGTCTCGATGTCGTGACGGATGCGGGCCGCCTCCTCCGCGGTCACCTCGCTGGACACGGACGCGCCGTCGCGCGAATTGAGCTCGAAATAATATTTTTTTGCGTTTTCGGAAAGGAACAGCTCGTCCACCCCGTTGGTGACGAGTATCGCCCACCCGGGAAGGCTGGCCCACGCGCTCCCTTTTGGGGGCGCGAAGTTCGTGTACACCGTCCACCCGCGTGGGCGGCTCCGGCCGTGGAGGACGTATGACGCGTCGCCCACCCACACGTCGAGATGCGGCAGGTCGCCGCTCCACAGCTGGAACCCGGCGCCGACGTTACGCCCCCACCACATTGCCCCTAAAGTAGGTTTAATTATACGGCATACATCATGTGCATCGCGCCGTCGCCGTACTCGGCCGCGATGTTCCATCGCGCGATGGCGGTGGGCTTGAATTTAAACTGCACCCAAAACCACACCGCGGCCTCGAGCGAGATCAGCGTGACGGTTCGGTACTCATGGACGCCCCCCAGCACGTGCATCACGAGCGCCTTGCCGACGCCATGCGCCCGTTCCGTCGGCGTCACGCACACGTCGTGGATGTAAAGGTGGTGCCCGCGAGCGCGCGCACAGGGAACGTCGTTCATATGGGGCGGCCATGTGGGGTCGTCGATGAGGCGCACGAGCGCGTAGCCCACCACTTCGTCCTCCTCTTCCGCCACCCACGAGAGGTCGAAGGCGAGGATGGCGGAGACGCAATGTTCGGACTCGTGAAGGGCAGAAGGGTACGACGCGCATCCGATGGCGCACACAGCGCGCGCGTCGGTGAGATTGGCGCGTCGAAACCTCATCTACTTTGGTGCGGGAGAAAGTCTTTGTATAAAACTTTTCCCTAAAAAGAAACGTGGATGGAAGGATTCGAACCTTCGCGGTCAAAGACCATCGCCTTAGCAGGGCGACCTCGTAGCCACTGGAGCACACCCACGCCCACCCCTACGCCCCATTTAAAATCGCGGAGACGCGCTCGACGAGATGCGCGACGTAGGCGTCGTACATGGTCACACCGAGGCTCAGCTTGAAGATGGGATGGATGTGGTGGGTGACCATAAAATCGACGTCGCCCGTGCCTTGGAGCGCATGGTGAAGGTGTTGCACGAGGATGGCCAAGGGCTGGGGCAGCGCCTTCGTCGCGAGCAGGATGGCTTGGCACGCGCGCCACCCTCGGCGCAAACAGGCGACGGCATTCGGGGCGGTGGTCGAAACGGGCGTGGGCGCCACGGGCGCCAGGGCAAGGGGGGTGTACAACCACGGCTCTTTTCCGGGGACCGCGACGTTGACGAGCAATTGGGTGGACACGTCGATGTGCACGGCCTCCACGGTTCCGACGACGTTGGGGCGCAACGGCCCCGATTTCGCGTCCAAGTAAGCGTCGATGGTGGCGTAGTCTGCCACCACCGTCACGGGGGCGCCGACGCGGAATACTTGGTCGACTCTGTCGGTGAACCGGGGGGCCGGTTGGAGCCATTCGATCTCGTCCGACGACGGCTCGCGTCCCAGGAGCGCGACGAGCTTCCGCGCGATGTGGCGCTGTTTGATGGTGATGGAATGGATGACGACGTCCTTTGTGATGCACGCGGAGGTGAACTTGTTCCGTTCCCGCGCGGCCACGCGTTGGACGAACCCGCGCGCGTAGAGCGTGGCGGTGAGGCTGGCGTCGGCAACGCGCTTGCGACGCTGCTCGCGCTCGCGCGTCACGTCGAGCGGCACCCCGTCCTTCGAGGACGCGTCTTCGTCGCCGGGCTCCGTGTCCGGCCACCACCGGGGCACCTCCTCGTAGGGGGCCTCGTCGCGCGCGGCGTTCGGCTTCAGCAAAAAGTAACCGTGCTCGTACAGCGCCCGCTCCTCCAGGACCCACGCGTCGGGCGTGGCGTTCTTGTACAGCATGCGTGCGACGCACCGCGCGCGAAGCGTTGACTCGGAGGGCACCTCCATGCCCTCGATCGCGTCGAGGAGGGACTCGATCCCGGGGAGGGACGGGACGGGGACCGGCGTCTCCGCCGCTCGGACGCGCGGATTGGCCCACGGCATGCGCAGCTCTTTCATGACGAGGTGCATCGTTTCGACGAGGAAGGCTTCGTAGGGCGCGTGCAGATCGCGGTGGTGGCGCATGAATCCGAAGCCCCTGTGGAAGCCGGGACAGTACGCCGCCCCCATTTCGCGCGCATGCAGGTGGAGCGCGCGAAAGACGGGATACGGGGTGGTGTCGATGCACGCGAGCGTGTACCCCATGAGCAGGAGCTGCGGCGCCAGCGCGCGCGCGTGCTCGAGCGCGGCGGCCGAGGGCTCGTACGGCGTCTCGCCGAAGATGCTGAGGGAGTCGGTGGAAGTCACGCGGATGCCGCTCGTTTGCTCGGTGATGGGGAGCAGCATGTGCTCCAACACGAACGCCGGCGGTTTGCGCAGCATCTTGGCGAGGCGCTCCCGCGCGCCCCTAAGCTTCGCTTGGAGGAAAGCGCGGACGCGCGGTATGCGTCCCACCAGATCAATGGACTCCTTGAGGATGCTCAGCTCCTTCGCCACCGCGCCGCTCGCGTGGGCGCTCGCGCGCAACGCGCGCTCGGCCGCCGCGAGCTTCGGTTGGTCGGCGTCCCGCGCGCGGTGGATGGCGTCGAGCCGGGCCTGCCGCCGCGCCCGGCAGAACGCGAGTCGGCGCTCGTAGGCCTTGCGTTCCTCGAGCTCGAGGGGGAGCTCGTTCGATGCCACGCGCGCGCACGTCAGCTCGTGGGTGTGATTGGGCTGCAGGCAATCGTGGCAGAACTCGTGCTTGCACCGCGGGCACACGATGGACACGCACCCGTCGACGCGGACGTACGGCACGAAGCACCGCGGGCAGAAACGGACGACCGGCGACGCGGACGCGGATGTGAGGTCGGCCAGCTCCGGCAGCGCCGGAACGGCGTCGTCGAAGGCGAACAGGTCGCCAGCCGGTTCCTCCGGCGGCGCCGGTTCCTCCGGCGGCGTCGCCATCGCGTCGATGGCGCATTCCTCCGCGTACCACATGGGCGGGTTTTCTCCGTCGAACAGGACCTTGAGGGCGATGCGCAAAGACTCGTTTTTCATGGGCATCTCGAGGTAGTCGTGCATGGCGGTGTGCAGCGTCGCGCACTCGACGTCGGGGTGGGGGAGACGGCGGCAGGCGTGGCAGAACGCGGTGCCGCACGCGTCGCACGTGACGGCGCCGCGGGCGGTGGCCGACAGCACGTACGCGGTGCACCCGGGCGCCGGGCACGCCGCGTAGGCCAGGGGCAGCGCGAACTTCCCTTCCTCCACCCCCACCCCCTCGACGAGGCCGGCGCACCCCTCGAAGGGGCACGAGTACGGCAGTGTCTTTCCCTGAGCCGCGTACGACGCGGCCATGCGCGCCAGGCACTCGGCGTGGCATCGGTGGCCGCACGCGCCCACCTCGTGGTCGCCCGGGTCGCCGCACAGAATGCACGCGTCGCTTTGCTCCTCGCTGCGCGCCACGGCGGGCGCCCTCCAGCCGCCGGGCGTTGACACCGCGAGGCGCGGGTTCGCGCGCATCGCCGCGAGCACGTGGTGCGGGTCGCACCCATGGCGCTCGGCGAGGTCGGCCACGCGCGCGCGAAAGTGGTCCATCGCGAGCTCGGCGCTCGCAAACGTCTGGTCCGGCGGCCGCGACGCCGCGCGGCTGAAGAAGGCCCCCATCGGGCGGGTGGGCGGGTGGGAAATGGGTTACGTTTACTCGAGCAGCAACGACACGGCCATGCGGACGGGGTTGGCCGGGGCCAGATCGCGGACGCCGACCGACCGCACGACCCCCTTCGACAGCGCGAAGCTCACGGTGTCGCCCACGCGACACGACGCGCTGAAGCACCGCCCCGGCGCCATGAACAGGCGCAGGTAGACGGCGTGGATGGATTCCGTGGGGAGGGAGGCGGGCGCGTCCCACCCTTCCTCGTCGGCCAACGCGTCCCACCCGCGCACGCGCACGTCGACGACGCACGGGTTGTCGGTGCGCACGCGCGGCAGCACGCGGATGAACTGCATCTTGGTCGGGTCCACCATGAACAGCATGTCGCCGTTGCGCGTGGCGCCGTGGCCGTCCCGCCACCGCACCTCGGTGGAGAAGTCGACGTCGAGGCCCACCGCGACCATGCGCGTGGCGTCGCCGTGCGCGTTGACGAGGTGGAACCACAGCGCGTTGCGCGGGACGCGCTGGCTGCACATGGCGCAGCGCAGCGGCCGGTGCTCGCACCCCCACTCGTGCGCGGGACGCAGCACGTGGCTGACGCTCGCCGGGCACCCCGGGTGGACGCACCGCTCTTGGCGCATCGCGCACACGGCCGCGTGCGCGGCGTCGCCGGCGTCGACGAGGACGCCGCACTCGCACATCGTGTGGCGCGGCCGGTGCGTGCACACTCCCTCTTCGAGGACGAGGTGGTCGCATTCCGCGCCGGCGCACTTGCGCACGCTCGGGATCGCGAGCTGCAGCAGCTCCAGCAGCGCGCGATTCGGGACGGGTGCGGGCAGGAGGGCGCCGCGGCACAGAGGGCACGACGTGAGGCGCGCGGCGCACGCCGCGCACGTGGCGTGGCCCGCGAAGCACACCACGTGCGGTGGTTTCAGCGCCAAGCACGTGGGGCACTCGACGAGCGCCAGCATGCGCTCCATTCTCTTTCGCAGGCATATTTTTCCGGTCGCGCCCGACGGGATAAGGCGGCCACGCAGACCGAACGAAGCGAATGGACGCGGTGTACGCATGCGCGAATCAGGCGGCCCCGCGGTGGCGGGAGCCCGTCCGTCGGCTGCAGCTCCTCGTGGATGAGCTCGTCGACGTCGATCCCGCGATCGACGCCCTGCGATCGATCGATGCCCCTGCGTGCGAGACGCTCCACCTCGCCCAGCGCGAGGAGTCGGCGTCGATTCCGACCAAAACCCAGATCGATCGGTTCGCGGCGGCGGCGGCCCCCTTGGCGGGGGAGGAGCTCATCTGCACGAACGTCACGTACGCGGTGGCCATGGCGCGACACGCGGGCGCGTCGGTGAAGGCGTTCACGCTGATTTACGACGCCGGCCTGCTCGCGGCGCTGGAACCGCGCCTAGAAGGGCCCGTGAAGCTGACCCTGTTCGTGGTGACGCCGATGGACGAGGAGGACGTCGCGGCGCTGGAGCGCATGGTCGAGCGCGACCGGCTGTCGACGCTGGAGCTGTGGTCGTTGCGCACGCCGAACGTCACACGCGTGCCCTTCGTGCTGCGCGTGCCGACGCTCGTGCTGGGCACGGTGGCGCTGGACGACGCCGTCGCCCTGTTCGCCGAGGCGACGCCCAACGCGGGGCTGCAGGAGCTGCGGATCCAGCTGAACGCGTGGTCCGCGGACGAGGCAGGCGCGCGCATGGAGGCGCTGGGGACGTCGCTGGGCCGGTGGCCGTCCCTGGCCCTCGTGACGGTGACCGCGCCCCTCCACCAAGAGACCCACCTTCGGGCGGAGGATTACGCGCGGTTTGCGGCGGCGCTGCGCTCGAACGGCCGCACGGCCGTGTACGTGCCGCCGACGAACGTGCCCCCACCGACGTTGGCGACGCGGTGGCTAAAACGGATGGCGGGGGTCGCGCGCTGGCTACTCTTTTGACGCGGTCAAGCCCATCTCGACGTCTCCCTGGCCGGGAGGGGGCGGTTTGGATATTGGGTAGCTCGGGTTCGGGAACCACGTCGCCGTCACGCTGGCGATGATCGGAAGGTACACGTTGGTGTCGCCCTTGCCCGAGGCCAGCATGCCAATGCTCAACGCGATGAGCGCGGTGGACACGGCGGCCTGCATGGCAAAAATCGCCAACGGCGTCATCGCGCCGATCGCTACTGAGACGCTTGAAAATAAATCACATGTCTTCGGTGACATCCAGTGGATTTTTGCCAAAAATCAATGTTTTTCGGAGGGTGTTGCACGTTTTCGGAGGGTGTTGCACGAGGATTCGAGCCGTGTACGCGTCTTCTGACTCACCGTCGCCACGTTCTCATCGGAGGGTGTTGCACGAGGGCGCGCAAGACAATGCCGAGGATTCGAGCCGTGTACACGTCTTCTAACTCGCCGTCGCGACGATGGAGCGGGCGCAGGAACTTGACTATGGCGGCGGTTTCGATGGAGCGCACGAGGTCCACGTTTTGTGTGAGGGCCACTGTGTGGAGACGGTCTTCGAGCGCGATCAGCGTGCGTCGGGTGTTGACTTGGACATGATGGGTTGCCCTAAAGATGCATGTGTAAACCCAAAACCATGACATGCGTTGGACATGCGAATCGTGAATAGGATTCACACGATTACTTTTACGGAAGATGAGGTTGATCCAATTGGAAATTAAATTATTATCAATTAATTTGTTGAAATCGAAGGTGACGTCACCCGTGGATTTGCACAAAGTCCCTGCGTCGAACAAAATCAATAAGAAGTCATCCCTTTTATTGACTGTAAATTGAGGTGGTGGTACCAGTTTTTGAAAAGGTTTGGCGAGGTAGGTAAGGAGGACGGTGCTGGCCTTGCGCAGGACGGACCGTCCGAGCGTAGTCTCGAGGTGGCGGTGCAGGTCTCGCGCATCCATAGTGAGACGTTCGTTCGCGTGTGCGAATCCCTTTTTTATTGAAAAAAACATGTGGAGAAATTAGGCCTCCTTCGTGGCCGCGCGCAGCGCGATGCCGAGGGCCTTGACCTGGGCGTGCGCGAGGGGGCGCGAATGCACGCCCGACACGAGGAGGATGTGCATGCGCACGCGCGCCTCGTGCGCGAAGGTGCACAGGAGCCGCAGGGCGAGCTGCGAGACGTCGCGAGCCGGGTCCTCGCTCTCGCTCTCGCTCTCATCGTGCGCATCGCGCGCGTCGTGCGTGCCCACGTACGACATGTTGTCCTCGGCCAGCTCCAGCGACACGTGCACGTACGCCTCGTCCTGGATGGCGGCGGTGGATCCGAGGCGGCGCAGGCGCCGGCGGTCGGTGCGCGCGTAGCCGACGGCGGAGAGGAACGAGAGGCCCAGCACCTCGCCGACGAAGGCGGCGTGGTTGGCGGCGTCAAGCGGGTCGCGCTCCTCCTGTACGAATCCGGGCACGCCGGCGTTGAAGGACGCGATGACGTCGAAGCCGCTGTGGACGGCGAGCGTGGTCAACATGTCGTCGAGGAAGGCGTCGCCGACGGTGCCGACGAAGCGGCTGCTACCGTCGAGCGCGAGCGAGATTGCGAGCGCGTTCTTGTTCGCGTTTTCCGTGCGCTTCGCGTGGCCGACCCGCACGCGCTCCCGCTCCCAATCGACGGCGATGGGCGTGACGTCGATGGACGGCTCGTCCGCGAGTGTGCGGCGACGCGCCGCGACGGGACGTGGCAACGCCTTCCCCTTCTTGGCCTTGGCGACCGCGCGCGGGACGACCGTCACGGGCACCACGGGAACGGGCACGGCGAACATCATGGCGGCGTGGTGGGGAATGGGCGGTCCTGCAAGACTTAAATCATTTTTTTCTAGCCCAAGAGCTCGCCGATGATGCGCGTGATTTTTTTCAAGCGGCGCATGTGGCGTCGTATCCGTCGCGACGTGGGGTCGGGATCGACCGCGGCGGCGAGGGCAGGCAAGGCGTCCGTGATCACGTCGTTGGAGATGTCGAATTCGGCGCGGAGCAAGTCGACGTCGTCGACGTCGAAGGCGAAGCGTGCGAGGTCGAGGAGGGACATTTTATGCGTTTACGTTGTACGATTTATTAAAAAATATAATTTTAAGGCTTCATTCTTCGAACACCATGGACGCGCTGTTGGCACGAATGAACCTTTCTTCCGAAGATCGCGAAGCGATTGTCGCTCAACAAAAGAGAGAGCTTGCTGCGCTCGCCGCCCAGAAGGAGACGGAGCTGAAGGAACTCGTCGCCCAGAAGGAGACGGAGCTGAAGGACCTCGTCGCCCAGAAGGACGACGCTATCACGGAACTGCAGCGCAAAAATCAGCGCCTCGAGTGCGAACACATCGCGCGCGCGTTTGCATCCCGTATGCGCGTGCCTAGCTATTGCCGTCAAAGCTCTCATTCATTAATCTCACTCCTGTGACGCGCAGGACGCAGGTGCCGGACCCGGACATCGCATCGCGCCCGCTGCTGCAAGCGGCGGCGCCACCGAACGGGCCCACCCCGTACATTCCGGGCGAGATCTAACACGTCATGATGTAGATGGACCCGGTGTTGGCGAAGCCGTTGAACGTCGACGACGCCGCCACCGTGTAGGCCCCGAACTTCTCGACGAAGAGCCACTCGCCCAGCGCGAGCTCCGGAAGCAGCACGCGTGCGAGAAGAGACATTTTATGTGCTCAGGGAGGAGCATTTTTATTTATTACGGTTTTTACGTTGCCAAGATCTCACGTCGCTCATGGATACCTTTCCTTCACGTTTTGTGTGAATGTACATACTGCGTCCTTCTTTTTGTTGATTATAGTAATATCCTTTGTAGAACACTTTGGGCGTTTTTTTCTTACCGCCTTTTAATGTTTTAAATAACGTGTTGACGCATTCATTGGCTTTATTTGATATAGCGGTTTTAATCGCGTCCGGCGTGTCATTGAAATTGATGGTCTCATTGCACACAGACCCACTGTTGAAAAATTGCGCGCCATAATCATCTATTTCTCTTAGTAAATCGAAATCGATTAAGAATACTTTGTATTTGTTTTCGGTTTGCTGAACAAGCATGATGTTGTCGGATTTAATGTCATTGTGACGAAATCCTGCTGTGAGTAAAGCTGTGATGATGGATACGAGTTGGGTGTGTATATAATTTGTATCAAGTGACTCCATTGTTTGTACGGCGTGTTCCAGGGTTACGCCGTCCACATGGTTTAGTTTGTACCCATGGCGCTTTGGATCGTCCACTATATTGCAAAATGATCCATCAATTGGAAGTATCAAATGAGACAACACCTCTTCCGACAATTTACTTTTCAATTTCGTGACGATGTTTGGTAAGCGTCGAATATTGATGGTGGTCTGTTTGAGACCCTCTGTTTTAGACGGATACACCGAGTAGGTTCCAGCAACACCGGACCCTATTTTTTGTAAACCAGATACGTCGCAAGATGCGTCAAACGTGAACTCATCGTTTTTTTGCATTATCATTCGCCCATAAATAAATATCGAACTATTGCGCTCGTTCCGGGCGAGATCTAACACGTCATGATGTAGATGGACCCGGTGTTGGCGAAGCCGTTGAACGTCGACGACGCCGCCACCGTGTAGGCCCCGAACTTCTCGACGAAGAGCCACTCGCCCAGCGCGAGCTCCGGAAGCAACACGCACTCGGAGATCATGTCGATGGAGTCGCACGTGTTGCCGAAGAGCTTGGACTTGAACTTCGTGCCGTTGCGCTCGTTGAAGGGGCAAATCATCGGCGCGGCGTGGTCAAAGAAGAGGCAGTTGAAGCTGCCGTACACGCTGTCATTGAGGTAGTAGCTGATCTCGCGCTCGCCGTCGACGTTGCGCTTCTCCTTTTTGTTGATCACGTTCACCACGAGGGTGTGGGAGCTCGCGACCATGTAGCGCCCGGGCTCCGCGATGACGCGCAAGTTCGGCACGTCCTCGAAGTGGTCGTGGAGAGAGCTCTTGACGACGCCGGCGATGGCCTCGAAGGTGATGGGTTCGGCTGCGCCTTCCGGCTTCGCGGCGACGTCCCCCTCCTCCTCGGGCGGAAACCCGCCGCCGATGTCGAGCAACGTGAGCGTGAAGCCGTGGTCGACGCCGATGTCAAACGCGGTCCGCGCGGACGCGATGGCCTCGGCGTACCGCTCGACGTGCCGACACCCGGAGCCGATGTGGAAGGACACGCCGACCACGTTGAGCTTGAGGGCGGCGGCGATGGCGAACAGCGACTTGACCTCGTCGGGCGCGGCGCCGAACTTGCTCCCGAAGCGGCACACGGAGCCGGCGTCGTTGACGAGGATGCGCAGCACCAGGTTGGCGTTGGGGTGGTAGAGCTTGATCTTGTAGAGCTCGTGGTCCGAGTCGAACGTCAGCAGGTCGACGTCGTTGCCGCGCGCGTACTTGATCTGCCCCGACGCCTTGCACGGGTTGGCGTAGATGATCTTGGACGGGTCGACGCCGGCGGCGATGGCCGCAGCGATCTCGTTCTTGGACGCGCAATCCGCCCCGCACCCCAGCCCCGCGAGCACGCGCATCACGAGCGAGTTGGGATTGCACTTGACGGCGTAAAACACCTCGACGTCGGGCAGCAGCTCCGCCCATCGCCGGTACTGGCGGATGACCTTGCCGATGTCCACGATGTAGAAGGGGTCCTCCGACACGTTGTGCTCCAGAATGGCGTTGATGATGTCAAACACGCAATCGTCCTTCTTGAAGATGCGCAGCCCGTTGTCGCGGATGAGCGCGGAGAGGTCCACCCCCTCCCCGAACAGCTCGCCTGGGATGGCGGAGGAATCCATGGGTGGCCGTAGATACATTGGGTTTAAGTTAGCCGCGAGCAGATGCAGGGTTGTAGCGTTTATATTTCGTTACATCTTGTCAACACCCTTCTTATTTTTAAATAAAATGAACATATTTTTTTTAAAGCTAAAGAGTATCGTTTGAGGGTAAGTAAATTGCTATTTTTTTACGTGAACTTGCTCCGTTCTCTGGAGTTGACGCGCATCCGCGTGCAGGTAGTTTGACTCGCGCACGAACACGTCGCACGCCCGGACGACGCGTTCACAACTAATAAAATATTACTACTTTTCTCGGAGCGTGACGTCGGGCAACCGGGCGGCGAGTCTGTCCTTGACGGTGCGAAAATAGCTCGTGCGTTGGTGCATGAAAGGGGCGCTCAGGGTGACGGATCGCAGCGCGGGAAGCCGCGCGAGTGCATCAACGAGCAGCGAGACCATGTGGTGGAGTTGCGCCCGGATTCGTGCATCGGATATGTGGAGGGATACGTCGCGCAACACGGGCGCGGTGGCGGCGCTGAGCATGGAGGTTTGGAGACGCAGGGGCAACCCGTATAAGTGCAGGCGTTCCAGCGCAAACGCGTCGGCCAAAAGGGGACAGGGTCCGCTTTCCCAATTCCTCACATCCCATATCGTGGCCGAGGAAAACTCAAATTCCACGACGCCGAGACCCAGGACGCGTCCGAGCGGCGCGCCCGGGTTTCGTGGCCGTTGAATTGGTTGCTCCTCGAAGATTCTGATTGACAGCAAGGTGGGGACGGCTCCATGCGCGACAAATTCGCGCTCGAGGGCGGCATAGCTGTGCGGGTGATTTATCAGCGACACCTTGTGCATCCGCTGCGGGAAAACGGGCCATGCGTCAAACGGACCGTTCACCTCCGTGGTGTCAAGGGCGATGCGGCAGAGCGCGCGCACGACGCGCATCCGCAAGGCGTCATCGTCCACCGTGGTCCACAAGGCGACCGTGAGATGGTGCACACGGAAGCCGGAGTCGGCGGCGCGCTCCAGCGCAACGGCCGCTTCCTCAATGTCATTCATCCCATTGTAGAACTTGACGGTGGCGCTTTCCACGCGCCTCCCGGCGAAACGACGAAGTGCGTCCCAGCACGAGGTGCCGGCGTCCGCGTCAAAGAAGCGGAACGGAAACTGCAACGAAAAGAAATCGAGAAAGGTCACGCGCGGCTCGGCGAGGACGGCCACCGTGGCGTCAGTCTGTGAGTCGACGCCATACCGGAGGGCGTAGTAGCATATGTCGCGGCACGTGAAGGTGGCCTGGGGAAACGCTGCGACCAAAGCGGCGAACGTGGATGCGTCCAACAGGGGACGTTCGTTGTTGACGTAAAAGACGAACTCGAGCCGCCGCACGTGGCGGAGCAGCGCTGCGTCTTCGCGCGCGAGGGCGAGGACGGAGTGCACGCGCCAGGCGCCCACGAGGATCACGGCGCCCGCCTCCGCGGTGCGTGCCGCGCGCAGACGCGCGGCAAGTCCCGCGACGTTGAGGTTCTCGGCGGCCGTCGGTGGCGCGCACACGAGGCACACGGCGCGCCGCCCCCAGCGCCCGGTCCGCGCGACCGCGGCAAGCTCCTGCACCGACAGTGAGGCGTGCGACACGATGGCCTGGGCCAAGGGCGCCGGGAGGTCCAGAAGCGCGAAGGGCGCGGGAGGCTCGGCCATTACACGGTTTCCCAAATAAAATGGGACAGTAAATTTAATGTAAATTCCATTACATTTATAAAATCAGATTGTAATTTTTCCCAAAATATCGCCCAACAAAATTTATGAACGTAAAAAATCTCATGTTGTCGACGATGATTAAAATTTACAAAACTAAAACATGAGTATTTTGCAGTGCGCATTAGTGTCCCATTTTATTTTAAACACCGCTGTAAATCCCGCAGAGAGTGTCGGGTTACATTTTCAATTTGAGCTCACGCAACACTGGCACGCACACATCTTTGCGTGCCAAATTGGTACGTATTTACGTGAACTTGGAGAGCTTGCACGCCCCATATCCGCCCGTGGGGTCGGCCGCGGCCTCGTCGGTCGTCGGCGCGCACCCGGCGAGGAACGCGCGCAGGTAGTCCGACTCGCGCACGAACACCTCGCACGCCTCGTCGAGCACCCAGGCCCGGACGACGCGCCGGGTCGGCGGTAGGACGGGCTCGAGCAGGCGCACCACGGCCTCGCACTCGGCGGTGCGGTGGTGCACGCCGTAGCCGGTGCCGCAGAGCGCGATCTCGAGCGGGTTGGCGCGGGGGTCGAGCGCGAAGGGGTCGGCGCCGAGGACGAGCAGCGCGGCGACGAGCCCCTCGTCGCGCGCCTCGAGCGCCGCGAGCAGCAGCGTGGTGGCCTCTTCGCCGACGTTGTCCCACGCGTGCGTCACGTAGTCGACGGGCACGCGGGCCTCGGCCAGGAAACGCCCCACATCGGCGAGGTAGAACGCGCGCATCACGCCCTGCATGACGAGCGCTGCGTCCTCGGCGTTTCCCTGTCGCGCTGCGAGCGCGCGGCCCACCTCCTCGGACGCCACGCTTTTGCCGGCGGCGACGAGCGCGAACTGGCGCTCGGCTTCGAACTTTTCGGCACGCGCGCGCAGGAACGCGACGTGCTGCGGCGAGTCGCGTCCCTCGATCTCGCACGACGCGAGGAAGTCGCGCAGGTACGGCGACAGGGCCACGTAGAGCTCGCATATGTCGTCGAGCACGCTCTGGTCCAGCACGCACGGGTGCGTGAGGTGCGGCGCCAGGACGCGCAGCGTGGCCTCGCACGCATCGACGCCCCTGGGGCTGTTGTAGGCGTAACAGTTGTGCCCCGTCAACAGGATGAGCAGGGGGTCCTGGTGTGGCACCCGGTAGGGATCGGCGCCGAGCGCGAGCAGCTGCGCGACGATGGCTGTTTCGCGGAACTCGAGACACGAGTTGAGCAGCGTCGTCATCCCGCCGCCGTCGCTCGGCCACGCGTCGGACACCAGGTTCACGTCGAAGCCCGCCTCCGTCACGAACGGCCGCAGGTCGGTGGGAAAGCCGCAGAGGCTGCTCTTGCTCGTGGTCAGGATGACCGCGACGTGATCCGGGCGCGCCTTCGCGAGACGCAACAGGTCGGCTTCCGTCTCGCACCGCCCGGCTTCGTATTCCAAGACCATGGTGGTCAAAAATGAGCCTTACACGGTTTCCCAAATAAAATGGGACAGTAAATTTAATGTAAATTCCATTACATTTATAAAATCAGATTGTAATTTTTCCCAAAATATCGCCCAACAAAATTTATGAACGTAAAAAATCTCATGTTGTCGACGATGATTAAAATTTACAAAACTAAAACATGAGTATTTTGCAGTGCGCATTAGTGTCCCATTTTATTTTAAACACCGCTGTATGATTTTGTGTACGCGACTTGGGTGGAACGCAGTTTGAAGGTAATGTCATCGGAGGGGTGCGCATTGTGCACGGCCATGGATAGGATCACGGCGCGCCCCCGCTTGGGGCGCACGTGGAAGCCGGTGGGTCGGTCGTGGTCGCACAAAAACACGCGAAGGACGTAGTCGTCGCGGTGGGCGCCCGCGGTGACCCCCGCGAGCCCGCACGGACGCGCCCAACGCACGAACGCGCTCAAGCGGTCACGCACGAACATGGTCGTGCGCAAATCACGCTCGCCTCCCTTGGCGACGAGGCGCGCGCATTCGGCGTCCTCGAACATGGCGTCGAGCAGGCACACCCCGTCGGCGATCCACACGACGTCGTGAAGGCGTCGCGTCACCGCCTGCACCCCGAACGCGTCGGCCTCTTCGACGTCCATGCATCGCCCCATGCGGGACGGGTGCCATGCGTATTCCATGAGCTCGCGCTTGATCGCGAGCGCACGGCGACGGGTGCGCTTGTGCGCCGCGTGGACGACGGTTCGCGTGAGGTCGGGCAGGAGAAAGGTCGTGCTCGCTCGTTGTTGAAAGTAGGAGATCTCTCCGCGTCCGCACATGGAGTGCACGAAGTACACACAATGCGTGTCGTCCACGGGGTGGAATACGGCAGCCATGGACAACGACCCATAGCACGAGGCGTACACGGTGTGGAAACGCAGCTGACGTCGCGTGGTCATGGTCACGGGGCTCCACCAGAAGGCGCACGTCGGGATGCCGGTGCGCCCGTGAAGCGCGAACGTGAGGTGCCCCGGTTTTAGGGCGAGGTCGTACGTGTATCCCATGATGTCCATCGTGACGGCCTCTTCGCCGGGCTCGTCCGCGGCCAGCGCGATCCCTATCAGGATGTCGCCGCGCCTCGGAAGGTCGTGTTTGCGCCCTTCGCGAAAGGCGGTGTCGGTGGAGGGGACGACGTCAAAGCGGAGCGTGCTCGAGCGCGTGTCGTTGAACCAGTCATAGTCCTGTACGTTCTGTTTGACGTCCTCCCAGAACGCCTCCACGATGTTCATGGAAGGTGGATCGTGCGCGAGTGTGACACACTGTAGGCCAGGGTTGGGCAGCGTAGGCTACTTAAACTGTTGCGACGGTTGTTCAGTCAATGGAGTGCGTATTGTGCCACGCGAAGGCCGACGGGGGT
>Ga0316222_1003260_pt1 | contig 16146 bp, 17 predicted proteins | sample TBH18011metaG_FD_206008 | JGI IMG/M metagenome (GOLD analysis project Ga0316222, IMG submission 206008) | Freshwater microbial communities from Trout Bog Lake, Wisconsin, USA - TBH18011 | ecosystem: Environmental > Aquatic > Freshwater > Lake > Hypolimnion/Profundal zone | place: USA: Wisconsin...
AATAGGCCGAGATTTCTACCCACCCCCTCATTCACTCATACAAAATCGCCGCCGCCGTATGGCCGTGAGCACTCCGCGCGGCAAGGGTATCCGTCCCCAATCAATCGGCACTCGTGCTTTACGCAGCCGAGGCTTCACCACCCGCACCACCGGTTCCGGTGCCACCACTCCAGGCCGCAGCAGCGAACTCTCAATCGCCAACATCCGGCACACCGGGCGCAGAATCCGTGCCGCCTGTGGGGAGGCTTTCAACACCTCCACCATGTCCGGCTGTTCCAGAATATGCCGCAACTGCGAGCCATACCCCGCCGCTTGATAGGACGCAGCCCGCACCAGCCAGCCAAACCGACCCGGCCAAATTCGCGTGCCCGTCTTTACAGCACGGCGAGCTGCAGCCTTTGCCCCTGGCACCCGCCGCAGCAGTCGCCCGGCCTGAAACCGCGCCACCAACCGTTCCATTTTGCCACAAATTTCGCCCAGTCGCCGATACAGCAACAGCCCGAGCATCTGGCTCAACAGCCCCCGCCCAGCCCAGCCGCCCACCGCCGCGCGCAGCGCATGCAGCACCGCCAGCAGGCTCAGAGTGGGGGAGGAGGGCGTGGAGGAATTCATTAAAACTAACTGACACGTTATGTGGTCTAACTCAACACAAAAATGCCCGCCTCCACGCGCGCCACCGAAGGGAGGCGACGAAAATTGCATATGCTTATCAAAAAGCAATTGAACCTTATAAGAAACTAAATCTACACTTCCTTGCGGACTTAAAACAAGCCGCTGCTGGGGAGGCAAAAATGGTCATCACACAAGTGTTCCGCATGCGTACAAGGCAGGGTGCAAAGGCCGCAGACATCATCGCCATTGCCAAGGCTGCCAAAAATCTGATTCTCCATCATGGTGCGTTTGCTGCTGGTATGGATCAGGTATATTTCGGCACTGGTTTGGCAGATTGGATTTTCACTGCCCGTTGGCCAACCTTTACGGAATATGGCAAGGCCATCGAAAGCCTCACAACCGACCCGGCCTTCATCGCCCTGATGGGCGAATTGCAGCAACTGGTTTCCTTCGAGGAACGCTTCCTGCTGAACAAAATTGTGATGGATGACTGATCTATAACTTATTGAAAATAATCGTCATTGCGAGGAGGCAGCGCCAATGAAGCAACCCATCGAACCGCAAGCGAAGCGGATGTTTCGATGGATTGCTTCGGCGCTATGCCTCTCGCAATGATGCTTATGATCTGCGCTCAGGAGATCCGTAAGGTGCGATCCCGCAGGAATCGCACCTCCCCCCTCACACCGCCGCGTTCAGATAATCCGCATACCCGAACAGCCCCACCTGCCCACCGGTATGCAGGAACACCACATTCTCATCCGCGCCAAAATGCCCTTTGCGCACCAGATCGAGCAGTCCGGCCATGCCCTTGCCGGAGTAAACCGGGTCGAGGAACACGCCTTCCGTGCGTGCCAGCAGCTTCACCGCCTCGGCCATGCCGGGCGTCGGGATGCCGTAGCCTTCGCCGACATAATCGCAATTCGCTACCACGCTCGCACGCGGCACCGCAGGCCCGCCGATCAGGGCAGACGTCGCTTCGGCGAGTTTGAACACATTGGCTTCTTGCTTGTCCTTCGGCAGCCGCACGCCAATGCCGAGCACCGGAATGCCCGCATTGAGCGCGTTGAAACCGGCAACCAGCCCCGCCTGCGTGCCCGCCGAGCCGGTTGCATGCACCACATGGTCAATCTTCAGGCCCATATCATTCGCCTGCGCCATCAACTCCAGCGCCACGGCGGCATAGCCCGTCGCCCCAATGGCGTTCGAGCCGCCGCCGGGGATCAGATAGGGGGTCTCGCCCGCTGCTGTCAGGCGCGCGCCCACTTCCTCAATCGCCGCCTGCATGTCCGTGCCGCCGGGGCGGTGCTCGATGTTGATGCCCATCAGATTGTCGAGCAGCACGTTGCCGCTTTGCAGGTAATCCTTGTCGTTGGTCTGCACGCGATGTTCGAGCAAGGCGGTGCATTTCAGGCCGAATTTCATCGCCACCGCCGCCGTCTGCCGCACATGGTTGGACTGCACAGCCCCTTGCGTGACCAGATGCGTCGCCCCTTTGGCCAGTGCGTCACCGAGCAGGAATTCCAGCTTGCGCACCTTGTTGCCGCCGGTGGCCACCCCCGTGCAATCGTCGCGCTTGATCCACAATGTCGGGCCGCCGAGCAGCTTGGACAAATTGCCCATCTTCTCCAGCGGGGTTGGGGTCTGGCAGAGTTTGACGCGGGGGAAGCGGGCGAGATGCATCTTGAAATCCTCGGTTTTTTTGCTTGCCGACTGTAACGCTGGCCTGATTGGACTGTCAGACAGTCATGGGTGCAAATCAACCACCCCGCGCGGGTCTTGCCGCAGGGCTGCTGAGGCCCACCTGCAAGACGGTGCAACGCTGTGGCTTTGGGAAGGGGAACGCGATGCTGATCCGTAAACTGCGTGGCTGGAACGTGCCGGAGCGATTGGTCACTTCGGAATCGGTGATGTTGGGCCGCCGCGCGGCGCTGGCGGGTGTCGCCGCGCTCGTGGCCGCAGCTCCGGCGCACGCGCAATGGGCCAATCTGTTTGGCGGCGCACCGTCGCGCCCCGAACAGCCCCGCCAGCCGCTCGCCGCCAGCCGCAATGATCGCTTCGTCGCCGGGCGGGCGATCACCGAGGAACGCCAAGCGATCACCTATAATAATTTCTACGAATTCGGCATGTCCAAATCCGTCTATGGCGCCGCACAGGCGTTGGTGGTGGACCCGTGGAGCGTCGAGATCACCGGCTTGGTGGCCAAGCCGCAGAAGATCGGGCTGGAGGATTTGCTCAAGCGGATGCCGCTCGAAGAGCGCGTCTATCGCCATCGCTGCGTGGAAACCTGGGCGATGACGGTGCCGTGGACCGGCTTTCCGCTGGCCAAATTGGTCGAGATGGCTGAGCCGAAATCTGAGGCGAAATACGTCGTCTTCACCACGTTGGCTGATGCCAAAACGATGCCCGGCCTCGGCCAACGCTTTTATCCCTGGCCCTACACTGAGGGGCTGACGATGGAAGAGGCGCGCAATGATTTGGCGTTCATCGCGGTGGGCATGTACGGCAAAACACTGCCACCACAGAATGGCGCTCCGTTGCGGTTGGCAACGCCGTGGAAATACGGCTTCAAATCGGCAAAATCGATTGTGAAGATTGAGTTTTCTGCCAAACGCCCCACCACCTATTGGGAGTCTTTGCAAGACAGCGAATACGGCTTCTGGGCCAATGTGAACCCGGATGTGCCGCATCCGCGTTGGAGTCAGGCAACCGAGACTCTGCTCGGCTCGGATGAGCGGGTGCCCACGAAAATTTGGAACGGCTATGGCGAATTTGTCGCAGACATGTACAAGGGCATGAGCAACGAAAAGCTGTTCATGTGACTGCCACATCCTCGCTTCCGCCCCGCATGATCGTCGGCAAGGTTCTGGCGGCGGTGGGGGCATTTTTCCTGGTGGTGTCGTTCGCACTCGCCGTGCTGGAACCGCCGTTTCAGTCGCTGGGGGAGTTCGTCGTCGCTCTCGATCAGACGCAGTTGAATTGGCTCAACACGCCGCCTGCGGGCGGGGTGGCGCGCATGCTGTGGGAGGCAGTGGCGGTGCCGTTGCTGATCCGGCCGGATTGGCTGCTGCCGACAATGCTGGGCTTGGTCTGTGTGGGCTTGGCGGCGCAGCTGACCTGGGGCAAACCGAAATCGTAATGCGGAAGACGCTCTGATGCAGGCAATTCTCCTGGTGGCGTTTGGTGGTGCGGCGGGCAGTCTGGCCCGCTATTGGATGACGTTGGTGGCCGCCCAATTGGTGGGCGAGACATTCCCCTGGGGCACGCTTGCAATCAACGTGATCGGCAGCTTCGTCATCGGTGTTTTCGCCGCACTCACCGGGGGCGATGGCGTGTTTGCCGGCAATATGTCGCTGCGCCTGCTGGTGATGGTGGGGATTTGCGGTGGATTCACCACGTTTTCCTCGTTCAGCCTGCAAACCTTCATGCTGCTGCGTGAGGGCGCTTATGTCTGGGCGATTGCCTATGTGATGGGCTCGGTGTTGCTCTGCCTGCTCGGCACCGCTGCCGGGATGGCGGCGTTTACGCGGGGTTAACCTCTCCGGCGCAGAATGCAGCGCATGATCGCCCGACGCGCCCTTTTTGCCCTCGTCTCTGGTCTGCTTCTGGCAGATGCCCCGCTGCGCCCGATATTGCTGCCCGCAGAGGGCGGTGCGCCGGTGCTGCTGCTGCCCAAAGGTGGCCGAATTGTCTGTCCGCCGATGCGTGCGCGGGTGGTGGGGGAATTGCCGTTCCGCGCCGGGCCGGTGGTGGCGCTGCGCTTCGGCTGGGATGCCGGGCCCGCCACGCAGGATCTGCTCGCGCTGATCGCTGAAGATGGCACGCTGCTCGCGTTGGAGCGGCTGGCGTGGCAGCGGGGCGGTGCCAATTTCATCACCCGTTTTGCCATGCTGCCGGATCGCGAACATCTAGCGCTGGAACGCGCGGCCAGCCTGCCGGGCTCCCCGCCGCGTCATGAAAGCTGGACAGATTATCTACGCCGCGACTCCGCCGGTCTGCACGACGCTCCCGCCCGCCCGGTGCTGGCTGGCACCTTGCAGGCGGCATTGTCGGCAGAGCGCACGCTTCTGGCCTATTGGGCAGGTGGGCAGGTGGCAGCCATGCCGCCGCCAATGCTCACCGCCCTCAGCGCCTCACCCTTCGGCGAGGGCGCGGCGGGCCACGGAGGCCAGATAGGTTGAGGCAGCGGGCAGAATGGCGTCGTTATAATCATAGCCGTCATTGTGCAGATCAATGCCCGGCCCGTTGCCGATCCAGACATACGCCCCCGGACAGGCTTGCAGCATCCAGCCGAAATCCTCGCCCGTCATCGCTGGCGGCAGATCGGTGCGCACCGCAAGCCCTGCCGATTTCGCCGCCTGTTCGGCCAGACGTGAGGCTGCGGCATTGTTGATCGTCGGCCCCACGCCGGGGATGACGTCCACAGCAATGCGCACGCCCATCATCATCGCCACACCCTCGGCCACCCGGTTCATGCCGTCTTCCAACGCGCTACGGGTCTCCTCCGTGTAATAACGGCAGGTGCCACGCAGGATGACTTGGCTCGGAATCTGGTTCATCGCCTCGCCCGCTTGCATCACACCCAGGCTGATCACGCCTGCCTGCAGTGGATCGACATTGCGGGCGACGATGGATTGCAGACCGACGATCAGATGACCGGCGGCGACCACCGGATCGCGCGTCAAATGTGGCAGGGCGGCGTGGCCGGAGGTGCCGTCGATGGTGAAGTGAATGCGCGCGCCTGCCGCCATCACCGGGCCGTGATGGACAGCAATCGTGCCTGCCTCAAGCCCTGGCCAGTTGTGATAGCTGAAGATGCGTTCCATCGGGAAACGGGTGAACAACCCGTCCGCCATCATTGATTTCGCCCCACCTTGGCCCTCTTCGGCGGGCTGGAAGACAAAATGCACCGTGCCGGACCAGCTTGGGTCGGCCTGCAATAAGGCAGCAGCCCCCAGCAGAGAGGTGGTGTGGCCGTCATGGCCGCAGGCATGCATCACGCCCGGATTGGTGGAACTGTGTGCCACGCCGGTTTTCTCGACAATCGCCAGCGCGTCCATATCCGCCCGCAGGCCCACGCTGCGGTTGGACGAGCCGCGCGAGATGGTCGCCACCACGCCATGCCCGCCGATTCCGCCGGTCGACTCGATGCCCAATTCGGCCAATTTGGCCTGCACGAAGGCTGCGGTTTCCTTCTCCTGCTTGGACAATTCCGGATTGGCGTGCAGGTGCCGACGCCATGCGGTCAATTTTTCGACGAGGGAAGCGTCCATATCAGTCGGTCTCCGACGCTGGATCAGCCAGCAATGCTGTCATGATATGCGCATTTGCGCAGAAAATTCACCCCATCAAAGATTCCGCATTGCGACACAATCTCTGCCGCAATGTCGCCATTTGTAGGTGCGACATTTTGGATGTTCGCAAGGGTTCCCGACCAAGGAAGCACCGCTTCTGTGGGGTTTCGGGGGGAATTGCGGCTCCAGGAGGCTTCTGTGACGCGACTGCCCACTACCATTCGCCGTGACAATCCGTTCGGGGCTGACGTGACTGAGCTTCGGCCCGGTTTCACCAGTCCGACGATGAACCGCCTGGTTGTAATTTCCAACCGTGTGCCGCTGCCCTCCAACGGCCCGCGTGCCGGTGGTCTGGCCGTGGCGCTGGACGGGTTGATGGAAAAACGCGGCGGGATGTGGTTCGGCTGGTCCGGCACGGTGTCGCCGACGGCTGCCGAAGACGGTGTGAACGTCTCGCGCCACGGTGCGGTCGATTACGCCACCACCGACCTCACCGCTGAAGAACATGACCGTTATTACAACGGCTTCTCCAATGCCGTTCTGTGGCCGCTGCTGCATTCCATGCCGGATCTGATCCAGTATGACCGCAACGATGCCCAGATTTACCGCGATGTGAACGCCCGTCTGGCGCGTGAAGTGCAGGGGCTGATTGGCCCGGACGATCTGGTCTGGGTGCATGATTACCATTTGCTGCCGCTGCCGGCCGCGCTGCGGGCTTCCGGTGTGTCCAACCCGATCGGCTTTTTCCTGCACATCCCGTTCTGCGCGCCAGACGTGCTCGAATCGGTGCCGGATATGGGTGAGCTGATCAACGGCCTGCTGGCATCCGATCTGATCGGCTTCCAGACCGAAGGCGACATGTCCAATTTCGCCGCCGCCGCCGTGCAACTTGCTGGTGCCAGCCGCCTGCCGGGCAACACGCTGCTGGTGCAGGGCCGTCGGGTGCTGCTGGGTGTGTTCCCGGTGGAAATCGACGCGCATGAATTCGCCGCCCAAGCCGAAGCCAATGCCCGCAAGCTGCCGGTGGTTCGCCTCAAGCAGAGCCTGCCGGGGCAAACTCTGGTGCTCGGCCTGGACCGCTTGGACCCAACGAAAGGCTTGGTCCAGCGCATCTCCGGCCTGCGTCGCCTGCTGGAGACGCAGCCGCAGTGGAAGCGTCGGATGACGCTGCTGCAAGTGGCCGCGATCTCGCGCAAGGAAGTCGGTTCGTATCGCAACCTGAAAGCGGCGTTGGACCGCGAATCGGGCAATCTGAATGCGGATTTCGGTGAGCCGGATTGGCTGCCGCTGCGCATGATCTCCCACGGAGTGGACCGTGCGACGGCTGCGGGCTTTATGCGCACCGCCCGCGTCGGCCTCGTCACCCCGCTGCGTGACGGGATGAATCTGGTGGCGAAGGAATTCGTCGCAGCTCAGAACCCGAACGATCCCGGCGTGCTGATCCTGTCGCGCTTTGCCGGTGCCGCCCAACAGCTTGATGCCGCTTTGCTGGTCAATCCGCACGACACCGATGCAATGGCCGAAGCGATGGCGACCGCGATGACGATGAAGCTCGGTGAGCGTCGTGAGCGCTGGCAGTCGCTGTGGAGTGCCATCGAATATCGCACCCCGGTTGCCTGGGGCCGCCTGTTCCTCGCCTCGCTGTTGCGTGGTGCGGTGCGTGGTCGGCTGGAACTGGTCAGCGACGATCAGCAGATGATGGCCAACGCGGGCTAGCAGCCATTTCACTCTCGCCGCAGGGGTTCGGCCAACAGGCCGGGCCTCAGTGGCCGCAGAGCAGCAGCAAAACCGCCGCTTCCGTCAGCGCACACACGCTGCCCAGCACATCGCCGGTCTGACCACCAATCTGCCGCAGAGCAAGCCAGCGCAAAGCAGCGGCGATGGCCAATGTCAGCGCCATCACGGCAAGTGCGGAGCCGAGCGGCAGCAGCGCCAGCGCCATCACCACAGCGACTGCACCACCGACCAGCATCGGCGCGCGGTCGGACTCCGCCAGACCCGAGGCCAGCCCGTCACGCCGAGCCGCCGGTGTGGTGGCGAGCACGGCCAGCATGGCGGCGCGTGCGCAAGTGGCGGCCACGATCAGCGCCAATATGGGATGCGTCGCCTGTGCGATGGCTGAGACGCGCAGCAGCATGACCAGGATCAGCGCCACCACGCCGTAACTGCCCACACGGCTATCGCGCATGATCTCTAACCTACGCTCGCGCGTCGCCCCACCCCCAAAGCCGTCGGCCATATCGGCCAGACCGTCTTCATGCAAAGCGCCGGTTGTCAGCACCTGCACCGCCACGGTGAGCACGGCGGCGGGAACAGCGCCGAAGCGATGGCTCAGCGCGAACATCGCCGCCCCAATCAGCCCGACCAGCGCACCAACCAGCGGATAGGCCCAGAGTGCGTCGCCGGCACGCTGCGGCAGCGCCAGATGCAGCCGCCAGACCGGCAGCCTTGTGAGCAGCATCAGGGCGGCGGCAAGTTCGCGCGCAAATTTCACGCGGTTTTGCCCGACACCGCCGCTTCGGCAAACGTCGCCATGCCGGTGTGGCAGGCAAGGGCTGCGCGCAAAATCAGAATCGCGGTGGCAGCGCCCGACGCCTCGCCCAGCCGCATGCCGAGATCGAGAATCGGCTGTTTGCCAATCGCCGCAATCAACCGCCGATGCCCGGCTTCGGCTGAGGCGTGGCCGACTTCCACATGCTCAAGCCCGCAAGTGGAAAGCACGCCCAGCGGGGCGGCGGCGGCGGTGCTGACGAAACCGTCGAGCAGCACCGGAATATTCAGCACGCGGGCGGCCAGTGCTGCGCCGAAAATCGCCGCCAATTCACGCCCGCCCAGGCTTGCCGCCAGTTCAACCGGCGATTTGCCCTGATGCAGCGCCACAGCGCGGTCGATGGCGGATTGTTTGCGCAGCAGCCCGGCATCGTCCACGCCGGTGCCGCGCCCGGCCCAATCGGCGCCGCTGCCACCGAACAGCCCACAGGCCAAAGCCGCCGCAGCCGTGGTGTTGCCGATGCCCATCTCGCCCAGACAGAGCAAATCCGTCGCGGGCGAGACCGCCTCGAAGCCCATGCTGAAGGCTTCGACGAAGGCTGATTCATCCATCGCGGGCGCAGTGGTCATGTCGGCGGTGGGCTCATCGAGCCGGATCGGGATCACCCGCAGCAGCGAGCCCGCAACACGGGCGATCTGGTTGATTGCAGCCCCGCCCGAGGCAAAATTATGCACCATCTGTGCCGTCACATCCGGCGGGAAGGGCGAGACGCCCTGCGCCACCACGCCGTGATTGCCCGCGAAAATGATCGTCTCCACCCGGCCCAGCATCGGCGTGTCGCGTCGCTGCCAGCGGGCGAGCCACGCAACAAGGTCTTCCATCCGCCCCAGACTGCCCGCCGGCTTGGTCAACTCGGCCTGTCGCGCTGCAACAGCGGATGCGGATGTGTCGCGTCCCGAGGGCAGGCGCGTGCACAGGGCGGCAATGTCGGCGAGGGAGGTGAATTGCGTCATGCGACAGGCTCCTCTGGGGCAATGGCGTGAAAGAAACCGCCACTCACCCAACCGCGTCGCGCCCCATGCGGGCCAAGGTCGCGGCCTTGGCCGTCGATCAGTCGGGCGAGGGGGGGATCGGAGGGGGAGGTGGTCTCGGTGGCGTAGTGGAATTCGTGACCGCGCCAGATACACCCTGCCGGGCCGAGCGGGCTATCGGTGAGCAAGGTGGCGTGGCGATAGCCGAGATGCAGGCGGCGGGTGTGGAAGCTGGTGCTGTGGCCGAGCAGACCGCTCATCCGGTGACTCTGTGCCTGCGCATCTTCCAGCGTCTGCCCCAACACCATGAACCCGCCGCACTCGCCATGCACCATGCGGGTGGCGGCGAAAGCGGCGAGGCCGAGGTGGAAATTCTGGGCTGCGGCCAGGCGGGCTGCGTGCAATTCGGGATAGCCACCGGGCAGCCAACAGCAATCGGCAGCTTCGGGCGGTGCTTCGTCGGCCAGCGGCGAGAACGGCAGAATCTCCGCCCCGGCCAACCGCCAGGACCGCAGCAGATGCGGATACAGAAAGCTGAACGCCGCATCCTGAGCGAGCGCGATACGCTGCCCCGGTGGTCGCGGACGCGCGGCATGGCCTTGTGGTGCGAACGGGCGGGCGAGGGCGAGCACCGCGTCGATATCAATCTGCCGCTCCACCGCATCGGCCAGGGCAGCGAGGCGTGCGGCGAGATCGGCGTGCTCACCCGCCTGCACCAGACCCAGATGCCGCTCCGGCAACGCCATCGCCGCATCGCGCGCCATCGATCCCAGCACCGGCAGACCGAGCGCTGCCATCGCCTGCACCACCCCGTCGCGATGGCGGGGGCTGGCGACTTGGTTGAGCACCACACCCGCCACCTGCACACCCGGATCATGCGTGGCAAAACCGCGTGCGACGGCGGCAGCGGATTGCGATTGGCCGGAGACGTCGAGCACCAACAGCACCGGGATGCCGAAATGCCGGGCAAGATCCGCCGCCGCCCCACTGCGGCCTGGGGCGGCGTCCACGCCGTCGAACAACCCCATCGAGGCTTCGATCAGCACAATCTCCGCATCGGCGAAGGCGTCGGCGGCCAGGGTGTCGAGCAACGCCGGGGCCATCGCCCAAGAATCCAGATTCACCCCCGCCATGCCGGTTGCGGCGGCATGGAAGGCGGGGTCGATATAGTCGGGACCAGACTTGCCCGCACGCACGGCCATCCCGCGCCGACGCAAGGCCGCGAGCAGGCCCAAGGTGATGGTGGTTTTGCCGCTGCCTGATCTGGGGGCGGCGACTAGCAATCCGCGCGCACTCATCGGCTATATTGGGCGCAATGACCGAATCGCCCCCCCTCCGCCACGGCTGGACCACCGGCGCCTGCGCCACTGCCGCCGCCAAGGCGGCTTATGCGGCGTTGTTGGGGGGCGCATTCCCTGATCCGGTGCAGATCACCCTGCCACGCGGCCAGCATGTCGCCTTCGCCTTGGCGCAGACCAAGCTGGAAGACGGCTCTGCGATGGCCTGCGTGGTCAAGGATGCCGGTGACGATCCGGATGTCACGCATGGCGCGCTGATCCGCGTGCGGGTGTGGCGCAATGCGCCCGGAACCGGTGTCACCTTCATGGCCGGTGCCGGCGTCGGCATGGTCACGCGGCCCGGTCTGCCAATCCCGCCCGGCGAGCCCGCCATCAACCCGATGCCGCGTCAGATGATCGGCATAGCGCTGGCTGAAGTGGCGGCTTCGCATGGGGTGGCAGCCGATGTGGTGGTGCAAATCGGCATCGATCACGGCTCCGATCTCGCCCGCCACACACTGAACGCGCGGCTCGGCATTGTCGGCGGGCTGTCGGTGCTCGGCACCACCGGCATTGTGGTGCCGTTCTCCTGTGCGGCCTGGATCGACACCATTCATCGCGGCATCGATGTGGCGCGGGCGATGGGGCTGGCGCATGTGGCGGGGGCCACTGGTCGCACCTCGGAAGAAGCGGTGCAGGCACTCTATGCGCTGCCCGATCCGGCGTTGATCGACATGGGCGATTTCGTCGGCGGCATGCTGAAATACCTGCGCACCCACCCGATCCCGCGCGTCACCATCGCGGGCGGCATCGGCAAAATGGTCAAACTCGCCCAGGGGCGGCTTGATCTGCATTCCAAACGCGGTTCGGTCGATTTGCCCGAACTGGCGCGGCTTGCGGCCAGTCTCGGCGCGTCCGACGATGTGCAGACCCGCATCCGGGCCGCCAACACCGCCGCCGAGGCATTGTCGATTGCTGAAGGTCTGCCATTGGCCGAGGCGGTGGCTGAAGCGGCGTTGCGTGTGGCGCAGGATGTGTTGGCCGACGCCCCGATTGCGCTCGAAACCCTGATCTTCGACAGCAGTGGCGCGCTGCTCGCTCATGCACGGAACCTGCGGCGGTAATCGACGCTGTAGAGGGCGGATTCACGAAAATCTCCGGCAGCCAGTGCGTGGCCGACCATAATCAGTGCGGTGCGTTCAGCGGGCTCTGCTGCGAATTGCGTCGCGATATCGCCCAAAGTGCCGCGCAGCACCCGCTCATCCGGCCAGGACGCGCGCACCACGACGGCTACGGGACATTCCACCCCCAACACCGGCGTCAGTCGCGCCACCACCTCCGGCAGCGCGTGAATGGCGAGATGGATGGCAAGCGTGGCCCCGGTGGCTGCGAAAACCTCCAGCTTCTCCCCCTCGGGCATCGGTGAGGCACGGCCGGAAATCCGGGTGAGCACCACCGATTGCGCCAATGCCGGCACCGTCAATTCCGCGCCCAACGTGGCCGCCGCAGCGGCGAAGGCGGGCACGCCGGGGGTGATGGTATAGGCAATGCCCAGCCGTTGCAGGCGACGCATCTGTTCGGCCAACGCCGAGTAGATCGACAAATCACCGGAATGCAGCCGTGCGACATCCTGCCCGGCGGCGTGGGCGGCGACATATTCCGCCTCAATCTCATCCAGCGTCAGCGGCGCGGTGTCCACCAAGCGGGCTCCGGGTTTGCAATGCGCCAGCATCTCCTGCGGCACGATGGAGCCCGCATAGAGGCACACATCACACTGCGCTAAAATATCCCGCCCGCGCAGGGTGATCAGATCAGCCGCCCCCGGACCGGCCCCGATGAAATGCACGCTCATCTGGCAATCACCGCCAAGGCGCAGGTGGCGCGGGGGTGGGCGATGCGGCTTTGCAGCAGAATGGCGTGCTCCCCGGCTGCGGCCAGTGCCGAGGCTTCGGCCACGGACGGCGTGCCCGCCACCCGCATCGAGACGGCAGAATGCGTCTTCACCCGCTCCGCCACCGCCGCCATGTCGGCATCGTCAATCCACCGGATCGGCAGGCCAAGGCGGTCCGCGAGTTCGAGCAATCCGGCTTCCCGGCGTTTGAAACTGGGGGCGGCAAGGGCGGTGGCCGCCGTGCCACAGGAGAATTCGGCAGCCCGCAAAGCCGCCTGCAACTCATCCACACTGCACCCGGACATGCAGCCGAAACCGGCGGTGATCATGGCTTTATCCATACATATTGCACAACGGTCATCGCAGGGCGAAGCACCTGCATGCGGCCGACTTTATCCAATCGCTCAACACCAATCCGGCTGAGCGTGCCGCCTTGGCGGGCAAGGGCTGCGATGAGGGCTGCTTGGGTGTCCAGCGCAATCGCATTGGCCACCAGCCGACCGCCCGATGCCAGGGCGGCACTGGCCGCTGCGATCACGCCGGGCAGATGCGCCCCACCGCCGAGGAAAATCGCATCCGGCGTGGGCAGATTGTTGAACGCAGCCGGGGCCTCGCCCTGGAGAAGCTGCAATTCCGGCACGCCGAGGGTCTGCGCATTCTGCCCTGCACGGGTGAGGCGCTCGGCATTGCGGTCGATGCCGATGGCGCGGGTGCTGCGATGGGCGAGCAGAAACTCAATCGCCACCGACCCCGAACCGGTGCCCACATCCCACAGCAACGCCCCCGGCCTCGGCGCGAGAGCGGCCAGCGTGATGGCGCGGATGTCGTGCTTGGTGATCTGGCCGTCATGCGCGAACAGGCTGTCATGCCGCCCCGGCACCAGTGCCGCATTCGGCCCGCCATGCAGGGTGATGGCGAGCAGATTGAGCGTGTTGCACTCCACCAGATCAAAATTCCCCGCCACCCGCGTGCGGATGCGCTCCTCCGGCCCGCCAAGGGCTTCGAGCAACGTGATTTCGCTATGCCCGAACCCGCGTGCTGCGAGGAAATCGGCCACTGTGCGGGGCGTGCTGGCATCTTCGCTCAACACCATCAGCTTTGCGCCGTGCCACAGCACCCGCGCGAGATGCGCCAGCGGACGACCGCAGAGCGAGACGATCTCCACCTCATTCTGCGCCCAGCCCAACCGCGCACAAGCGAGGGCCACGCTGGAAATCCCCGGAAAACAGCGCCATTGCGACGGCTGGAACGCCTCGGCCAGCATCTTGCCCACGCCGTAGAAAAACGGATCGCCCGAGGCCAACACCGCCACCTTCGTCGCGCGCGCCGCCTGGATGCGGGCAATCGCGCTCTGAATCGGACGCGGCCATGTCTCCGCCGTGCCGGTGATCAGCGTGTCGGCGAGGGCGAGGTGGCGCGCACCGCCGATCACCAACTGCGCCTCGCGCAACGCGGTCTGCGCCACCGGTGACAGCCCGGCCACGCCGTCTTCGCCGATGCCGATGATGGACAAAAACGGGCCGCTCATGTCAGCACCCTATCATGACGATAAAAACCCTGATCCTCGGCGGCACCACCGAGGCGAGCGCGTTGGCGCTGGCCGTGCAAGGCGATGCGCGCTTCGATCCGCTGCTCTCTTACGCCGGTGCCACCCGCGCGCCCCGTCCCGCGCCGATCCCGTGGCGGGTGGGCGGATTTGGGGGCGCTGCGGGGCTGGCGACATTCCTGCGCGACGGTGAATTCGACGCATTGATCGACGCCACCCATCCCTTCGCCAGCCAGATGAAACGCCACGCGGTCGCCGCCGCACAGCTCACCGGAATTGCCTTCCTGGCGATCAACCGCCCCGCCTGGACGCCGCAAACCGGCGATAATTGGGCGATGGTGCCCAACATGCAGGCAGCCTGCCTGGCCATCGGCGCAGAGGCGCGGCGGGTTCTGCTCACCATTGGGCAGAAGGATCTCGCAGCCTTCCGGGCAGCGCCGCAACATGCCTATCTGGTACGCAGCGTCGATCCGCCCGCGCCCGAGAGCATGCCGTCCAACGCCACCAGCCTGCCGTTGCGCGGCCCGTTCCGGCTGGAGGATGAATTGGTGCTGCTCACGCAAAACCGCATCGAAGTCATCGTCACCAAAAACTCCGGCGGCAGCGCCACCGAGCCGAAATTGGAGGCAGCGCGCAGGCTCGGCATCCGCATCGTGATGGTCGAACGCCCGATCCCGCCCGATTGGCAGACAACAGCGCGCGATGCGGGCGAGGCGCTGGCGTGGCTGCATCATCTCGCCGCCACAAAACGCGGCGCATAAAGGAACGGTGCCGCGCCCGGGCGCTCAATCACCCGCGTCGCCTCGGTGCCGATCAGCACCAGCGTGCGCATATCGGCGCGGGTCGGGTCGATATCGGCCAATGTGGAGATATCCAACCGCGCATCGGGGCGGGAAATTGAGTGAGCCAGCACCACAGGCACATTGCCCGGCAGCACATCGCGCAGAACGTCGAAAGCCTGTCCGAGCAGATCAGGGCGGGCTTGGGAGCGGGCATTGTAGAGCGCGATCACCAGCCCAGCCCCCGCCACCGCGCGCAATCGCGCCGCCAGCACCGGCCAGGGCTTGAGGTTATCCGACAGCGAAATCGCGCAGAAATCCGCCCCCAACGGGGCTCCCAGCCGAGCCGCAGCCGCGAACATCGCCGAGATGCCGGGCACCACGGCAATATCCAGCGCCCGCCACGCCACCGGCCCCGCCTCCAACGCCTCGAACACCGCGCTCGCCATCGCGAACACCCCCGGATCACCGCCGGAGACCACCGCCACCCGCCGTCCATCCGCTGCCATCGTCAGTGCATGCCGCGCACGGGCGAGTTCTTCGCGGTTATCGGAGGCGTGACGAATCTGCCCCGCGCTCTGCTGCACGCGGGCGAGATAGGGCGCGTAGCCGACCAGATCGCTCGCCTGCGCCAGCCACTCCGCCGCCTCCGGCACCAGCAGCCCCGCCGATCCCGGCCCCAGCCCCACCACGCGCAGCCAACCGCCGCTCATCGCGCGCCTTGGCGGCCAGGGACCAGCACGAGGGCGAAATAGGGCGCGGGGGCGCGTTCCAATTCCTCAACCGGGCAGATCAACTCGCCCTCCATCGTCGCCCGCTCCACATAGATCGCCCGATCTGCCACGCCCGCGCGGGTGAGGGCGCGGCGGATTTTGTCGAGGTTGCGGCCGATTTTCATAATCACCGAGGCATGGCTGTTGGCGAGCCTTGCCGTCAGCGTGTCCTCATCCAGCGTGCCCGGCAGCACCGTCAGCACGTCATCGCCGTGGGTGATCGGTGCCTTCGCCTGCGCCCACGCCCCCGCCATGCCGGGAATGCCGGGGATGATCGCGGTGGGGTGATCGGCGCGGATGCGGTCGAAAATATACATCGCCGAGCCATAAAAGAACGGATCGCCCTCACACAGCAGCGCCACATCGCAACCCGCCGCCAGATGCGTCTGCACCGTGGCCGCACACTCTTCGTAAAACGCCACAATCCCCTCAGCATAGCGTGGATCGTCAAGGGC
>Ga0316222_1003261_pt1 | contig 16136 bp, 10 predicted proteins | sample TBH18011metaG_FD_206008 | JGI IMG/M metagenome (GOLD analysis project Ga0316222, IMG submission 206008) | Freshwater microbial communities from Trout Bog Lake, Wisconsin, USA - TBH18011 | ecosystem: Environmental > Aquatic > Freshwater > Lake > Hypolimnion/Profundal zone | place: USA: Wisconsin...
CTATCAGGACCGCATCACGGTGGCGACGCGCAATCTGGCCGATGCCGAGCAGATCCTCAAAGCCATCCGGGCGCGCGCGGAGGCGGGCACCGCCTCTGCACTCGACGTCGCCCAACAGGCCGCCCTGGTGGCCGGAGTACGGGCGACGATCCCAGCTTTGCGGAGCAATGTGACCACCAATCTCAACGCGCTCGCCGTGCTGGTCGGCGAGACGCCCGAGGCGCTGAAATTGGTGCCACGCAGCCTGATCGGTCTGTCACTGCCGGAAATCTCGCCCGGTCTGCCGTCAGAATTGCTGCGTCGCAGGCCTGATGTGATGTCCGCCGAAGCGCAACTGACAGCCGCCAATGCCAATCTGCGTGCCGCTCGTGCCGCGCTGTATCCGGATGTCTCACTCACCGGCAGCGGCGGCTGGTCCAATACCGCCGTGGCGAGCCTGTTCAGCCCGACCTCCGTGCTGGCCAACGCGGCGGCGAGTGCGACGCAGACGATTTTCGACAATGGCGCGTTGCAGGCGCAGGTGGACCTTAGCGCTGCCAAGCGCGACGAGTTGGTGGCCACGTATCGCCGCGCCGTCGTGCAGGCCTTCACCGATGTGGAAAACGCACTGACGCAATATCGCCAGACCACAGAGCAGGAGCGCTTGGAGACTGAGGCCGTGGCCGTCGCCCAGCAAGCGGCAGATATCGCCCGCGCCCAGGTATTGGCCGGCACATCCGACCTCGTGACCGCCTTGCAGGCGCAGAACACGTTGTTTGTCGATCTCGACACCCTCGCCCAGGTGCGCCTGTCCCGCTTCAACGCCCTCATCGCGCTTTACAAGGCGCTCGGTGGCGGTTGGACGGTGCAAAGCGTGATCCCGCCGCAGACCCATTTGTTCCAGGGCGTGCTGTAATGCACGCCGCAGCCGAGAGAGCGATATGCGCCGCCTTCTGATCCTCCTCGTCGTGATCGCCACCGCTGCCGGTGGCTGGTGGTGGTGGTCCCATCGTGCCGACACCGCCGCCGCCAGCAACACCGCAGCCTCCGGGCGTGGCAACAACCGAAATGCCGTTGTGCCGGTGGTCGCCTCCCCGGCCACGGCGAAGGATGTGCCGATCTATCTCGACGGCATCGGTACCGTGCAGGCGCTGGCCACCGTGACGCTGAAAACCCAGGTCGATGGCCAGTTGATCGCGGTGAATTTCACCGAGGGACAGGATGTGAAAGCAGGCGACGTGCTGGCGCAGATCGACCCGCGCGGCTATCAGGCCGCCCTCGATCTGGCGGTGGCGAAGAAGGCGCAGGATGAGGCGAATCTCGCCAATGCCCGCATCGATCTCGCCCGCTACACCAAGCTTGCCGCCAACGCCTACACCTCCGCCCAGCAGGCCGACACCCAGAAGGCGACGGTGGATCAGTTGGTCGCACAGGTCGCGGGCGATCAGGCGCAGATCGACACTGCGCGGGTCAATCTCAGCTACACCACCGTCAAGGCTCCGGTCAGCGGGCGTATCGGCCTGCGACTGGTCGATCGCGGCAACATCGTCCATGCCGCCGACACCACCGGGCTGTGCGTGATCACCACGCTGCAACCGATTGACGTGCTGTTCACCCTGCCGCAGCAATCGCTGCGTCAGGCCGCGCGCGCGCTCCACGTTGGCAATGTTGAGGTGTTGGCTTTGCCGCAGGATGCCGACCGTGCCACCTCCGACAACGCCGTGCTCGATACTGGCGCGTTGAAGGTGATTGATAATTCGGTGGACAGCACCACCGGCACCATCAAGCTCAAGGCGGAATTCCCCAATCAGAGCCTGCAACTCTGGCCGGGTGGCTTTGTCAATGTGCGGCTGCGGGTGGAGACGGTGGCGGGCGCGCTGACCATTCCGCCGGTGGCGGTGCAGCGCGGGCCGCTGGGAACGTATGTCTATGTCGCCAAGGCCGACAACACCGCCGAACGCCGCGCGGTGCAGATCGGTCATCAGGATGACAACGTGGCCATTGTCACCGGCGGACTTGCTGACGGTGAGCGCGTGGTGACGGACGGGGCATCGCGGCTGTCAGATGGCTCGAAGATCACCGTCGTCGAGCCGACACCGCCAGTGGCCACACCGCCCCGCGCCGCCCGCCAACGCCCGCAGAAATTGAATTGACGGGGCGGACGTGAGCATCTCGGCCCCCTTCATCGTCCGCCCGATCGCCACGTGGCTGCTGGCCGTGGCGGTGTTGCTGGCGGGTGTTATGGGCTATCGCGCTCTGCCGGTCTCCGCCCTGCCGCAAGTGGATTTCCCGACGATCCAGGTGACGACGCAATTGCCGGGTGCCAATCCGGATACCGTCGCCACCCTGATCACCGCCTCGCTGGAGCGGCAATTCGGGCAGATTCAAGGGCTGACGAGCATGACCTCGGTCAGCTCAGAAGGCACCAGCCAGATCACGCTGCAATTCTCGCTCTCCCGCTCCATCGACAGTGCGAGCGAGGATGTGCAGGCGGCGATCAATGCCTCGGCCGGCACGCTGCCGACCACGCTGCCCTATCCGCCGGTCTACGCGAAGGTAAACCCGGCCGATGCCCCGGTCCTGACGCTCGCGCTGACATCCGACAGCACCACCCTCGACCGCATCAGCGACAGTGCGGACACGCTGCTGCAACCCAAATTGAGCCAGATCGCGGGCGTGGGCAAAGTGACCGTGCAGGGCAATATGCGCCCGGCCGTGCGCGTGCGGGCCGATCCGGCGCGGTTGGCGGCATATGGCTTGTCGATGGAGGATGTGCGCACCGCCGTCGCTGCCGCCAATGTCAACGGCGCCAAAGGCGGGTTTGACGGCACACGGCAGGCGGTGGCGATTGGGGCGAATGATCAAATCGTCTCGCCGGATGCCTATCGCAACCTGATCATCACCTATGCCGGTGGCGCACCGGTGCGGCTCTCCGATATCGGCTCGGTGGTGGGCGGGGTGGAAAATAACCGCGTCGCCGCCCGCTTCAACGGCACGCCCGCCGTGGTGCTGGACATTCAGCGCCAGCCAGGGGCGAACATCGTCTCCACCGTGCAGCGCATCCGCGACGAATTGCCGATCCTTGAACGGTCGATGCCGTCGTCGATCAAGCTATCCGTGGTCAGCGACCGCACCGACACCATCCGCGCCTCGGTGCGGGACGTGGAATACACGCTGTCTTTGGCCATTGTGTTGGTGGTCGGCGTAATCTGGCTGTTCCTGCGCTCATGGCGCGCGACGCTGATCCCGGCCGTGGCGCTGCCGCTGTCGCTGATCGGCACGTTCGGCGTGATGCAATTGCTCGGCTACGGGCTCGACAACCTGTCGCTGATGGCTCTCACGGTTGCCACCGGTTTCGTCGTCGATGATGCCATCGTGATGATTGAGAACGTGGTGCGCTATCTGGAAGCGGGCGAGACGCCGTTGCAGGCGGCGCTGAAGGGGGCCAAGCAAATCGGCTTCACCATCGTCTCGCTGACCGTCTCACTGATTGCGGTGTTTATCCCGCTGCTGTTCATGGAAGGCGTGGTGGGCCGCCTGTTCAGCGAATTCGCCGTCACCCTCTCCGTCTCGGTGATCGTCTCGGCGGTGGTGTCGCTGACGCTGACGCCGATGATGTGCGCACAATTCCTGCGCCACGGGCATGACCGGCCGAGCCTGATCGGGCGGGTGGCCGAGCGTGGGTTTGATGGCATGCTCGCCTTCTACAAATCCACCCTGGGCTGGGCGCTGCGGCATCAGCGTTTCGTGCTGGTGGTGGCGGTGGCGACGTTGTTTGGCACGATTGCGATGTATGTCATCGTCCCCAAGGGCTTCCTGCCGCAGCAGGATACTGGGGTGATCATCGCCGTCACCGAGGCCGCGCAATCCGTCTCGGTGCAGCGGATGGGCGAGTTGCAGGATGCGGCGATGGCACGGATCAAGGCAGATCCGGATGTCGTCAACGTGGTCGGCTTCGTGGGGGCTGGCAGCATCAATGCCACACCGAACACCGGGCGCATCACCATCGTGCTCAAACCCCGCAGCCAGCGCGACCCAGCGCCGAAGGTGGTGACGCGGCTGATGGGTAAGCTTACGGATATTCCCGGCCTGTCGGTGTTCATGCAGCCGGTGCAGGACATCCAGATCGGCACCCGAATCAGCCGCACCGAGTTCCAATACACCCTCATCGACACCGATGCCGACGAACTTGGTCAATTCGCCCCCAAGCTGCTCGCCGCCATGGCGCATCTGCCCGGTGTGCAGGATGTCGCCACCGACCAGCAGGATGAAGGGTTCCGCGTCTTCGTGCGTGTTGATCGCGATGCGGCGCAGCGGCTGGGTGTGTCGATGCAGGCGATTCAAGACGTGCTGTATGACAGCTTCGGCCAACGCCAGATCAGCACGATCTTCACCCAATCCAACCAATATCGCGTCGTGCTGGAGGCTGATCCGGCGTGGCAGGCGGATTCGAACCAATTGCTGCGGCTGCGCGTGCCGGGGGCAGGCGGCGTGCAGGTGCCACTTTCCACCATCGCGCGGCTGGAGCGCATCACAGCGCCCTTGGTGGTGACGCATCAGGCGCAATTCCCGGCCATCACGCTCAGCTTCAATCTCGCCGAAGGTGCCTCGCTTGGCAGTGCGGTGGCGGAGATCGCGCAGGCTGAATTGGAGCTCGGCATGCCGGACACCATCACCGGCAGCTATTCCGGCGATGCCGCCGAATTCCAGAAATCACTCGCCTCCGAACCCTGGCTGATCGTGGCCGCGATGGTGGTGATCTATATCGTGCTGGGCGTGCTGTATGAGAGCGTGATCCATCCCGTCACCATCCTCTCCACCCTGCCCTCGGCCGGTATCGGCGCGCTGCTGGCTTTGATGATGACCGGCCAGGATCTCTCGCTGGTGGCCCTGGTGGGTGTGGTGCTGTTGATGGGCATCGTGAAGAAAAACGCCATCATGATGATCGACTTCGCCATCGAGGCTGAGCGTGATCACGGCATGTCACCGGAGGAGGCGATCCACACCGCCTGCCTGCTGCGGTTCCGCCCGATCATGATGACGACGATGGCAGCCCTGCTCGGCGCGCTGCCGTTGGTGCTGGAGAATGGCTCGGGCTCGGAACTGCGCTTCCCGCTGGGTGTGACCATCGTGGGCGGTCTGCTGCTGAGCCAGTTGCTGACGCTCTATACAACGCCCGCGATCTACCTCGCCTTTGAGCGGACGCGGTTGCGGTTGCGCGCGTGGTGGGATGCGGTGCCAGAGGCGGCGGAGTGATGAATTTCTCCGCCATCTTCATTCGCCGCCCCATCGCCACCATTCTGCTCTCCATCGGCCTGCTGATCTCCGGTGCCGTGGCCTATCGCTTCCTGCCGGTCGCCCCGCTGCCGAGCGTGGATATCCCCACCATCGTTGTCTTCGCCTCCCGCCCCGGAGCCGATCCGGAGACGATGGCGAATTCCATCACCGCGCCACTCGAACGCCATCTGGGCGAAATTTCAGCGGTCAGCGAGCTGACATCGACGTCATCGACGGGCAACAGCACGATCATCATTCAGTTCGATTTGTCCAAGAACATCGACAGCGCGGCGCATGATGTGCAGGCGGCCATCAACGCCGCCACCCCCGATCTGCCCACCGACCTGCCAGTGCGACCGTTCTTCCGCAAATTCAACCCAGCCTCCGCCCCGATCATGACGATCGCTCTGACCTCGGACACGCTGTCCGCCGGGGCGATCTACGATGCCGCCGACACCATTCTTGTCCAGCGCCTGAGTCAGGTGGAGGGGGTGGCGCAGGTGCAGGAGAACGGTGCCGAAAAGCCCGCCGTGCGTGTGCAGCTAGACCCGGCGGCGTTGCAGGCGGCGAGGATGTCGAGCCAGGATGTGTTCACCGCCATCCGGACCGCCAACACCGATGGAGCGTTGGGCGGTTTCGATGGGCCGGAGCAGGCGGAGACCATCGGGCTGAACAACCAGCTCAATCGCGCCCGCGATTACGGCGATCTGATCCTAAAAACCTCCAACGGGGCTACCGTCCGGCTGAAGGATGTGGCGCGTGTGCTCGATGGCGTCGCCAATATCCGCCTCGCCGCCTCGTTGGGCGACAAACCGGCGATTCTGCTGACGGTGACAAAGACCATCGACGCCAACGTGATCGAAACCGTGGATCGCGTGCGTGCCATTCTGCCGCAATTGCTCTCCTGGATGCCGGCGGGGATCAACACCACCATCCTGTCAGACCGCACCGGCACCATCCGGGCGAGCGTGAACGACGTGCAGATCACGCTCGGTATCTCGATTGTCCTCGTGCTGCTGGTGGTGTTGCTGTTCATGCGCCGGATGGTGCCGACGATTGCCGCCGGTGCCACCGTGCCACTCTCCATCGCGGGCACCTTGGCGGCCATGTGGTTCGAGGGGTTTGCCCTCGACAATTTCTCGCTCATGGCCCTGACGATCTCGGTGGGCTTCGTGGTCGATGATGCCATCGTGATGATCGAAAACATCGTCCGCCTGCGTGAGCAGGGCATGCGGCCGATGGAGGCAGCCTTCGCCGGGGCGAAGCAGATTGGCTTCACGGTGATGTCGATCTCGATCTCGCTGATCGCAGTCTTCATCCCGTTATTGTTCATGGGCGGCGTGCTTGGGCGGTTGTTCCACGAATTCGCCACCACGCTTGCGATGGCCATTGCCATCTCGGCGGTGGTCTCGCTCAGCCTGACGCCGATGATCTGCGGTCGCTTCATGGATGATCGACCGGCGCGGCGGACATGGTGGTCGCCGATTGATGCGGCGGTGGATCGTGCCTTCCAAACCCTGGCTCACCATTATGGCCGCACCCTCGGTTGGGGGCTGGATCGCCGCCGCCTGATGGTGGGCGTGACATTGCTGACCATGGCGCTGACGGTGGTGCTTTACATCAAAGTGCCCAAAGGTCTGTTGCCGACACAGGATACCGGGCTGATCCAGGGCCGAACCGTCGCCGACCCTGACATTTCCTTCTCGGCGATGAAGGCGCTCCAGGCCCGCGTGATCGATATTCTGCGCGCCGACCCGGCGGTCTCCGGCGTGGGCTCCAGCATCGGAGTGTCGCAAGGCTGGTCCTCAGCCAATCGCGGCCAACTCACCCTTGGGTTGAAGCCGCTATCCGAACGTCATGCGAGTTCAGAGGAAGTGATCGCCCGATTGCGGCCAAAGCTGATGGCGCTGCCGGGAATTCAGACTTTTCTGTTTTCCACACAGGATTTACGCGGCGGCGGCCGGGGCGGCTCGTCGAACGAATATAATCTGCTCGATCAGAACCTGGGAGAATTGCGCATCTGGTCGCAGAAAATGGCCGATAAATTGCGCACTCTGCCGGGGATTTTTGATGTGGCGTCCGACATGGACCGGGCGGCCCCGCAGGGCAACATCGTCATCGACCGCCAATCGGCCTCGCGCCTGGGCGTCTCGGTGGCCAGCATCGACAACGCACTCAACAACGCCTTCTCTCAACGTCAGATTTCGATCATCTACACGGACCGCAACCAATATCGCGTGGTTGAGGAAACCTTGCCACGCCTGCAACACGACATCGCCGCGCTGGATCAATTGCGGGTGCCGGGACGCGGCGGCGTGCTGATCCCGTTGCGCTCGGTGGTCAAAACAGAGATGGGGCTGGCACCGCTGGCGGTGGCGCATCAGGGGCTGGTGGCATCCAACACAATCGACTTCAACGTCCCCCCTGGCGCACCTCTGGGGCCGGCACTGGAAGCTGTTCGGCAGGCAGAGGTCGAGATGCGCATGCCGGAGACTCTGCACGGCGAATTTGGCGGCAATGCACGCTTCCTCACCGACAGCCTCAGTTCCCAACCCATGTTGATCGCCGCCGCCTTCATTTCGATCTACATCGTGCTGGGTGTGCTGTATGAAAGCCTGACGCAGCCAATCACCATCATCTCCACCCTGCCCTCGGCGGGGCTGGGCGCGTTGCTGGCGCTGCTGGTGACGGGGACGGATTTTTCGATCATGGGGGTGATCGGCATTTTGCTGCTGATGGGCATTGTGAAGAAAAACGCCATCATGATGGTCGATTTCGCGCTGGAGCAGGAACGCCAGCACGGCATGTCGCCACGTGATGCGATCCACGCCGCCTGCATCACGCGGTTCCGCCCCATTCTCATGACCACGCTCGCCGCCACGTTGGGCGCTTTGCCGCTGGCATTGTCGTTCGGGGCCGGATCGGAACTGCGCCGCCCGTTGGGGATCGCCATCGTGGGCGGGTTGATGGTCAGCCAAGTGCTGACCCTCTACACCACGCCCGCGATTTATCTGGCGATGCATTTCGGCAAGAAACGGGCGAAACCGATCCCGGCCGTGCACACGACGTAAATTTACTGCGCCCGCCCGTACGCCCGCCCCTGATTCGTCGGGCAGGAACACGGCGCACCAGATGGCGTCGGCTGATCCAACGGGCAGACATAGGCTCCGGCGTAACAGGCCTGTCCGGCCGGGGCATATTGCGGGGGCGGGGGCATGTAGGTTGGGGCGGGGCCGTAGACCGGACCGGGCACATAAATCACCGGCGGACCGACAAACACTGGCGGGCCGTAGTAGAACCCACCACCGCCACGCCACCAGGCCGCAGCCTGATGCGGAACCAGCATGGCACCCGCCGCGAACACCATGACAGCGGCGCCGAGAAGGAATTTGCGCATCGGAACTCTCACTTCAGCCAATATTGCTGTCGGGCCAATCTAGCGCCGCCAAGCTCACCGCAGCCAGTCTCGAAGGATTGCAATCATGTCATCCGGCTGCTCCATCGGTGGCAAATGGGCGGCATTGGGAATGGTCAGCAGCCGTGCCTGCGGGATCATCTCGGCCATCTCCTCCGACAATGCGGGCGGCGTGAGAATGTCCGCCTCTCCCACCGCCACCAGCGTGGGACAGGTGATGTCGGCCAGAAACGGGCGAGAATCGATGCGGGTCAGAATGGCCTGCTGTTGGCGCAAAAACGCCTGTTGGCCAACCCGCTCGGCCATGTCGAGCACCGACTGACAGAGAATTTGATCACTCAGCCGATCCGGATGCACCAATTGCGGCAACAGCTTGGGGGTGACACCGCGAAACCGATTCGAGCGCGTCATTGCCATCAGCCCACGACGACGCTTGGCCTGCTCAGGGGTGTCGGCGCGCGCCGAGGTGTCGAACAAGGCCAGCCGCGCCACACGGTCGGGGGCCATGCGCATGATGGCCAGCGCCACGTAACCGCCCATCGACAAGGCCGCGAGTGAAAATCGGCCATCAACTGCGCCCAAGGCGCGGGCGGCCATGTCGTCGATGGTGCTGTCATGGGTGAAGTCGGCCACGGTGGCACCCGCAAACGCTGCCATTTGGTCGCGCCACAGGCGTTCGTCACACAACAGACCGGGGAGGAAGAGAATAGGTTCGGACATGGCAGGGTTCTAAAACACCTCACAAGCCCGCGCCATTCTTGACTTTTGCCCCCCGTTTCTTGATACCCACCGCACAGCGCGGCAGCCCGCGCGATTTGCCGTGCGCGCAACGCCGCGCCGCCTGGAAAGCACACATCACTTGACCGAAACAGAGACGCCGACCGAGACCGATCACGCCACCACGGCAGAACTCCCCGTGCCTGCACCCGCCGAAGAATCGGTGGCTGCCGCAGAGGTTGAGTTGCCGCAGGAAGTGGCTGCGGACTCCAACGAATCGGCCGCCGCCGAAGAGGTGGCATCCATCGACGTGGCAGCCCCCGTTGAAACCGAGACCGTCGAAGCTGAGGCTTACGAGCCGACCGAAGCCGAATACAACGATTCCGAGCCTGTCGAAGCGGAAGCTGAGACCAACGGCTTCATCGCCCTCGGCCTGTCCGAGCCGATCCTGCGCGCCATTGACGAGATGGGCTATAAGCAGCCCACCCCAATCCAGGAGCAGGCGATCCCCTTCGTGCTGATGGGCCGTGACGTGTTGGGCTGTGCGCAGACCGGCACCGGCAAGACCGCCAGCTTCACCCTGCCGATGCTCGACATTCTGCAAGGCAGCCGTGCCCGTGCACGCATGCCGCGCTCGCTCATTCTAGAGCCGACGCGCGAACTCGCCCTGCAAGTGGCCGAAAACTTCGTCAAATACGGCAAGCACCTCAAGCTCACCCATGCGCTGATCATCGGCGGTGAGAGCATGAGCGATCAGAAAGAGTTGCTCAACAAGGGCGTGGACGTGCTGATCGCCACGCCGGGCCGTTTGATCGATATGTTCGAACGTGGCGGCATGCTGCTCACCCAAACCTCGGTTCTGGTGATCGACGAAGCTGACCGCATGCTCGACATGGGCTTCATCCCAGACGTTGAGAAGATCGTCGCCATGCTGCCGCCGAATCGGCAGACGCTGTTCTTCTCCGCCACGATGGCCCCGGAAATCCGCCGACTGGCCGATGCGTTCCTGCAGAACCCGAAGGAGATCACCGTCTCCAAGCCGGCATCTGTGGCGACAACCATCACCTCGCGTTTGGCGATGGTGGCCGAGCACGATAAGCGCGAGGCTCTGCGTCGCCTCATCCGCTCGGAAGATGTGCAGAACGCGCTGATCTTCTGCAACCGCAAGCGCGATGTGGACATTCTCTACAAATCCCTCACCCGCCATGGTTTCTCGGTCGGGGCCCTGCATGGTGACATGGCCCAACCGGTGCGGTTTGCCACGCTTGAGAAGTTCAAGGCCGGTGAATTGCGCCTGCTCTGCTGCTCGGATGTCGCCGCACGCGGCATCGACATTGGCGGGCTGAGCCATGTGTTCAATTTCGACGTTCCGATCCACGCCGAGGATTTCGTCCACCGCATTGGCCGCACCGGCCGCGCGGGCAAGGAAGGCAAGACCTTCATGCTGGCCACCCCGGATGATCGCTTGGCCGTGGAAGCCATTGAGAAGCTGACCAATGCCAAGGTTGAGTTGATCCAGGTTGAAGGTCTCGACCCGGTGGAATGGTCGGAAGGTCGCGGCAAGCGTGGCCGTGGCCGTGCGCCCGCCGCGAGCAAAGTGCCCGCCAAGGCCGACGGTAAGCGTGAGCCGCGTCGTGATGAGGCGCGTGTCCGCCCCGAGCGCGCCGCCCGCCCTGAACGTGTCGAGACGGCAGAACGTGCCGAGCGCCCGGCCCGTCCGGAACGTCCGGCACGCCCCGAGCGCGCAGAACGCCCAGAGCGGACAGACCGCCCGCGTCGCAATGACACTGTTGCCAGCCCGATGCCGCTGGATGCACCGCAGCCGGATCTGCCGGTGCTGCCCTTCGGTGAACGCACCGAGCGTCGCCCTGAGCGCACGCCGGAGCGTGTGGCTGAGCGTGCGCCGGAACGTGCCCCGGATCGGGATCGCCCGCGCTTCGAGCGTCCGGACCGCAATGAGCGTTTCGATCGTGACCAGCGCCGCGAGCGCTATCGCCGCGACGACGATCTCGGCCCGGCCGTGCTCGGCTTCGGCGATGACGTGCCGGCCTTCATGCTCATCACCGCCCGCAAGCGCCCGGTGACGCACCACGCCCACAGCCACGCTCATGTCGAGAAGGCCGCACCGGTCGAAGCCGTCATGGACATGCCAGTGTCAGCGCCGGTGGAAGCACCGTTTGTTGAAGCCGTGCAGACCCCGGTTGTCGAAGCCGCCGTGCCGGCTCCGGTGGAAATCGTCGAGACGGTGATCGCCGAGCCGGTGGTGAGCGCTGTGGTGATCGAGACGCCCGCCGCCACCGACGAACAGGCGTAGTGTCCAGGTGAGACCCCCAAAAGGGCTGCCGGGCGCGGAAATCGTCGAGATCGTCCGCGTGGGTCAGGAAGGCGATGGTATCGCCGCCCTGGCCGATGGCACGCCGCTATTCGTGCCGTTCGGCCTGCCCGGTGAGCGCGCTTTGGTGCGTCCCTCGGCCAAGCGTGGCGACGGTTATGCGGCGCATATCGAAGACATCGAACGCTCCTCGCTGGAGCGCGTGCCCGCCCCATGCCCGCATTTCGGCATTTGTGGCGGCTGCGCGTTGCAGCATTGGGACGCGACGGCCTACGCCGCCTGGAAGACCAGCCTGCTCGATGCCGCTTTGCGCCGTGCGGGCTTCATGCCCACGCTGGCGCCGATTGTGATCACCCCGCCGCATTCGCGTCGCCGGATGGATCTCGCCATTCGCCGCACGCCTGCCGGCATCGTGCTCGGCCTGCACACCGCGCGCGACAAGACGGTGATCGATGTGGTGGAATGCACCGTGCTGCACCCCACCCTCGCCGCTCTGCTGCCGAAACTGCGCGACGTGCTGCGACGCTTGCAGGCTTTGGGGCATGAGGGCTCGGCGATTGTGAATCTGCTTGATTCCGGCCCGGATATTCTGCTGCGCACCGACAAGAAACTCGCCGTCTCCGACCGCAGCATTCTGGCCGCTTTCGCTCATGACCATGGCGTGCCACGGGTGAGTTGGGCGCAGAACACCGCGATGCCGGAAACCGCCGCTCTGCTGCGTCCGGCAACGACTTCGCTGGCGGGAACCCCGGTTGTCATCCCGCCCGGTGGCTTCATGCAGGCAAGCCTTGAGGGCGAGGCGGCGATTGTGGGTGCTGTGATGGCAGGCCTGCCGCCAAAGCCCACCGCCAAGGCCCGTGTGCTTGAACTCTTCGCAGGCTCCGGCACGCTGACTTTCGCCATTGCCAAGCACATGCGCGTGCATGCGGTGGAGGGCGACGTTGCCGCCTGTGCCAGCCTGAAGGGTGCGGCCAACGCCACCTTGCAGACCGGTCGCATCACCACCGAACACCGCGACCTCACCCGCCAGCCGCTGTCGGCGAAAGAAGTGTCCGCCTTCGACACTGTGGTTCTCGACCCGCCGCATGGCGGTGCGCCTGCGCAGATTGCGTTGATTGCGGCATCGACGATCAAGCGGGTGATCTATGTCAGCTGCAACCCGACCGCTCTGGGCCGTGACGCGCTGGCGCTGAAACAGGCAGGCTTCAAGCTGGCGAGTTCGGTGCCGGTCGACCAATTCCTGTGGTCGGCGCGGTTGGAGAGTGTGAGTGTGTTTGTGAAGTGATCAGGTGCCGTAGGGCGGGTTAGTGAAGCCCGCCTGCCGATTGCTGGAGCGTGATGAGTTTGGCTTGAACCAACCCCATCCGCTTGCAATGACGGTTTGGGGTGGACATTTTTCGACCCTAAATCATCACGCCCTCAAAACCCGAACAACCGCGCCGCATTGTCCCAGAACAGCTTCTGCCGCAGCGCCGGATCGGTGAACAAATCGCCCGCCAACTGCACCAACGGCGCGAAATCCACCCGTTCCGGGGCTTTCAGGAATGGCCAGTCGGACGACCAGATGCATCCGTCCTCGCCATACGCCGCCAGCAGCGCGTTCACGAACGGCACCACATCCGGGTAGGGATGCACCGTCTCGGCGAATTTGATGTAGCCGGACAGCTTCACCACCGCCCGCCCGCTGCGACCCAGATCGAGCAGCGCTTGGAAGGCCGGGTGCTCAACGCCCCAACTCGTCGTCGGCCTGCCGCAATGGTCAACCAGCACGCGCACATTATGGCGTGCCAAGATCGGCATCAGGGCCAGGAACTGCTCGTGCTCGAACTGGATGTCCACGAACATGTCCAGCTGAGCCAGCTTCTCCAGCAGCGGACCGGATTGCTCGTAATACGGCATGCCGTGGAAGGTGACGTTGAAGGCAACCCCCAGCACGCCGCGTGATTTCAGCGCCGCCAGTTGCTCCAGCGAGGTGTCCAACGGCACCACCGCAATCGCCCGGAAACGATCCGGGTGGCGGGCCAGGGCGTCCAAGACGCAGGAATTATCAAAGCCATAGCCGGAATTCGGCTGCACCAGCAGCGCATGACGCACATTGAAGGCATCATGCACGGTGAGCATCTGGCTCAGCGTGGCAATCTCCTGACCCACCGGCGCATAGCGCGTCAGCGGGTCATAGGGAAAGCGGGCCGGGTCGAGCAGATGGCAGTGGCAATCGATCTTCGGTTCGAAATAAACGGACACGCCGGTCAGCTCCCCACATTCACCCATTGGCCGGTCGGGGCACTGGCGCGAATGGCGTCCAGCGTCAGTGCGATGTCGATTGATTCCTGCGGCGATGCCCCATTCCAGGACGCCTCACCTTCGCGCACCAAGCGGGCGAAGGATTCGGCTTCGAGCTTGAAGCCATTGGCACTCGGCACCGGCACGATCTCCACCGGATCGGTCTGCACCGCACTGCGCCGGATGGAGAGCACGGGCGGTGCGCCCATCGGCGGATGATTGAGGTAATTGGTCTCGATGCAGCCTTTATCGCCGACAATCTGCGCGTTGCGGTGAAAGGCGGTGGCGAAACTACAGGCGATTTGCGCCATCAGGCCGTCATCGAATTCGATATTGGCAAGCGTCGTCAGATCCACCCCGTTCGCATCGACCTGCCAGGTTGCCTGCACGCGGGTTGGGCAGCGGCCAGCGGCGAGGCGCAGCAGGCTGGTGGCGTAGCTGCCCGCATCATAGAGCGCACCGCCGCCCATGTCGGATTTCAGGCGGATATTGGCGGGGTCGGCGAAATACACGCCGAAGGTGGAGCGGATCAGCGCGAGTTTGCCGATCTGCCCTTCGGTGATCCAGCGCCGCGTTTCCTGGGCGTGCCATTGCGACATCCAGGGATAGCCCTCACGCAGATAGACACCCTGCGCCTGGGCAGCGGCGAACATCGCGCGGGCTTGCGTGGCATCCATCGCCAGCGGCTTTTCGCACAGCACGTGCTTGCCCGCTTGCACAGCTTTGATCGCCCATGCGGCATGCATCGAATTGGGCAGCGGAATATAGACCGCCTCGATGTCGGGATCGGCCAACAGCGCCTCATAAGAGCCGAGCGCGCGCGCGATGCCGGTCTCGTGGGCGAAGGCCTCGGCCTTGTCGATGCCACGGCTGGCGACAGCTGCCACATCGACCAATTCGGAAGTCTTGCAGGCGGCAGTGAAGGCGCGGGCGATGTTGGCCGCACTCAGAACGCCGATGCGCAGGGGAGCAAAACTCATGGAGCCACCTTATTTGACAGGTTGGATTATTTGATTGGCGGCTTAGGAAGCACGGCCTCGCCGGGCTCCATCACATAGGTGTAGTCCAGCGTATACCACGGCGCAGTGACATCGGGCGCTGTGGGATGCGGCGCGTTGTGGCGGATGAAATTGAAGCTGGTTGCTTCGGTGACGCCGAATTGCACATCGGTGTCGTAATGCGGATCGTCGCGGTCATAGATTTGCGAAATCAACACTTTGAAGCCCGGCTTATGGACCAGCGTGTGCAGATGGGCGGGCCGATACGGGTGACGATCTTGGGCTGCGAGCAACTTGCCCACCACACCGTTGGTCGGCAGCGGGTAGCCGAGCATCTTGACGGTGCGGAACCAGAACTGCCCCTGCGCATTGGTGGTGAGTTTGCCGCGCAGATTGTGATCAGCCTGCGTCGCATCCTGGTTCTCATACAACCCCACCGGTGAGGCATGCCAGACATCAACCTCAGCATCGGCCACCGGATTTCCCGCCTGATCGACCACCCGCCCGGTGACGAACAGCGCCTCTCCCGGCGTGTCGGAACGGACGATGCTGCCGCCATTGTCGATGCGCGGCGACTGCATGCGCCAGAACGGGCCGAGCAGGTTCTGCGTCGTCTCACGCTGGCCGTTCTCGCCATTGTTGAGCAGGCAGACGAGAGCGGAGACGCCCAGCGAGCCGCACATCATCACCGTCTCGTTGTGACTGTCGGTGGCCGCCTTGCCCATCTCGTTGATCAGCGCGGTGGCGGCACGAAATTCCGGTTCGGTCAGGCGCACATCGGTGATGAAGCCGTGCAGATGTTTGACGAGTGAGACCATGATCTCACGCAAGCGCGGATCGGTGGTGCGCTGCATCACCTCCAGCACAGCCGGGGTGACGTCCTGATAGGTTTTGATGATCATGGATTTCCCGCCCCATTCTTGATGTGGATTATTCGGGTTGGGCGGAAAAGGTGCAACTGCTGGTGGATGGGGTCTGTTGAGTTTGGATGGGGGAATCAGGGAATGGATAGTGGGGAGCGTAGGTTTTTACACCACCCCCCGAAAGCACGTCTATTAAACGTGAAAACTCTCCCCACAGCCGCACCGCCCCTTCTCGTTGGGGTTGCTGAAGGTGAAGCCTGAGGTAAGCGTGG
>Ga0316222_1003265_pt1 | contig 16126 bp, 12 predicted proteins | sample TBH18011metaG_FD_206008 | JGI IMG/M metagenome (GOLD analysis project Ga0316222, IMG submission 206008) | Freshwater microbial communities from Trout Bog Lake, Wisconsin, USA - TBH18011 | ecosystem: Environmental > Aquatic > Freshwater > Lake > Hypolimnion/Profundal zone | place: USA: Wisconsin...
AGGCTTTGCCAACCGCGCATCAATGCTTGCCACTTTCCCGGTAGCCTAATCCGCAGCCGACGTGACGCTCCAGCGTGGAGCGTCGCGTCTCGCCGCGCGCCGCCTCGATTGTCATCGAAGCTTCGCCGCGCTGTCACCGTTTCATCTCGGTTCGTCGATAAATCTGCGCCCTCGGAAAGTGGTGGGCTGGGGAAGACGTGCGCATCGGATTGGCTCGGGCATCACGCGAGAACATGGTGGCGGTGCTGCTGCTGGCGCCCTCATTGCTGTTTCTCGCAGCCTTCACCTATTGGCCGGTGTTCGGCGTGGTTCTGCGCAGCCTGACGGAAAAGCGCTTCGGCCAAACCGCAGCCTGGGGCTTCGATAATTTCACCCGATTATTTGGCGATACGCATTTCCATCGCGTGCTGATCAACACTCTGCTCTATGCCGTGGGCACCATCGTGCCGAGCTTGGTGATCGCGCTGTTCCTCGCCGTGGCGCTCAGCAAACCCGGCAGGCTGACCGGGCTGCTGCGCACAATTCTGGTGCTGCCGCAGATGATCCCTCTTGTGGCCGCCGCAGCCCTTTATGTGTTCATCTTCCTGCCCGGCGAAGGCCTGCTCGATCACTATCTCGCCTATTTCGGGCGCTATGCGACGAATTGGCTGGGCAGCCCGGAGCTTGCTTTACCGTCGGTGATCCTGATTACCATCTGGAAAAACACCGGCTATTACATGCTGTTCTTCCTCGCCGGTCTGGCGGGCATTCCGGCCGATCTGCTGGAAGCGGCGCGGATTGACGGGGCGAATGGCTGGCGGCGGTTTCGTGACATCACGCTGCCGCTGCTCGGCCCAACCTTCGCCTTCGTGGGCGTCATCGCGATGGTCAACGCGCTGGTGCAGATCGACCACATCATCGTCATGACCGGCGGTGGCCCGTCCGACAGCACCAATATGATCCTCTATTACATCTACCAACAGGCCGAGCAGAACCTCGATCTGGGCCTCGCCTCGGCAGCAACCGTGGTGTGTGTCGGAGGCTTACTGGTGCTCGCTTTGCTGTCGCTGCGCACGTTGGAGCGGGGCATGCATTATGAAAGCTGAGCGCGTCTTCCTGCTGCTGGCAGCATTGGCGGGCCTGCTGTGGCTGGCCCCGTTCGCCTGGATGGCGGTCGCTTCAATGCGCCCTGATGCGCCGGGACAGGCCGATCTGGCTTCGCTGTGGCCGAGTGGTCCGTTCGGCTGGGACAATTACCGCGACGCCTGGGAGAGCGGGCATTTTCCGCTGTGGTACCTCAACACCGCCCTGCTCTGCGTGGGCATTCTGGCCGTGCAGATGGTCACGGTGTCGCTGGCCGGATACGCCTTCGCGCGGATCGATTTCCCTGGCCGCAGCACGGTGTTTGCGCTGTTTCTGCTGCAATTGCTGCTGCCACCGGCGGTGCTGGTGGTGCCGAATTTGCAGATGATCGTCCATCTCGGCCTGTTCGACAGCCTCGCCGGGATTGCCGCACCCTATTGCGCCTCAGCATTCGGCGTTTTCCTGATGCGACAGACCTTCCGCTCTATCCCGCGCGATTTCGAGGAAGCCGCGCGGATTGATGGGGCATCGCGGCTGCAAATCATCCGCCACATTTTGCTGCCGATGGCCTGGCCGGGGCTGGCCTCGTTTGCCGTGGTCTCGGTCAGCTCGCATTGGAACGAATTCCTCTGGCCCCTGATGGCGGTGTCCTCGCCGCAGCATCAGGTACTCACCGTAGGGCTGGCGAGTTTCACGCTGGCCTCGGAAAGCGGCGGTTCTTGGGGCGTGATCGCCGCAGGAACCGCCCTCGTCGCGCTGCCTTTGCTGCTGGGCTTCACCCTGCTGCAACGCCGCTTCACGGCAAGCCTTGCCTCCACCGGACTTAAATAAGGAACCCAGACCATGCGTCAGCTTCTGCTCGCAGCCGCAGCCTTGCTCAGTGTCGGCGGCACCGCTCAGGCCGCCACCGACATCGATTTCTTCTTTCCTGTGCCGGTGCAGGGCAAACTTGCCATCGAGATGACGCGCGTGGTGGAAGGCTTCAATGCCAGCCAGTCCGACGTGCATGTCACCCCGGTCTATACCGGCTCGTATGATGACACCAATTTGAAGACCCGTGCGGCGATCTCCGCAGGCAAGCCGCCCGCAGTGGCGCTGATGAGTGCGAATTTCATCCGCGAATACGCCATCGATCAGAAGGCGATGTCGCTCGACGGCCTGATCAGCAAAGGCGGCCAGACGCCGCAAGCCTTCATCGGGGAGTTCTTCCCAGCCGTGCGCCCGAACGCCACGGAAGACGGTCATGTCTATGGCGTGCCGTTCCACAACTCCACCCCGATCCTCTATTACAGCGTAGAAGCCTTCCAACAGGCCGGTCTGGACCCGGAAAAGCCGCCTGTGACCTGGCAGGAATGGGTGGATGACGCCAAGAAGCTGACCAAGCACGATGGCGATCATCTGGTGCAGGCGGGCGTGGAGATTGTCTCCAGCTACGACTATCTCGGCTGGCTGACCTCGGGCTTCGCGATGTCCAATGGCGGCGACTACTTTAATCACGGCTGGGGTGGCGAGGTGTATTACAACACGCCCTCCACCATCGGTGCGGTGCAGTTCCTCGACGATCTGGTGCACAAGCACAAGGTGATGCCGGAAGGCGTGATCGACGCATCAGCCGCCTCCTCGGCGTTCTTCTCCGGCCGCACGGCGATGATGGTCGCCTCCACCGGTGCGCTGGGTTTTGTGCGCGACAACATGAAGAAGCCATTCAAAGTGGCCTTCATGCCGCGTGCGATGCGCAATGCCGCCCCGATCGGCGGTGCGTCGCTGCTCATCCCCACCGGCAATTCGCCAGAGCGCCAGCAGGCGGCGTGGAAGCTGATTTCCTACCTGACCAGCCCCGCCGTGAACGGTGCCTGGAGCCGCTTCACCGGCTATTTCGCCCCGCGCATGGCCGCCTATGACCTGCCGGAGATGAAGGCCTATCTGGCGCAAGACCCGAACGCGAAGGTTGCCATCGATCAGCTGGCGTATGGCGAGCCGTGGTTTGCCACCTTCAACACCGTCGGTGTGCGCAAGGCATTGGAGGATCAGGTGCAAGCCGTGCTGTCCGGCAAGGCCAAACCCGCCGAGGCGATGGCGCAGGCGCAGAAAGACGCCGATGCCCTGCTGCGCCCCTATGTCGAGCAGACCGCACTGAAGCTGCCGCAGTAAGTTTTTTCTTCTTCGTCATTGCGAGGCCACGGAGGGGCCGTGGCCTCGCAATGACAATTCCAACGCATTGAGAACACGTCATGATTCTTGTTCAACTCACCGACCTGCATGTCCGCCCGGTCGGGATGGCGGCCTATCGCACCGCAGAGACCAATCAACTCACCGAACGCGCTCTACGTCGGGTGGCCATGATGAAGCAGCGCCCGGATGCGGTGGTGATCTCGGGCGATCTGACCGATAACGGGCTGGTGGCCGAATACGTCAATCTGCGCGCCATGCTGCGGCGAACCTTGTCGGTGCCGGTCTATCTCATCCCCGGCAACCACGACCGTCGCGACGTGATGAAGGCCGAGATGGCAAGCTTCCCGGGTGTGACCGCGCACCCAGATTTCGTGCAATATGTGATTGATGAACACGCAGTGCGTCTGGTGATGCTCGACACCGTCATTCCCGGCAGCGGTGCAGGCGAGTTGTGTGCGGCACGGATGGCGTGGCTCGACGCCGCCCTGGCCGCCGCCCCAGAGCGCCCGACGGTGGTGGTGATGCATCACCCGCCATTCTTAACCGGCATCGGCCATATGGATGCGATCAATCTGCGCAATGCGGCCGAATTCACCGCCTTGATCGCACGCCATCCCCAGCTGCGTCGCGTGCTATGCGGCCATGTGCATCGGCCGATCAACGTGCCCGTGGCGCACGCCATCGGCTCGATAGCCCCCTCTGTCGCGCATCAGGTGGAGTTTGTGCTGGGTGATGATGCGGGCTTTTGGAATCTGGAGCCGCCGGCGTTTCAGGTGCACACCATGCTCGGCGATGTCATCGCGTCTCACACGGTCTATGTCGAAGACCATGCCGGGCCGTTCCCGTTTGTGCTCGACCCGGATTATCCCGGCCACGTCACTGTTTAAGTCGGCGCCTCTTGCCAGACAAAACCTGACATATCTCTGCATATTGAAAATAATCAACAGAAACGAACATGATATATCCACACCTTGCCAGTCGTAGCAAAGAAACTTAACGTTTCTGCAGACACCGAATCTTGACGGTGCAGGGGCTGCTGGCAAAGAGGAGTTTCTCCGTGGAGATCATTCCCGTCACTTGGACTCCTGCGCGGGGCTGGAAATTTGGCGACGATGCTTCAGCCGCACAGGCCGTGATCTATTTCGCATCGCCTTCCGCGTTGGCCGCTCAGGATGTCTACGCCGCCCTGCGCGCCCAATATCCGCAGGCGCATATTCTAGGTTGCTCCACCGGGGGCGAAATTGCCGGACCGGAGGTCAACGATGAAAGCGTCGCCGCCGCCGCCATTCGGTTTGCCTCATCGCAGGTTGAGTTGGCCAGCGTGCGTCTGGCCGATTTTGAAGATTCCCGCGCAGCCGGGGCAGCTTTGGCGCGAGCAATGCCCGCGGCAGGATTGCGCGCGCTGTTCGTGCTGGCCGATGGGATGCTGACAAACGGCACGCTGCTGGTAAACGGCCTGCGCGATGTGCTGCCGCCCGAAGTGCTGCTCACCGGCGGTCTGGCCGGTGACGGAGCCGATTTTCAACATGCCTTCGTCGGGGCAAATGCACCTGCCGCAGAAGGCATCGCTGCGGCGATTGGATTGTATGGTGAGCGCCTGCGGCTCGGCTGGGGCAGCTATGGCGGCTGGGAGCCGTTCGGACCGCAGCGTATCGTCACGCGGTCCGACGGCAACACGCTCTACGAACTCGACGGCGAGCCCGCGCTTGATCTCTACAAGCGTTATCTGGGCAACGAGGCCGCCAATCTTCCCGGCAGCGGCTTACTATTTCCACTCGCTGTTCGCCGACCGGGCGACGACACCGACACGCTGGTGCGCACGATGGTCGGCTTTTCCGAGGAGCAGAAAAGCCTGCTATTCGCGGGCGATGTCCCGCAAGGCAGTCAGGCGCAGTTAATGCGCGGCAGTTTCCCCGCCCTGGTGGAGGGTGCGGCGCACGCGGGTGGGCAGGCGGCATTGTCGGACGGTCCGGCCTTGGCGCTGCTGGTCAGTTGCATCGGACGCAAGCTGATGATGGGGCAACGCATCGCTGACGAGGTGGAGGCGGTGGCCGACATTCTGGGGCCGAGTGCGACGCAAATCGGATTTTACTCCTACGGAGAAATCGCCCCACACGAGAAGAGCGGTCGCTGCGAATTGCACAATCAGACCATGACTATCACGACGATCAGCGAGGGCTGATGCACCGACTGCTCGCCCGTCAGTTGCGCAAAGCGACATCGACCTCAGGAGAGGTAGACCTCCAGCACTTGCTTGAGCTGGTCAGCGCTAGCTATGACGATACCGACCGCGACCAGAATTTGGCCCGCCAAGCCGCCCAATTGATGGAGGAGGAGTTGCGCGCCGCCGCCTCGCGCGCGGCTGAGCTTGCCGAATTGCAGTTGCGCATCATCCTTGATTCGGTCGGCGAGGCGGTGATCATCGCCGATCATGCGATGATCATCCAGAACGTGAACAAGGCGATGCTCGACACGTTCGGCTACACACGCGACGAGATGGTGGGCAAATCCGTCGAAATTCTGATGGATGCGAGCCTGGCCGCCGACCACAAAGCCCATGTCGGGCACTACCTGCACACCCATGAAACCAAGGTGATGGGCCGTCGGCGCGAGATGGTGGCGCGGCGCAGGAATGGTGAGATTTTTCCCATCGAAATTTCCGTGGGCGATCTCGGCGTGGTGCGCAAGGCGCAGTTCATCGGCATCATCCGCGACATCAGTGACCGGCATAACGCATTGGCGGCATTGAAACAGAACGAGGAGATGTTCCGCGATTTTGCCGAATCTCTCTCCGATTGGTTCTGGGAGACCGACAGCGCCGATATCGTCACGCGCGTCGGCGGCAGCGAAGGCACCTTGGAGCGTTTTGCGGTCAAGGCGACTGTGGGGCGGAATCGGCTGGGGATCATGGCCGCTGACGCCTCGCCCGCCTTCGTGGAGCAACATCGGCAGATACTGCTCTCGCACCTGCCGTTCCGCGATGTGGTCTATGACGTCAAAGGTGCCGATGGTGCGCTGTGCACGCTGAGCATCAGCGGCAAGCCGATGTTCGCCGCCGATGGCAGCTTCAGCGGCTATCGTGGCACCGCCAGCGACATCACCGAAGCCGTCGCCACGCGCCAGCGTCTGCGCGAGATGGAGAACAATCTGGTCACGGCGATCTCGGCGATGTCGGAGGGCTTCGTCCTCTACGGCCCAGACGACCGGCTGATGATCTGCAACACGCGCTATCGCGAGTTGTATGGCCGCTCCGCCCATATGATCGTCCCCGGCACGCCGTTTATCGACGTGATCCGGAACTTGGCCTATGGCGGCAGTTACCAACTCAATGGCAAGCCGCCGGAACAGGCCATCGCCGAGCGCGTTGCCCGCCACCGCGCACCGGATGGCATGCCAATGGTGATTGAATTCGCCGAAGGCATCTGGATCCGAACAGTTGAATACGCCACCCCGGAAGGCGGTGTTGTTGGTATCCACACCGACATCACCGATGCAGTGAAATTGGAGCGAGAGTTGCGCGCCGCCAAGGAACTGGCCGAGGCAGGCAATCGCGCAAAATCCGAGTTCCTGGCCACGGTTAGTCACGAAATCCGCACCCCGATGAACGGCATCATCGGCATGACCGGCCTATTGCTGGACACCGAACTGAACGCCGACCAGCGGCATTTCGCCAACACGGTGCGGGTGTCTGCCGAATCCCTGCTGACGGTGATCAGCGATATTCTCGACTTTTCAAAAATGGAAGCCGGGCACTTCGACTTCGAAGAGGGTCGCTTCGAGGTGCGTGAGTTGATCGAGGGCGTGGTCGATATCCTCGCCCCGCGCCTGTACACCAAGGATGTCGAACTGACCTGCCTGATCGGCTCCGGCGCAAATGAGCATTTTGAGGCCGATGCCGGGCGTCTGCGTCAGGTGCTGCTCAATTTGGCTGGCAATGCGGTGAAGTTCACCGATCGCGGCAATGTGGCGATAGAAGCCGATGTGACCTGGATAAACGCGGTGCCGTGGCTGCGCATCGAAGTGGCCGATACCGGCGTGGGCATTCCCGAAGCCGCGCATTCGCAGTTGTTCTCGATGTTCAGCCAGGTGGATTCCTCAGCCGCACGACGCTTCGGCGGATCGGGGCTCGGGCTTGCGATATCACGACGCATCGTCAATGCCCTGGGTGGGCGGATCGGCTTTCACAGTGCCCTGGGCCAAGGCAGCACCTTCTGGGTGGAAGTGCCGCTGAAATATGCGGGCGAGGCGGCAGAGTTGGATGGCACGCCGCTCGAAGGCCGCAGGATCATGGTGGTGGACGACAATCCAACCAACCGCAACGTGTTCCGACGCCAATTGGAATCCTGGGGTGCCACGGTGGTGTGCACGGAGAGTGCCGCCGAGGCTCTGCAAGAGATGGAAGCCGGGGATAAGGGGCCGTATGACCTGGCACTGATCGACCATCAGATGCCGCATATCAGTGGACTTGATCTTGGGCGGGAGATCCGGGCGACGTCCAGCCTCAACACTACCAAGCTCATCCTAGCCACCTCCGGGCCCACCACAAAGCTACGGCAGGAAGCGTTGGATGCGGGCTTTGCGGCAACGCTGGTCAAGCCAGTGCGGCAGAGCGCGTTGCTGGAGCGGATCATGGAGTTGCTGTCAGGTCGCACCGAACCGACAGCAAAGGCGGTGGCACTGGCACCACAATTTTCCGCCGCACACCTGCGCGTGCTCGTCGTCGATGACAGCACAACGAACCAGTTGGTTGCCGTGGCGTTCCTGGACCGGCTCGGCATCCGCGCCGACGTCGCCGGTGATGGGGCGGAGGCGGTGCAGATGGTGGAGAGCGGCAATTACGACCTTGTGCTGATGGACGTTCATATGCCCGGCACTGATGGCTATGCCGCCACCAAGATGATCCGCGCGCTGGATGGCGCAAAATCGCAGATCACCATCGTCGCGATGACAGCCAATGCCATGGAAGGCGACCGTGACGCCTGTCTGGCAGCAGGGATGGATGACTACATCTCAAAACCCATCGACCGCCGCCGTCTGGCTGAATTGGTCGAACGCCTCAGCGTGATGAGTTAACGGCGCATCCCAGGATGGAGGAGTATCGCCCTCTCCGTCCTAGGAGCAACCTCCGATCAGACCGAGCCGGAACGGCTCGCCTTGATCGGAGATAAGTTGCTCTAGGATCATATTTTTCTAGAGCACGCTCCAGTCTGAACGGCACTGCGTCGGGTGGTCATCAGAAGCAGCGCCAGCGCCGTTACCACCAGCATCAGCGGGATCGCCGCGAAGCCGAACAGCACCGAAACGCTATAACCGCTGGAAATCAGAATGCCGCCGATCATCGGCCCGGCAATCGAGCCAACGCGCCCCACGCCGTTTGCCCAGCCCACGCCAGTGGAGCGGATGAAGGTCGGGTAGAAAACACCCGCCACCGCGTTCAGCCCCACCTGCCCGGCAGAGGCGAAGAAGCCTGCGATGAAGACGGCAACAATCAAGGCGAGTTCCGCAAAGCCCGCCTGCCCAACTGCCGCCACGCAGGGAATGGCCGCTGCCATCCAGCAGAGCACAGCCACCGCACCCTTCTTGTCGATCAACCGCGTGACAATCACGCTCCCGACTGCCGCACCGGTCTGATACATCGCACCGATCAGTGCCGCATGGCTCGCCGCAATCCCAGCACTGGCGAGCATCGTCGGGGTCCAACTGATGACAAAAAGATTCGCCGTCAGCCCCGCGATGAAGGCAATCCACAACAGAACCGTGGTGATCGCCCGGCCCTCGGTGAACAGCAGATAGACCGGAAGCCCCTTTGCTGGTTTCTCGCTGGTGACAATCTCAACATTGCTGTTGAAATGCCGCCCAGTGAGCGCGTGCAGCCCGGCCAGCAACTCAGAGCGCCGGTCAAGACGTGAAGCGAGGAAACGCAGTGATTCCGACATTTTCAGGAACAGCACGCAGGCCAGCACCACCGCACCAACACCGCCGATCAGCGGCACCACCTGCCAGCCCAAACTGCCGACAAGACCGCCCGCCACCCAACCCGGCAGCGCGCCACCCAGCGTGTAGCCGACGAACATCACCCCGATCACACCCGCACGGGTCTTGTGGTGGGCGAACTCGGCATTCAGCGCAATCGCGTTCGGGATCGCCCCGCCCAGCCCGATGCCCGCCACGAAGCGCAAAGCTGCTAGCTGGTCGATGCTGCTGACGAATGCGCAAGCGGCGGTGAGCAGGCCGAACAAAGCCACGCCCAAAATCGTCATCGGCCTGCGGCCCACCCGGTCGCCAAGGCCGCCGAAGATGAAGGCACCGGCCATGAAGCCGGCCAAACCGGCGGAAATCGCCGTGCCGAATTGCGGCTTGGTCGCCCCCAGATGCGACACCAATGCCGGGCCGATATAGCCAAGAAAATTCAAATCATAGCCATCGAACAGCATGACAAGAAAGCACAGTATCAGAATCATCTGCCGTGATGACGGCTTGATGTCGGTATCAAGTATCTGATCGAGTTGAAGGCTGGCTGTCATTTTTCCCTCCCCAGGGCGTTGCGTTGAGGCCGTCTGTGCGGCGTTATTTTATTTTGAACAGGGTCCGCGCGTTTTCGCCGAGGATGTTCCGGATATCCTGCTCCGGCCACTCCAATTTGGTCACGTGCGACGTATCGGCACAGATGAATGGCTCATCAGAGCCGAACAGCAACTGCCCGGTGCCGACGATGCTGCGTGCCATCTCCAGCATCGGCGTGTAGAAGCTGCAGGTATCGTAGTAGAGATTTTTGGCGTATTCGCTCGGCAGTTTGGTGATGTGCTTGCGGCAATCCGGGAAGATCCGATAGCCGTTATCGAGCCGTTGCAGCAGCGCCAGCAGCGTGCCGCCGGTGTGTGGCAGCACGAGCTTGATGTTCGGATAACGCTCGAACACCCCGCCATAGATCATCCGGGTGGCAGCCGTTGTCGTCTCGTAGACGAAGCCCACGCGGATCGGCAGTTCAAACTCGTTCATATGGTCCGCACCCAGCGGTGCCATCGGGTGTTCGACCACCGGCAAACCACGCTCGCTGACGATCTGCCAGAACGGGTCGAGCTTCGGATCGTTTAACGGCATGCCCGCAATATGCGAGCCGATGGCGATGCCTACGAACAGCGGATCGGCCGTCACCCGGTCGAGTTCCCGCACGCAGGCCTCGATATTGGCCATCGGCAACGTCGCCAGCCCCCGGAAGCGGTCGGGATGGGCGCGACAGGCGCGGGCAATCGCGTCGTTGATGTGGCGCGCCATGCGGATCTGGTTCGCCTCGTCCCAATCATAGACGCTGGGGCTGCTCAGCGAGAGCAGCCGCATGTCCACGCCCTGGGCGTCCATCACCTTCAGTCGTTCCTCCACGCTGAAGAACGCATCACGATACCACGCAACCGTGCTGCCCTTGTGTTTGAGAAAGACCGCACCGTCATTCTCATGAATCACGGTCAGGCCGAGCAGCGTCTTGAGTTCCTCAAGATAGCTGGCATCGACGATATGGGCGTGAACGTCGATGATCATGCGGCAGCCACCTTGCTGCGAGCGCCGCGCAGCGTGGCGATAATGTCGTCGGCATCGTCACCAACCGCATCGCCACGCCAACCGACATGGCCATCCGGGCGCACCAGCACCAGTCGGCGCTCATAGAGTGCGGCGGCATCCGCATTGGCGATGTCGTTCACCTCCAGCGGCAAGCCCTGACGCAAGGCGGCGTCGATGAGGGCGGAGGCGTTGGCTGGGGTGTCGCCGAAGCGCAACAGCACGAAGGCGCGACCGAACAGATCGAGGGTGGATTGGCCCGGAGCGAGCCACACATGCGGCGCACGGGCACCGGGGCGCGCGCTTTGCACATAGTTCAATGCGCTCCACGGCGGCGGGGCTCTGCCATCATGCACAATCACCGGCGAAGTGTCGTAGCGATAGCCAAGCTGCACGCCCAGCGAATCCCAATCTTCACGCGCACTGACCTGCATCCGCGTGCCGACCGCCATGCGGGTTGCAGCACCTTCCGGCGTGTCGTCCAGAATGGCCGTGCAATCGCCGGGCGAAATCCAAGCGCGGAAATTCGCCGCCGACGCCGCCGCAGCCTCTGCCGCAATCTGGCGACGTTCCTGGGTGTAGGAGTCGAGCAAATCCTCGCCCGCCCAACCTTCCAGGGCCGCTTGCAGCTTCCAGCCCAGATTGACGCTGTCGGCCACGCCGGTATTCATGCCATGCCCACCGGTGGGCGACATCGCGTGGGCTGCATCACCAGCCAGGAAGACGCGGCCAGATTTGAAGGTCTCGGCGGTGAGTTCCGAGCGCCGCCACGGGGTGATCGAGAGCAATTCGAATTCGACGTCAATCGCCCCCATGCCACGACGGACCGCGCCCTCCACGTCGAAATTATCGAGATCCATCACCGATTCATTGCCGATGATCGTCATCCGCCACAATTCGCGCCCGTCCACCACCGTCAGATTGCCCCAAGTGCCCTTGGTATCGACGAAAATATAGCGCTCGGCCTCGCCCTTATCATGGGCGGCCAATAGCCCCGGTGCCTTGAGATAGACGTTGAGCGAGTAGCTCAGCACCGGCTTGCCGAGCATTGGAATGCCCAATTCTTGACGAATTCCGCTGCCCGCCCCGTCGCAAGCCACCATATATTTCGCGCGGATCAGCGTCTGTTCGCCGGTTTGGGTATCGATGGTGAATGCCTCAAGGCCATCCGCCGTTTCGATGACGCGCTCCAACTTGCGATGGTGGACGATGGTGACGCTTTGGTGCTCACGCGCCGCGTTTTCCAGGATCGGGTTGAACCACATTTGTGGGCAACGCTGCCGCTTTTCCGGGCTTTGTGGCGGCGGCGGCAAATCTTTGCAGCTCGGATTCTCATCCCGCGCCAAGGTGAAGCCGCCCATGCTGGTGCAATAGACAATGTTGAGGTGGTAATCGTTGTTGAATCCACAATGATAGACCCGATCCACCATGCCCCAACGACGGCAGAATTCCATTGTGCGGGTGAGGATGATGCCCAGGCGTGGATGATGCACCACGCCATCGCCCGCCTCGATCAGGGTGCAATCAACGCCGCGCCAACCAAGCTCAAGCGCCGTCGCCAACCCAACCGGGCCGCCCCCAACAACAAGAACCGGGGTCTCAATCGTGTTCATCTTTCCGTCCCATGGCTGCAGTTTCTTATTATTGTGCCTGATACAGAATTAGCTTCTGCAACGCAGACTCCAACACATCAGGAATTGTCCATGCGCATGCGCGCAGCGGAAAATTCACTCCCCTCGCCGATCGGACATTTTGGTTATTGCTTGACCGACCGTTGAATTCTTCTAGCCGGTGGTTTCATCAAACTAAAATATTAATTAAGCCTTAATTTATAACTTTAAACGATAAGAATGCGGCCTTTAATCCGCCACCGCCCATACGATGGCATCGCTGACAAGCTGCAATGCGCTGGACATTGGCTGATCCCGCACAGCGAGCAGCAGGTCGCTGGCCACCGATAATTCGGCAATCGGACGGGCGACCACGCCCTGGGCAATCGGGCCGGATTTGGTGGCAGGTTGGATCGAAACACCCAAATCGCCCGCCACGAGATCGAGAATCGTCCGGTAATTGGAGGCCAGATGGGTGATATTCGGTGTGATCCCCTGCCCCAGACAGGTTGTCACGACCAGATCGTGCAGTCCGGGTGCGACCTGACGCGAGAACAGAATGAATTCTTTATCCGCAAGCTCGCGCATGCTGACCTCTGCCTTGTGCGAGAGCGCCATCGTCTCGGGCAGGATCGCCATCAGAGGGTCAGATCGCAGCACCGTGGTCTTCACACCACGCTCACTCACCGGACCGCGCAGCAAACCGATATCAATATCTCCGCGAGACAATGCGGTGATCTGCGAGGCTGATGGCATTTCCGACAGTTTCAGATGCAACCCCTGCGCCGTCTGCCGGATGCGCCGCATCACGGCGGGCAGCAGCGTCTGCCCCACGGAGGCGATAAAGGCGAGATTGACCGTGCCACGATAACCGCTCGCCACATCCCGCGCCTCAGCACTGGCTTTACTGGCCGCATCGAGGATCTCAACCGTCCGCTGCAGGAAATGTGTGCCCGCTTCAGTCAATTCCACCCGCCGCTTGGTGCGTGTGAGCAGTTTGACGCCGATTTCATCCTCTAGGGCGCGGATCTGCACGCTCAGCGCAGGCTGCGCCACGTTGAGCAACTGCGCGGCCTGGGTGAAGCTGCGGGTTTGGGCGACCGCCAAAAAATAGCGGAGATGCCTCAGTTCCATGTGTGCGCGGCTTTCGATTGGCGTCTGCCACAGACTGCGTTTCGGATCACAGCACGTCAACGCGCGCTCATTGCTGCGATGCCCCGACATCGCAGCACCAGCCCTTGCTTGCACTCGCGTGGCCAACAGCGGCAAAGGCCAACATGGCCGGAAGGCTGCGGTCAGTTCGATCAACCCTGATAGTGGCCGATGCGCCATCAATCCTTCAGCCGTGCAAGGCGCTGAACGCCTCCGGCAAACCGAGATCGAAGCAGACTGGCTGACCCGAGTTTGCTCAAGCCAGCCAGTTCACAGCCTCACATCGCGCCACCAGCCAAACGAAGTGCCGTCCGCAGCACCTCGCGGTCGCCAATATGATTGGCGAGCAGCAGTATCAGCTTGCAGTTCATCAGTGCCGCCTGCTGATCGTCCAGCGCACGCTGACTGTCGATCAGTTCCTGATAAAAGCCATCGGGATCGGCGATGTTTGGTTTTGTATTTAGGCTCATGATTGCGTCTCTATCTCAATGTTTGATCGCGTCATTCAGACCTTTGGCATTTCCGCCTGCGGTCATCACGCTTCAGGCGGCGATGGCACGCGCGATGGCGTGAGAGATCTTTTCGGCATCAAGACTGCGCCAGCGTGCGGCCACATGCTGGTCAGGGCGGATAAGATAGGTGGTGCCAGGCTTGCCGTCATAACGCGCGGCGAGCACCCCGCGCACATCGATGATATCCCGCCCCACCGCGAGCACCGGAGCGGTGATCACACCGAATTTGACCTCAGAGACCTGCGGATTGGCGTTCAATGTCAGCACCGTAAAGCCCTTGCCGAGATGATTGAGCAACCAACCATCCTTGCCGTCGCATTGGATCGGCGCGTCAGCGCAGTTGGTGCCCGGCTTCATCAACCCTGCAAACATCTCCGCATCCGCCGTGTTGAGCGAGGAGTTGAGATACGGCGTTGGCGTGGATAGGCGACCTGAATTGACCAGCTTGCGGGCGAAGTCATGATCCTTGGCCAGTGCCAGAACGGCGTCGCGGAACAGGCGGCTGGAGTTGGATTTCGGGGTGATGAAATCCGTCGAGCGCGTCGAATTGAGCAGATTGTCATCCGCCGCAAACGCACGTTCCTCGTCATAGCTGTCGATCAGCGCCACCGGGGCAGCTCCATCGAGCACCAGCTTGAGCTTCCAGGTGAGGTTGTCGATATCCTGCACACCCGTGTTCGCACCGCGCGCGCCAAACGGCGAGACCTGATGGGCGGCGTCGCCGGCAAACAGCACACGGCCATAGCGGAAATTGTCGATGCGGCGACAGGCGAACTGATAGACCGAAGCCCATTCCAATTCGAACTCGCGCCCGTCACCCAGCATTTCACGCACGCGCGGAATGATACGCTCCGGCTTCTTCTCCGCCTCGGCATCCGCCCCCCAGCCGAGCTGAAAGTCGATGCGCCAAACATTATCGGCCTGGCGGTGCAGCAGGACTGACTGGCCGCGATGGAAGGGCGGATCAAACCAGAACCAGCGTTCGGTTGGAAATTCCGCCTTCATCACCACATCGGCGATCAGGAAGCGGTCCTGGAAGAACTGGCCGGTGAAATTGGCACCCACCAATTGACGCAGACCGGAATTGGCGCCATCGCAGGCGATCACCCAATCCGCCTCCATGCTGAACGCACCGTCCGGCGTCTCAACCGTGAGCACGACATGGTCGTTCTCCTGGCGCAACGCGGTGACTTTATGCTTCCAGCGCAAATCGATCAGATCGGGACGCTTGGCGATCTCATCGACCATGTACTCCTCCAGGTAATATTGCTGGAGGTTGATCATCGCCGGGATTTTATGGTCAGGCTCTGGCAGCAGGTTGAACTCATAGGAGAGTTCGTCGCCGAAAAATACCTTGCCCAGATTCCAGCTGACACCCTTATCGACCATACGATCACCGCAGGCCAGACGATCCAACACTTCGAGAGGCCGCTTGGCATAACAGACCGCGCGGGAGCCAATGGAGACGGTGTTGTTATCGTCCAGCACCACGCACGGAATGCCACGATAGGCACAGTCAAGTGCAGCGGTCAGCCCAATCGGCCCCGCACCGACAATGACCACCTTGTGTCGCAGCACGCGACCTTCTTTTTGCTCGGCGGATTGGACGTAAGGGAACTCCGGGTATTGGTACGTGTTGAGCATGAAATTTCCTCGACAGCAGATGTATTTTATCGTTCCGGCGAAGCGCTGCTCCGCCGGTCATTGACATAGATTAGGCGGCGAACTCAACGCTGGCCGGAGAACTCGGCCTCGTGCAGCCATGCGTTGTGGCGCGGAGCCTTTTTGGTTTTCGACCATTCCTCGATCATTGCTGCCGAGTTGGTACGCATGCGGTCCAACTTCGCATCCGTCGTCGTCCAGACCGCCACTTCCAGGCGATGGCCGTTCGGGTCGAAGAAATAGACAGATTGGAAGATATTGTGATCGGTCGGCCCGATCACCTCCAGCCCCTCGGCCTCGACACGCTGCTTGGCTTCCATCAGTTCGTCCAACGAGCCGACTTGGAGCGCTATGTGCTGCACCCACACCGGTGTGTTCGTATCGCGCCCCATCGGCGGTGAG